>Ga0335083_10000330_pt1 | contig 74095 bp, 55 predicted proteins | sample Lox_Sample_42_FD_206716 | JGI IMG/M metagenome (GOLD analysis project Ga0335083, IMG submission 206716) | Soil microbial communities from Loxahatchee National Wildlife Refuge, Florida, United States - Lox_Sample_4.2 | ecosystem: Environmental > Terrestrial > Soil > Wetlands | place: USA...
GGCGAATGCGAGTGATGCCCTGTCTTCTGAGAAGGAGCGCCACACGGGCGCTGGTGGCTTCGTTTGGTCAAGTGCAATAGAGGATGATTTCGCGGTCGTGGGGGAGCAAGCCGTTCTTCTCCTCTAATTCCTTAGCATCCATACGAAATGCGCCAGGAATGATTTCGGGATCGGCATCGAAGTCCAAGGAATGGCGAAGGTCGACGATGGACAAAACCTCGCCCGCGTCAATCTTGCGCTTCAGTTCCTCCACGCTGATACGGGCGATTCGCAGTTCGCGCAGGAAGCGTCTGCGGGCGACGAATTTGTAGCCAAGATAGGCCGCCAGCGCGGCAAATAGAATCACACCAAGCCAGCCGCCGAGGGAAGCAGCATGTTCGGCGATGCTTTCAATCTGACCGCTGAAAACAAATCCAAGTCCGAGGAAAGTAGAGGCCCAGAGCAAAGCACCGGCGGCATCGAAAAGCAGAAACCTGCGGGGACGCATGTGGAAGATGCCCGCCAGCGGCGGAGCGACGGAGCCGAGGCCGGGTATGAATTTTGCGAGAATCAGAGAATGGGCGCCTTGCCGGGAGAAAACACCTTCGGTGCGGCGAACGCAGGAATCCGGCTCGATGGTAATTTTGCAGAGGAATTGAAGAACCTTGATGCCTTTGCGGCGGCCGAGCTGGTACCAGAGAAAATCGGCGGCCATGGCGGCGAACGCAACGATGAAGAGAGAACCGAAGAGGTTTAGCTGGTGGGAGCCCGCAAGCGCGCCGGCAGCGAGCAGGAGCGGGATCGAAGGCACGGGGACGCCGGACTGTTCGACAAAGACCCAGGCAAGCAGGACGATATAGCCGTGGTGCAGAAGAAACTCGACAGTGCGGTGCATATGGGCAGGCTGGATCCTCAGAGAGCGAGTTAACGTGCTATCGAGAAATGATAGGAGAAGTATGCCCCCAGTGGCCGGACATGACAAATTCGGTTAAGGGCTTGCGTGTTCGGGGAGCCACTTCGCGATCGCGGAGTTTTTCCGGCAAAGATTGCGGATCGCCGGGATAGCCGATGGTGATGGCGGCGACAGGTTCCCAGTCATCAGGAATTTCAAAGGCATGCCTGGCTTTCGCCGGATCGAAGCCCGCCATTTGATGAACGGCAAGACCTCTGGCCGTTGCTTCAAGGCTGAGAAGGGCTGTGGCGGCTCCCGTATCGTAGAGGGCGTTGCGGTTGGGGTTACCGTTGGCGTGAAATTTCAGTTCCGCGACAGCGAGGACGAGGACTGGGGCGTGTCTGGCCCAGCCTGAATTGAACTCGACGAGGACGCTGAGAGTCTTTGCGAAATTTTCGGCGTCGTCTTTTGTGGCGACGATGTAAGCCCACGGCTGCTCATTGCTGCTGGAAGGCGCCCATCGAGCGGCTTCGAAGAGGCTGGCGAGAATGGCCGGAGGAACGGGCTTATCTGAGAAGGCGCGAGGACTCCAACGATGGCGAATCAGATCGTGAACCGGGAAATCGGTCGAAGCCGGTTTGTGCATGGTCAGTTTCCTCTGGTGCAAAGCAAGCAATTGGATGAAATCAAGAGTCGGATAGATACGTATGAAATCCAACTGTGTCATGAATACCGGCTTGGAACGAATCGTCCGGAGCGAGGCGAGATGCTAATCGCTCCGGACGATGAAGAGAGCAGGGCCGGGGTAGAAGCCTTGATCGGCGATCCGATTAGAATTGCGCCCAATCGATAAAGTCAATCTCAGGGCTTGTGGAACACTTCTGAGTCGATCGTGATGGAAATCTCCTCGCCAATCATGGCTGAACCATAGTTGGCGCCAATGCCGAAGTCTTTTCGGTTGATTTTTGTGGTGGCGTTGATGCCCATGCGCTGGTTGCCCCAAGGGTCCTTGATGGGACTTGTGGGGCCATCGACATCGAGAGCGACTTCCTTGGTGACGCCGTGAATCGTTAAATTGCCGATGACCTTGAGCTTGCCTGGAGCGACTTGCTCAATCCTGGTGGACTTGAAGGTCATGGTTGGATAGTGCTCGACGTCGAAAAAGTGGTCACTGCGGAGATCCTTGTCGCGGGCCTCGACGCGCGTGTCAACGGAATTGACGTCAATAGTGACATCGACGGTGGATTTTGTGATGTCCTTGTCGTCGAACTCGACGTTGCCTTTTACGCTGGTGAAAGCGCCGCGGACTGTTGAGATAGTGAGGTGCTTGACCGCGAATTGCGCCGATGAATGCGCTGGATCGATTTGCCACTCGGTTGTTGCGGCCGGAGCGGTCAGTGAAAAAACGGCCGCGAGTCCGGCAGTGAGTGCGATCCGAAAGAATACCTGGCCCATGGGTGTTGCCTCCTTAAATGGATGAAGCGACTTCGCAAGATTTAATTCTGGTGCGTTTATTCCGGTTCGCGAGCGCGAACGTCCTCCAGCAGCTGGGCGAGAGTTTTCAAGCGTGCAGGGGGCATATGGCGGAACTGGCGCTTGTGCAGCTCGCGAACAGGCTGATCGAGACTTTTCAAAAGAGCGAGACCCGCGGGGGTGATGCGGGTTTTCACGACGCGGCGGTCGTCGGCCTGGCGGGCGCGGGTGATGAGGCCGATTTTCTCCATGCGGTCGAGGAGACGAGTCATGTCCGGATCGTGGGAAATCATGCGCTCGCCGATGCCGCTGCAGGCGAGGCCACCCGGCTCGGCGCCGCGAAGAATGCGGAGTACGTTGTATTGGGTGCCGGTGAGGCCATGGGGTTTGAGGAGCTGCTCGGCTTCGAGGCCGAGAGAGTCGGCGGTTTTTTGGAGAGAGATAAAGATGGCGTCTTCGAGAGGAAGCAGAGGATGCTGTGAGGAACGGCGACTCATGGTGGAAGGATAGTTGTTATGACGACTAAAGTCAACCCGAAAATATCGGGTTCGGGTGGGGCTAGGATTTGCGGAGCGGCCTCAGCTGGATTTCGCTGAGGAAGCTTTGCGGGCTTTGGGTGACGATCGTTTCCACGGCGTGGGCGACATCATCAGGCGAGAGGGCCTTGGAAGGATCCTTGGGTCCACGCGGGGAGAAACCGGTGGCGACGCTTCCAGGGCTGACGATGCTGACACGAATGCCGTGGTCGCGGAGGTCTTCGGCCATGCAGGCGGAAAGGCCTTGCAGGCCCCACTTAGAGGCGCAGTAGATGCCGCCGCCGGCGAAAGAGTTACGGCCGGCGAGAGAGCTGATGTTTACGATATCCCCTGTGCCGCGCTGGATCATGGAGGGAAGGACGGCGCGGGAGACGAGGAAAACGCCCTTGAGGTTGGTGTCGAGGACACGGTTCCAATCGGCTTCAGTTTTCTCGTGAGCGGGGCCGAAGAGGCCGATTCCGGCATTGTTGATTAGGATAGAGATCGGGCCGAGTACGGACTGAATATTTTCGACGAGCGAGGTGACGTCCGCGGAGCGGGAAACATCGGCAATTAGAGAAAAGGACGGCGATCCTGATTTCCTAAGTTCAGCTTCGGTGGCGGAGAGAGCCTCGGCGTCACGACCGCAAATTGCCACGGAGGCACCTAGCGCGGCGAGGCGGAGGGCGATAGCGCGACCGATGCCACGTGATCCACCCGTTATGAGGGCGACGCGTCCGGCGAGGGGCACAGCTTGATGGGAAGTTGAATTTGAAGCGGGACTTTGAGGCATTTGAATTCTTCCTCTCGCGAGCCACCCATTTTGTGCGAAACTCATCTTAGCATCCAGGTGTCTAAGCACTATCCCTGCGGCTTGGGAGCCTCGATGACGAATCGGGGAAATGAAGACAAGCTGGCAATCGAAGGGCGAGCAGCCACGGACGCTGTGAAAAATCCTGTGCTGGGCGCTTGCGAATGTACCGAGGCTTTTCCTATAATTCCAAAGTTTTGGAATGAACGGGAATCCCGGCAGAGGCAGTGCGGTTAAGACGGGCAACGAAAAACCAAATTTGAAGTCTGTGCGAGGAGAGTGGGAATGAGTGGAACACGCAAAGTGGCAGGCCTCGCGATCGTCGCGGCGCTATGTCTGATTCTGGGGAACGGGCCGAGCGCGCTGGCGCAGCCACAAGCGGGTAGCGCAGGGCAATCCGGCGGAAAGCAGCCGTATACGATGGCGGAATACAACGCCTATCAAGCCTGCGCGAGCGAGAAGGATCCATCCACGCAAGTGAAGTGCCTCGATGATTTCGTCGCGAAATATCCGAATTCCGCATTATTAATTTACGCTTATCCGCTCTATTTCCAGGCTTACGGGCAACTGAAGAATTATCAGAAGGTGATCGAATACGGCGACAAAGTTGTAGCGCTCGGAGATAAGGTTGAAGCGGGCGTCCGCTACCAGGCGCTGTACGCGCACGCGTTCGCGTACAACGCCCTGAGTGTATCGAATCCCGCTTGGGCGGCGGAGCCAGCAAATGCCAAGGCGGCACAGGACGCGGCTGCCGCAGGCTTGAAGGCACTCGATGAACTGAAGAAGCCAGATAGCATGACTGAGGAAGCGTTTAACGCGCAGAAGAAACAAATCCAAGTTTACTTCAATGGGACAGCGGCACAGGCTGCGATGTCGCAAAAGGACTATGCATCAGCCGTCCAATTCTATAAGGCAGTGCTGGCCTTGAATCCCGATGACGGGATAACGAGTTACCGGCTAGGACTGGCGTATGAGGCAATGGCCCCGCCGCAGCATATGGATGCGTTCTGGTCGATTGCGCGGGCGGTTACGGCAAAGGGTGCAACGGAAGCGCAGTCAAAGAAGGTAAAAGACTATTTGCGGAAGCTGATCCAGAACTACCAGCAGGCGGCATGCGACAACTTGACGGACGCGGAACTGAACGAACTGCTGCAGTTAGCGAGCAGTTCGCCCGAGCGGCCAGCGAGTTATACGCTGCCAAGCGTGGCGGACCTGGATGCAGCTCGCAAGCAGATGACCATCGCATCGGTGGTGGCGGACCTGAAAGCGGGAGGAGACAAGTCCAAGGTGACGTGGCTGGCCGCATGTGGACTGGAGTTTCCGGGGGTCCCTGGGAAGGTGATTGAGAATGTTCCGGGAGCGACGGCAGCCGACCCCATCGAGTTAAAGATCGCGTTTGTGACCAGCGATGCGGAATTCGATGCCGCAACGACGCCCAACATGGACGTGAAGGTCATTGGGCAACCGGACGTGGCACGCGTGGAAAAAGACAGCCCGGTGCACTTTACCGGGACACTTGTCTCTTATGATCCAGACCCCGCGTTCATGTTGCACTGGGACAAAGCCAAAGTGAACGAAGAGGATATTCCGAAGGAGAAGGCTGCGCCGAAGCGGCCGGTGCGTCACAAGCCCTCGGGACGCTCGAGTCACTGACGAGGTTCAGATCCAAGGAACGGCTCTCCAGTAAGACTGGAGAGCCGTTTTTCTTTTGCTTATGCTTACCTTGTGTTGTGCTTGATAAGTTCGAGACGAGTCTTCAGGAAGAGCGAGAAGAATTAACGGGAGCGATGGTTTCTAGAAGCCAGCTTGTATTCTGTGATCTTACGGCTCAGGGTGTTGCGGTGAATGCCGAGAACTTGCGCGGCGCGCGACTGATTGCCGTTTGAGCGGTCGAGGACGCGTTTGATGAAACGCTTCTCAAATTCACTCACGGCCTCGTCGAATAAGATACCCCGATCCACCATTTGAATGACAAGCCCCTCGAGTTGATCTTTCACGATCGCACGCTCCGCAGAATCTGTTGTGGGCCGGTAAAAAGCTACTGATCCAGTTCGTGCCCGACCAGGATGCGATAGGCTTCCCGGTACCTGGCACGCGTCGCAGCGACGACGTCGGGCGGAAGCTCCGGGGCAGGCGGGGTTTTAGGCCAGCGGATTCGCTCGAGATAATCGCGCACAAACTGTTTGTCGAAAGACGGTTGAGGTCCGCCGGGATTGTACTGAGCGGCGGGCCAGAAGCGGGAGGAATCGGGGGTAAGCGCTTCGTCGATCCACATGAGCGAGCCGAGTGCTTCGGCGGAGCCAATGGAGCTGTTGAGAAGTCCGAATTCGAATTTGGTGTCGGCCAAAAGAATGCCGCGAGGCTCGGCGTACGCTGAGGCGAGGCGATAAAGCTGGATGCTGACGGAACGGACACGTTCAGCGAGGTCTGAGCCGATGAGCGAGGCAGCCTGCTCGAAGGAGATATTTTCGTCATGCCCGCTTGTAGCTTTGGTTGCGGGAGTGAAGATAGGTTCGGGCAAGCGATCGGATTCGCGCAAGCCGGTGGGAAGTGGAATACCGCAAATTCTTCCAGTGGCTTTGTAATCTTTCCAGCCGGAACCGGAGACATAGCCGCGGACGACGCACTCGATGGGAAGAGGCAGCGTCTTGCGTACAACCATGGAGCGGCCGGCGAGATCGTGGCGGTACGCATCGAATGGGGCGGGAAAATCGTGGGCACTGAGAACGTGATTGGGGATGACATCCTTCAGCAAGTCAAACCAGAAAAGAGAGAGCTGTGTAAGGACGCGGCCCTTATCGGGGATGGGCGTGGGAAGGATTACATCGAAAGCAGAAAGACGGTCGGTGGCGACGATGAGCAGCTTGTCGCCCAGATCGTAGATGTCGCGGACCTTCCCGCGGGCTGCGGGAGCAAGACCACCGAAACGCGTTTCCTGAATGATGCGACTCACAGGAGTTGCCGCCACGGAAAAGTTTCTCCCTAAAGGTGGGGTGCATTCTAGCGCAGCGCTTCGTAGAGGGAAAGCGCGGGCAGAGGAAATTCTTTGGAAAAGATTTTGCGAGGTCGAGACCTTTATTTCAGCAAGAGAGGCACGTGCCGAGAAACTTTGATCGATTAAAAAGGCCTTTCATCAGGCGGCGGAGGCTGCCTGCCGTTTGAGAGCGGGAGTCTCACTGCCTTCCCAGCGGACGCTGACGAGCTTGGAGACGCCGGGTTCCTGCATGGTGACGCCGTACAGGACGGAGCCGGTTTCCATGGTCTTGCGATTGTGCGTGACGATGATGAATTGGGTTTGGCTGCTCATGTCGGCGACGAGACGCGTAAAGCGACCGACGTTGGCTTCGTCGAGCGGAGCATCGACTTCGTCGAGAATGCAGAAGGGGCTCGGCTGGTAGCGAAAGATGGCAATGAGTAGGGCGAGCGCGGCCATGGCTTTTTCTCCGCCGGAAAGCAGCAGAACGTTTTGCATGCGCTTGCCGGGAGGCGAAGCCACCACGTCGATGCCAGCGTCGCCGGAACTGTCCGGTTCGGTGAGGCGCATTTCCGCCATGCCGCCGCCGAAAATAGTGTGGAAGGCTTCGGAGAAATTCTTGTTGATGGCATGGAAAGCTTGCTCGAATCTTTCGCGAGAGACCAGGTCGAGCTCGGCGATGGCTTGCTGCGTGTCGGAGATGGACTGCAGCAAGTCGTCGCGCTCGCGCGTCAGGAACGTGAAACGCTGCTCACATTCGTTGAATTCTTCGAGAGCCATCATGTTTACGGGGCCCATGGCCTCAATGCGCTGCTTCATTTCGCGGTAATTCGTCTCGGCGGCCACCAGCTCTTCGCCGGTCATGAACGCGGCTTCCGTAGCGATCAAGTCTTCCGGCTGGGCGTTGACTTCGGTCATACAGGTGTCGCGCAGATGCTGGCGGTCCGAGTCATTGCGAGCGCCTTCGACCTCGGCGTGACTGCGGCGTTCGCGAAGCTCCTGAAGAGTCTGACGGCCCATGCGCAAATGATCTTCCAATTGAGTGACGCGGGTGCGGCTAGCCTCCCATTCTTGCTCCAGCTGACGCTGGCGAACTTCCAGGCGAAGTTTTTCGCCGCGAAGGCCATCGAGTTGTTGTGTGAGCTCTTCGCTCTGCCTGGCGAGTGCGGCAGTCTCATCCGAGATCGAGGATTCCTGCTGGAGGAGTGCGGCTTCACGCCGATCGAGTTCCGCGCGCTCCTCTTGCAAACGGGCGGAGAGAGATTCGGCTGCCGCCAGGCGCTCGTTCAGAGCGGCAAGTTCAGCGCGTGCGGCGGCTAGACCGTTCTGCTCAGCCTGAAGGGATCCACGAAGCTGCGCCAGTTGTTCGATGAGACGCAAGCTTTCGGTCTCCGCCTCCGCGCGGCTGGCGGCTGCAGAGGTGTGTTGATTCTGCGCGCGGCTGGCGCGCATTCTGGCGTCCTCGCAGTCTTTTCGAATGCGAGCGAGCTCATTCTGACAAACAGTTAGCTCGAGACCGAGGCGAGCGAGCTCGCTCTGCATATTTTCATGACGATGGGTTGCGGAGAAGAGGCTGCGTTCGGCGTCACGCTGCTGCGTGTTGATTTGTTCGAGGGACCGCTCCGCTTCGCGGAGATCGCTGCTGAATTGAGCTAACGCCGCTTGGGTTTCGCCCATTTGCTGCTCGAGATGGAAGACTTCCGCGTCGAGGGCACGCAGCTCGCGCTTCATGCCGAGAGGACCTGCTTCATCGGCGCGACCGCCAGTCACCATGCGGCCCTGGTAACAAGTGCCATCCGGAGCGACGAAAGCAAACTGTGGATTATCGCGGGCGAGCCTCTCTGCGGATGCAGCTCCATCCGCCAGATAGGCGGAACGCAGGCGGGGGAGAAATTGTTTAGCGGCGGCGCCAAGAGGATCGCGGAAACCGACGAGCTTGTCCAAACGGGAAATAACGCCGTCTTCGATGCGGAAGTTGATGATGGGCTCGTATTCGGCGAGCCGCAAATTGCGAAGCGAATCGACGAAAAAGGTGGCGCGACCTCCGACTTCGTCGCGGAGCAAGGAGACGCCGGCGCGAGCGTGGTCATAGGTTTCGACGACGACATATTCCAGTTCGTCACGGAGATATTGCTCGATGGCGGCCTCGTGCTGCTCTTCCACCTCGGCATAATCCGCCAGGACTCCGACAGCGCGAAAATTCTCGCTGGAGCCGCGCTCGTTGGCGGCGAAGAGCTTTTGCACGGCGTCGGCGGTGTAGGAGCGGTCGTTGAGAATTTGCGTGAGCGTGGAATGGCGGGCACGAACGCCGGAGAGAGAATCGCGAAGTGCATCCGCCTTTTGTGCTGTTGTCTCGCGTTGGAGACGGAGATCCGCGAGACGAGTCTGCAGGTTGGCAGCGTCTTGGCTCAGGGCATTCAGTTGGGTGGTGGCAGCTTCCCAGTCGTAGGCAGCCTGATCTGCTTCGTCGCGAATGCGAATGGAATTTTCGAGCAGGTCGTGCTCGGCCGCTTCGCGCTTATGAAGGGCTTCCAAATGATGAACGAGCGCTTCTTCCGCCTGCTTCTGTTCGCCGTGGAGCCGAAGAAGGTTTTCGCCTGCCTCCGATGCCGTGCGACGGAGCGATTCAATGCGCGCCTCGGATTCCTGAATTTGAGTGGCACGCGATTCGGCGCTCGTTGCAAACTCTTCGGCGCGGGCGGAAAGGAGGGTGGACTCTTCGGCAAGTGAAGTTACCGAAAGCTGCTGAGTGGTGCTGCGAGCCTCCCACTCCGCCGATTGCGCGGCAGCCTCGGCCATCTCGGAGGAGACTTGCGTCCGGCGCGAGCCGAGCTCAGCGGCGCGCTGACTGTTGAAAGTGATGCGGTTCTCCGTGCGATCGACCTCGAGAGCAGTGAGATTCAGAACATTCTGATTCTGGCGAATCTCGGCGTCGAGCTCATAGACGCGCTGGTTGAGGCGGTCCTGCTCGCTCTCCTCCTGCTGAATAGTGTGGGCGTGCTCGGCTTCCGCCGCGGTAAGTTCGACAAGCTGCTTCGCGATGCGCTCTGCTTCTGCCTCCAGCTCGCGGGCCTTTCCGGCAAGCATCTGGCGGACAATTCCGCGCATCTGGTCGCGAATTTCAGCATAGCGGCGCGCCTTCGACGCCTGGCGCTTGAGGGAGCCGAGTTGCTTTTCGACTTCGACGACGATGTCGTTTACACGAGCGAGATTGAGCTTTGAGGATTCGAGTTTGGCTTCGGCGAGGCGCTTCTTCGTTTTGAATTTTGTAACGCCGGCAGCTTCTTCGATGATGGCGCGGCGCTCCATCGGCTTTGTGGAAAGGATTAGACCAATGCGGCCCTGCTCGATGATGGCGTAAGAGTCGGGGCCGAGGCCGACGCCCATGAACATTTCCTGAATATCGCGGAGGCGGCCGATGCGGCCGTTGATCAGATATTCGCTTTGGCCGGAGCGGTAGAGCCGGCGGGTGACCACGACTTCGCCGGGTTTCAGGGCGAGGACCGGTTTGTCGGCGGCCTTTTTGCGGCGCTTTCCTTTTGTAAAGTCAGTAGATACGGCAGACGGTTCGGCTGATTGCGGCACTGAGTCTTGCGTTTCTACCGAGTCTGGCTGAGATTCGGGAGCCTGCGCGGAGTCGAGCGAGAGAAATTGTGTGTTGAGGTCGGCGGCCGATGCGACTGCCGCGTTCTCTACCATAGATGGTGCATCAGAATCGGCGGGAGCGTCGCTGGAAATAGTTTCCAGGACGAATCGGGCGGCTTCCGCAAGTTCGGCGTCCTCCATGGTGATGGTGACTTCGGCCATGCCCAGGGGCGGCCGCTTGGTCGTGCCATTGAAGATGCAATCGGCCATGCGCTCGGCGCGAAGGGACTTGTGACTCTGTTCGCCCAAAACCCAGGATATGGCGTCAACCACGTTGGATTTGCCGCAGCCGTTGGGTCCTACGATGCAAGTCGTGCCTGAGCCGCTAAAGGTGACGACGGTACGGTCGCAAAACGACTTGAAGCCAACGATTTCGACTTTACGGAGCTTAAGCAAGTTGTCCCCTTTTTGTCCCAGTTCGCGTTAAGCCCAGTCCGGTTATGCCGTGAGCAGTAAATTCATCGTGTACCACCGCCACCCGCGGCAAAATGCGCGAAAAGAGACGACAGATTGTTCCTCGAGGGGAGGGTCTTTTGAGCGACAAGTCGACCGGTTCACGGTCGCTTAGACAAACGTGTGGCAGGTTCTCAGTCAGAGGCCCAGCCGCCTGGCGCGTAGATGGCGGTACGGGGAAAAAGCGTATCACGTGATCCTGCGAGTGTAAAGAGCTACCCAACAGATAGTACCGAAAACGGGAAGACCACAATCTCGGGTTCTATCTGAGGACCAGCCCATCAGGCCGATTGCTCTTTGGATCAAGATACAGCGCGCATAAGGCTATCCAAGATGTAACCAACGCATTCATTTCCTGGCCACGGAAAAGAGGAATCACCGTATGATGCGAGCAAGCAGAAAGAGAACGCCCGGGCGCAACTTGGGGGGCGCCTGCATGTGAAAAAACTGCGATTTCTTTTAGCCCTGATTACCAAAGACAATGATTTTCAGGTTGAGCAGGCAGCCACAGCGGAAACCGCTGCGAAAGAACTGGGCGTCGATCTCGAGATTCTGTATGCCGACGGCGACACTATCACGCAGAGCACGCAAATTTTGAAGTCGATTCAAGCGCATCCGACTTTGAGGCCGGATGGGATCATGGTTGAGCCTGCGGGCGGAACAGGATTACCCCAAGTGGCTAAAGCAGCGCTGGAGGCAGGAATTGCTTGGGGACTCATTAATCGAGAAGCAGAGTATATCTCCGAGTTCCGGCGAGGCTCAAAGACGCCAATCTTCGTCGTGACAACCGACCATAAGGAGATCGGCAGGATTCAAGCGAGGCAATTAGGCGCGATTTTGCCTGAGGGCGGGAACATACTGTACATTCTTGGTCCCACGGAGAGTTCGACAGTTAAGGACCGTAAGGCGGGCTTTGAAGGCAGCTGCGCAAAGAATCTGCGCGTCACGCTGCTGCGGGGAAAGTGGACGGAAGAAAGCGGGCACCGCAGCATGGCTACATGGCTCAAGTTAGGGGTTTCGAGCAAAGTGACCGTGGCGGCTATCGCGGCTCAAAATGATGCGATGGCGATGGGGGCGAGAAAAGCCTGCCAGGAAATCGGCAGTCCGGAAGAGAGGGAAAAATGGCTACGCCTGCCATTTACCGGAGCTGATGGGTTGCCGAAGACGGGACAAGCCTGGGTGCGGACCGGTTTGCTGGCAGCCACCGTTGTCGCCCCGCCGATGGCCGGGCAGGCTGTGAAAATGATGACCAAGGCGTTGCGCACGGGAGAAAACGTGCCGGAACGAACGGTGACATTTTTAGAATCGTATCCGCCCGTCGATAAACTTTCCAAACTGCAAACCGTCGCAAGTCAGCAATAAAAGGCCGCCAGAAACAGTAATCCCTGTCCGGCTTGCCCGCCCGATGTACAGTTCCAATGCAAACTATTTCATGTGCTGGTCATACCAGGCAATGATGCGATTGAGCCGGTCGAGCAGGTGCTTTTCTTCGTGGAGGCCATGAGGTTCCCGCGGATATTCGACCAGTTCGCTTACGACGCCATAGTGCTTCAATCCGCGGTATAGCTCCTGGCTTTGGTCGAGTGGATCGGTGGTGTCAGCTTCGCCTTGAAGAATCAGAGTCGGAGTCTTCGCGTTCTTAAATTGTGTGAACGGGGAACTGTTCAGGAATTTCACGAGGCTGTCCGATTCGTAAGGGACGCCGTAGAACCATTCGTCGTAGGAAGGATGCGACTCGCTTCCATACTCGGAGATCAAATTCGAGAGTCCCGCACCGGAGACGGCGGCTTTGAAATCGTTCGTCTGTGTGATAGCCCACTCCGACATGTAGCCGCCGTAAGACCAACCTCCGATGCCAAGCTTCGCGGGATCGGCAATTCCTCGATCGATCAAATCCTTAACGCCCGCCATTACGTCCTTGAAGTCCCCGCCGCCCCAATCGCCGCGATTCATTTCGAGGAAGGATTCTCCATAGCCCACCGATCCACGAATATTTGGATAGAAAACCGCATAGCCGTGCGTGGCAAGAAGTTGGCCCCAAGTTTCGATGGAGTCTTGCCAATTTCCTGTTGGTCCGCCGTGGATCAAAGCGATGAGCGGTAACTTGGCTCCTGGTGTGGCTCCCGCGGGCTTTAGCAGAGCCGCCTCGACTTCCACGCCGTCAAACGATTTGTATTTGTAGAACTCTGGCACGCTTAGCATGAACTGCTTCCAGGAATCGTTGAGGTGGGATACCTGCCGCGGAGAATTCTTTTGATCCCAGAGCCAGAATTCCGGGGGCGTCGTGGCAGACTGTCCGACGTAGGCAACCTCCCCTGATCCGGAAACGGCGAAGCTAGTGACGTTGCCGGAGGGAAGGTTTCCCAGATTTTTACTCATGCCTACTGGAGAAAAGCCGATTAGCTTGTTTCTGAAGCCATCCGTGTATAGCGCAAGAAGTGAATCATCTTTCAGCCAACGATGCTCATGGACTGCACGGTCCAAGCTCGCACCGGTGAGATTACGCGTCGCCTCTTTGCCGATATCCAGGAGCATGAGGTCATGGGGCACCGGACCGTCCACGCGGCAGCCAACGAAGCTGATGGTCATCTCGTCGTGGGCAACCCGGAGATCGAAGAACGGTCCGTGAGGAGCGAGAAGCAGCTTCATTGAGCCATCCGAGACCGCGACCGAAAAAATGCGATGGGTTTCTTCATCGGATTCGGGGTGATCCGTGGCGCTAACAATGATGCGATCGCCATAGGGCATCCAGGCGAGTTCGCTTACTTCCCATTTGGGGTCGGTGAGCGCCTTGGTTTCGGTTGCAGCTAAGGTCAGCAGCCACAGGCGCGGATGTTTGTCGTCTTTATCCACGACATGCGCGTCATCTTTCTCCTTCTCTTTTTTCTCTTCGGCCTCGGACTTGGCGTCAGGAGCGAGAAAGGCGATTTGTTTGCCGCTCGGCGACCACGCAAAGCTGCGGACGCTGCGCTTGCCTTTGGTCAATGGGGCGGCGTCGCCGCCGTCCATTCGCAAGAGATAGACTTGCTGCTGGACGTCGCGAGTCGAAAGAAACGCCAGTTGTGTTCCATCAGGAGACCAGCGCGGAGATGTTTCACTCTTCGCGGAGAAGGTCAGCTGCCGAAGCACACCCGACTTCAAGTCGTAAAGCCAGATGTGACTGGCGCGTCCAGATTCTTTGGGAGGCTCGGTAACGACGAAGGCCAGCCTGTTATTCTCCGGCGAAAATTGTAGATCGGAGATGAGCCGCAGCTTAAGAGAAGCTTCAGGCGTCAGTGGCTTGCGTGTCTCCGAAGTGGGATTTTGCCGGCCCAGACTCGCGCCCGCGAAGGCGACACATCCTAGAAAAACGCAAGCAACCGCACTCCGAGTCATTGAAGCACCCCTTGTCAGTGAAGTTCGCACTCTAACTTCCTGGGCGCGCGACGTCAAATTCCTTTGAGATCGCTAATCGTTTCGTATTATTGACCCCTCCTGCGCTTCGCTCTCTATAATGCGCCCCTAAACAGGGGGTGATGTCCATCACGATGGACTCGGCTGCGCGAGTATTGTGCGCATGCTGGAATATCTCTCCCGAAGATCAAATAACACGTCGAGGAAGAACGGGAGAGCCAAATGCGGAATCTCGCGCGCTGGAGTTGTGTCCTTCTATTGCTCGTTTTGTCGGCTGGAAGGTTGTACGGGCAGGAAATCGCAGGTAGTGTTCGCGGAGTAGTGTTGGATGCGAGCGGCTCGACCATTTCGGGCGCGAAGGTAACGGCAGTTCAAGCAGAGACGGGGTTTGAGCGCGCCGCCGTCACGGACTCCCAAGGCGCCTTCCTGCTGGTCGAACTGCCAGTCGGGCATTATCGGTTAGAGGCAGAGGCGAAGGGATTCCAAAAATTCGTGCAAGATGGCATTTCGCTGGGCGTAAACCAAAATGCGACGATCACCCTTCGACTAAAGGTCGGAAGCGCTGCTGAGGAGGTTCATGTCCAAGGAAATGCTCCCTTGGTTGAGACGTCCGAAACGAGCTTGGGGAAAACCGTCGGTGGGCGCGACGTACTTGAGCTGCCGCTGAATGGGAGAAATTTTTCGCAGTTGGGATTGCTACAGCCAGGAGTTTTTCCAATTACCCCGGGTCTTGCGGAGGCGGGAGGATCGCTGCGGAATGGACAAGCATACGCGGTGAATGGACAACGACCAGAATCGAATAATTTTTTGATTGATGGCGCGAATAACTACAACGCCGTGGATGGCGGGCTGGTGATCCAGATACCAATAGATGCGATCGCGGAGTTCCGGATCTTGACGCACACGGCGAACGCGGAATTCGGGCATAGTACGGGTTCGACGACGAACATCATCACACGGTCAGGGACGAACGCCTTTCACGGTGCGGCATGGGAATTTTTGCGGAACAACGTGCTGGACGCGAAGAGTTTTTTTGCGAAGGACGTGGAACCGCTGAAGAGGAACCAGTTTGGCGGGACGTTTGGAGGACCGATTCGAAGAGACAAGACATTCTTCTTTGGCTACTACGAAGGGCTGCGGAACCGGCAAGGGGAGACCGCGAGCGCGACGGTGCCGACGCAAGCGGAACGCGGAGGAGATTTCGGATTGCTATGCACGCAGGCAGGAGGGACGTTCGATGTATCGGGGATGTGCAGCGTGCCGAGTGGACAGCTCTTAAACGTGTTTGCAGGGCCCAATCCTGCGCCGGTGCCATTCAACCAACTGCCGGGAGTGAGCCCGTTTGCGGCGAGCCTGACGTCTATGTTTCCCATGCCTAACGAGCCGTCGGTGGGGCCGAATGCGTTTAGCAGTACGGAGACGCTGGATCAGAATAACGATCAGTTCGGCGTGCGTGTAGATCAGTACCTAGGCCAGCGGGACGTGCTGAATTTTCGTTACATGTTTTCGCAGGGGTATACGGTAGATCCGCTGTCGACGGCAGGCGCGAATGTGCCGGGTTGGCCGGTGGCGGAACACCAACGAGCCCAAAATTTTGTGGCGCAGGAGACCCGGACGTTTTCGCCGTCCCTGATCGGCGTCGTGCGAGTTTCGTTTTTGCGGAACAAGTTCTTATTCAACCAGGCGGTGACTCACACTACGCCAGAGAGCCTCGGATTTGATTACACGCCGTCGCTGGACGCTGCGATTGGTCCGCCATTCTTGCAGGTAAGTGGCTATGCGTCGGTGGGCGATCCGATCACCGGACCGCGAAACACGTTTGAGGATGCAATTGATCTGTCGGGGTCGGTGACGTGGATTCGCGGGAAGCACGAGATGAAGTTCGGCGGCGGATATGGGCACGATTCGGTGAACGTGCTATTTGGGATTGCGACGAATGGATTTTTTGTGTTTGCGCCAGTGCCCTTTACAGATGCGTTCGCGAATTTTCTGGTGGCGACGCCGGTGGTGTTCCTGCAAGGCGGCGGAGATCCGGCTCGCGGGCTACGGGGAAATAATTTGGATGGATATGCTCAGGACACGTACAAAATCAATTCGCGGCTGACCATCAACGCCGGATTGCGATTCGAGGTGCCGTTCCCATATACGGAGATCAAAAACCGAACAAACCTGTTTGAGCCCGGAGTGCAGTCGGTCGTGATGCCAAATGCACCGGCGGGATTGGTATATCCGGGCGATCCGGGAGTAACACGCGGACTCCTTCCACTCGAGAAGGATGCTTTCGCGCCGAGGGTGGGAATTGCCTGGGACCCCACGGGAAGCACGAAGTGGCTGGTAACGTCGGCGTACGGCATATTTTATGACCCGTATTACAACGGCCAGGGCGGACCGTTGCAGGCGCCGGTGAGCGCGCCGCCGTTTTTGCAGACGCCGCAGGTGAGCTTTCCTGATTTTCAGAGTCCATTTGGCGGCGCGAATCCGTTTGCAGGGAGCGGTTTCGCGCAACCGATGACGTTGCTGACGCTGGCGCCGAATTTGCGGTTGCCGTATGCGCAGGATTGGAACCTCAACGTCGAGCGGTCGTTCGGTAATAATTGGCTGCTGGAAGTCGGGTATGTGGGGACGAAAGGGACAAAGCTGCCGCGGTTAGTGGAGGGGAATCCGGCAGTATTTGTACCAGGGGATTCGACGGAAGACAACGTGAACAACCGGCGGTTATATTCGGGATGCAATCTTTCGCCGAACAGCCCACCATGCAACTTTGCGTCGGTGGGAATGATCGCGGGGATTGCGAATTCGACCTATCACGGACTGCAGGCGAGCCTGAAAAAGCGTCTTAGCCACGGACTGTCGTTCTTGGCGTCGTACACACTTTCGAAAACGCTTGATGACGTATCCTCATTCAACATTACGGGGTCGGCTTCCCAAAGCGTAGCCGGCGAAAACGACTTGGCGCAGAATCCGTTTGATTTGGCGGCGGAGCATGGACGGTCCATGTTCGACGCGCGGAACCGATTCGTGCTTAGTTACGAGTGGCAAGTGCCATTCTGGACGCATCCGCAGACGTGGTATCAGCATGCGTTCGGAGCCTGGCAGCTGAACGGGATCACGACGTTCATGAGCGGCACGCCGTTTACGGTGTACGACGATAATGACGTGTCGCTGCAAGGGAGCGCGCCGGAAATTTCGGGCTTCTCGAGCAACCGGCCGGATCTGGTCGGCAACCCGAACAACGGGCCGCGCACGACGCAGGAGTGGTTCAACACCGCGGCGTTTCAACGGCTGAACCCGGCGACACAAGCGGGGCAGTTTGGAAACGAAGGAAGGAATGTGGTGCAAGGGCCAGGAATACAGAATTGGGATTTTTCGGCGTTTAAGATGTTTCCGATCACGGAGTCGAAGTCGCTACAATTCCGGGCCGAATTTTTCAACGTGTTCAATCACGCGAACTTCCGGCTGCCGAATAACGATATTAGTTCGCCCGATTTTGGGAAGATTGTCGAAGCGTTGCCGGGGCGGCAAGTGCAGCTGGCGCTGAAGTTTTACTTCTAGGTCAGAAGCCAATTTAATGCGGGGAATCCTGGGTGAGACAGGATTTCGTTTCTATTGGAATGAAATCCTCACAATTCACCAAGCATCTATACGTTTGCACATACGATCGCTGCGTTGCAGGCTTCATCTGGCGTCGGATACAATCTAACGCTTATCTTTGTGGTAGGAAGCCAACTGAGCCGCGATGCGGGAAATTCAGTTTCACAACACGTTGGGGAACAAGCTGCAGGTGTTCACGCCGCAGCAGAGTGACTGCGTGAAGATGTACACCTGTGGGCCGACGGTTTACGACTACGCCCATATCGGCAATTTCCGTACGTTCGTGTTTCAGGACATCCTGCGGCGATTCCTCAAGCTACGCGGTTACAAGCTCGATCACGTCATGAATTTGACCGATGTGGATGACCGCATCATTGCCAATGCGGCGGCTGCCGGCGTGAGCATCCGGGAATACACGGAAAAATATGCGCAAGCGTTCTTCGATGACTGTAAAACATTGAACATAGAGGCGCCGGAGCACTGGATTCGCGCCACGGACCATATCGACGATATGGTCAAGCTGATTCAGCGCTTGCAGCAGAAAACCTACACGTATCCGAGCGAAGGATCGATCTACTATCGGATCGCAAAGTTTCCGAGCTACGGGAAACTTTCGAACATTGATGTCAGCGGGATTCAAGCTGGTGCGCGGGTCGATGTCGACCGGTATGAAAAGGAAAGTGCGCGCGACTTCGCTTTGTGGAAAGCTCCGAAGCCCGGTGAACAGTTTTGGGAGACGCCGATCGGCAAGGGCCGTCCTGGTTGGCACATAGAATGCTCCGCGATGGCCATGAAATACCTCGGAGAGACGTTGGACATTCACACGGGCGGAATCGACCTCGCGTTTCCGCACCACGAGAACGAAATCGCCCAGAGCGAAGGCGCGACAGAAAAGCCCTTCGTACACTACTGGATGCACGCCGAGCATTTGCTGGTCGAAGGCGAGAAAATGTCGAAATCGCTCGGCAATTTTTATACGCTGCGCGACTTGTTCGCGAAAGGCTACAAGCCTTCGAGCCTGCGATTCGCGCTGGCCAGTGTTCCGTACCGCAAACAACTTAATTTCACATTCGACGCATTGCAGCAGGCGGCCAGTTCCGTGGAACGCCTGCGCAACTTTGCCGCACGGCTCGCGCAGGGGAAATTCCCAGCGGGGAAGCAGAAAGCCGCGGCCGTGCGAGTTGCCGGCGCAGCGGACGAGTTTGATGCGGGGCTCTCGGACGACTTAAACACCGCGCGAGCACTCGCGGCGGCCTTTGATCTGCTTCGCGAGACCAATATCGCGATGGACCGAGGGGAGTTCCGACACGGGGACGTTGCCGCGGTGCAAGAGTTTTTAGCGAACTTCGACCGGGTGTTTGCCGTCATGGAAGATGACGATGCAGAGAAGTTGCGCGCGCTAGGGTTTGGCGGTGACAGCGGCGGTCCGAGCGACGCGGATATCGAAAAACTCATCGCCGAACGCCAGTCTGCACGACAGCGGCGCGACTTCGCCGCCTCCGATCGCATCCGCAAAGAACTCGCGGATCGTGGTATAATTATTGAAGATGTAAAGGACGGAAGCGTCCGCTGGAAACGCAAATGAAGCTCTCATTCCACAATCGAGTTCCTGGTCACTTCTCTCCGGCTGAGTTGCGTCCCAATCTTTTCGGCGTCGACTAAGCCTCCCCTCCTCTAGCAGGGCGCACACAGGAATAGGTGTACGCACGCAATCCTGCATTGCGGTAGCCCATCCACATTAACCGCTGACCAACTGTCCCATGGAGGATGAAATGATCACCACGCTAGATACCAAACTACCTAGGCTGCTCACTGCACTGCCCGGGCCCAACGCAAAGCGCGTAGTCGAAAGCGACGCACAGTACATGTCACCGTCCTACACGCGAGACTACCCGCTGGTTGCCAAGCGCGGTCATGGCGCGATTGTTGAAGATGTTGACGGCAATGCATTTCTGGATTTTGCCGCGGGGATTGCCGTTTGTTCAACAGGGCATTGCCATCCCAAGGTTGTTGCCGCCATTCAGCAACAGGCCGCCGAACTGATCCACATGTCCGGCACTGATTTTTATTACGAGAGCATGCCGCTTCTCGCCGGCCGCTTGATGAGCACACTATCCGGCGCTGCGCCAAAGAAAGCATTCTTCACTAATTCCGGCACGGAAGCCGTCGAAGGTGCGATCAAGCTGGCTCGTTATGCGACCAAACGCGACAAAATGATTGCGTTCTATGGGTGCTTTCACGGACGCACAATGGGCGCGCTCTCGTTGACCGCCTCGAAAACGACGCAGCGAAAGGGCTTTGGCGCTCTGCTTTCCGGCGTCGAACACATTCCCTATCCGTATGCTTACCGCTGCGCTCACGGCCATACGGCGGAGACTTGCGGCGCGGAGATTCTCGAACAGCTCGAGCAGCAAGTTTTCAAGCGCCTCTTTGATCCCGAGGAAGTTGCTGGCATTATTATCGAGCCCATTCAGGGAGAGGGCGGGTACGTCGTAGCTCCGAGGTTCTTCCTGCAGGAACTTCAGCGCATTTGCCACAAACACGGCATCCTGCTGATCGTGGACGAAGTGCAGTCTGGCATGGGCCGCACCGGAAAATGGTGGGCGCACCAATACGCAGGCATCGAGCCGGACATCGTTTGCAGCGCCAAGGGCATTGCTAGCGGGATGCCGCTGGGCGCCATATTTGCTCCGGCCAGTATCATGGATTGGAAGCCCGGCGCGCACGGGACAACGTTCGGAGGCAACCCTGTCTGTATCGCCGCCGCTCTTGCCACGGCGGAATTGATCGAACGCCAATACCTTGAGAACGCCCGCCGCATGGGCGACTACCTATTTGGACGTCTCGCAGATTGGACGAAAAGGTTCAAGATAGTGGGCGATGTTCGAGGACGCGGCTTGATGATTGGGATAGAGATCGTCCGGGATCAGCGGACCAAAGAAAAAGCAGCAGACCTGCGGAATGCCATCGTCGACCTCGCATTTCACAAAGGTCTGTGCATCCTTGGAGCCGGAGAAAACACGATTCGTCTGTCGCCGCCGCTGCTCATCGACGAAGAGCAGGCCGATTTTGCTGTGCGCGCTCTCGAGGATTGCATTCGAGAAACCGAGAAAAAGGTCTAGCCCTGCCCGGAGATCCCGGAGCGCTTGCCATCCCGTATAATCGCATTCCCGTGATTGCCATTAAAGTAAACTGCCAATCACGGAATTTTTGTCTATACTTCCCAGCATGCGCCTTGTTCCCGCGGAGGTTCCATGCCGATCGTTTCGCGTCTGATTTTCTATGGCGTCCACTGGGCAGCGCGAAAAGGTTTGCGCGATGGCGATGGGGCGACGCCTGAAGCAAAGAAGCACGAAGCGCGCCAGACCGGCATTCGCGGCGAGACCTACGCGTATTGGTATCTGCGCCGTCACGGTTATGTATTCGTAGCACGCAATTTCACTCCGCGGGCTTCAAAGGGCGAGATTGACATGGTCGGTTACGATGGCGAGACACTGGCATTCGTCGAAGTACGGACGCGCACAGTTCGTGACGAGATGTCTGCGCTGCCCGAATTAAGTGTCACCCCTGGCAAACAGCACGTCCTGGCTCGCACGGCGCAGCACTTCCTCGCGGAACGCCATGTTGCGGAATGCCCTCTGCGGTTCGATGTACTCGCGATCGATAATGAGCCCGGTAAGCCGCCGGTTGTTCGTTTACATAAGGACGCCTTTAGCCCCCAGATCTAGAAATCCACAGGATAATCCATCGGGGTGACTTCTCAGCACCGCCAGACGCGGTACAATCGGTGCCCAAGAGACGAACTCTCCGCGTCCTAGTCATGGCACGCACACGAGGAGGATCGCTTTGCCGGAGTTGCGAAAAGACCCGATTACTGGCCGCTGGGTGATTATTTCAACGGAGCGTGGAAAACGGCCAAACGATTTTCTGCGCGAAAGTGTTGCGCCTTTGCCCGACGGCAAGAATTGCCCGTTTTGTCCCGGCCACGAGTCCAAGACGCCGCCGGAGATTCTTGTTTATGGGCGCAGCAACGGAGGTGCGAATACAGCGGGATGGACCGTACGCGTCGTGCCCAATAAATTCCCGGCGCTCGGCATCGAAGGCGATCTCGACCGCGAGGGCGAGGGACTGTTTGACAAGATGAACGGCGTTGGCGCGCACGAGGTGATCGTGGAAACGCCGGATCATGCGGCGACGCTGGCGACCCTGCCGGCGCGCGCCGTCGAAGACGTTCTGTGGGCTTACCGGGACCGAATGCTCGATCTCAAGAACGACAAAAGATTTCGCTATGTGCTGATCTTCAAGAATCATGGAGAAGCGGCGGGCGCTTCCGTCGAGCATACGCACTCGCAATTGATTGCTCTACCCATTGTGCCGCGACGCGTGCGCGAAGAGGTGGACAGCTCCTGGCATTATTACGACGAGAAAGAACGCTGCATTTTCTGCGACATCATTCGACAGGAGCGCGACACAGGTGAACGCGTGATCGGCGAAAACGATCATTTCATTACGCTCGCTCCTTATGCTCCCCGTTTTCCGTTCGAAATGTGGCTTCTGCCGAAAGTGCACGGCTCTTCGTACGAAAACAATCAGAGCACGATGTACGCTAGCCTGGCGCGCATGTTGAAAGACACCCTGATGCGGCTCGATGTCGTGCTCGACCGGCCTCCGTACAACTACATGATTCACACCTCCCCCGTGGGGGAGGAGATCAACGATCATTATCATTGGCACATAGAAATTATTCCGAAACTAACGAAAGTCGCGGGTTTTGAATGGGGTACCGGTTTTTATATCAACCCAACGCCGCCAGAGGAATCCGCGCGCTTTTTGCGTGAAGCCAAAATCGCGACGCCGGTGACGCCCGCAAAAAAATAGGGCCCGTTGCGCGTTTCCTCCGCTCCTGGCGCGATGGGGCCTCCAAAAATTTTGGTATACTGCCTCGTTTGGCGCGGTACCCAAGTGGCCCAAGGGAGAGGTCTGCAAAACCTCCATTCGTGGGTTCGAATCCCACCCGCGCCTCCACTTTGCAAATCTCCAGCCCGCGGAGACACTGCTGTGAGAAAGCGGCGGCCGATTCACGCTCGGCTCGCACCTTGCGGTAGTGCGGCTCGCTGGCTACGTTCCTGATTCGCAGCCACGCGGCAGCCGGTAGCGAGTTCGAAAAATTTCGAAACCTGCGGTGGACCAGCCGACATCTAAACGAGAGAAACCTATCGCACTAAATCGCTAGAACGTTGAAGGAACGCTGGTGTAATTCGTTAAGTTTGGCTGAATATTATCTTCAGTTCTTAGAGTTTGACTCCTTGGCGAACGGTTTGTAGTCTGCGGGACTCGTGCCTCCATGAAGGGCGCCGCTCGAATCGTAATCCGAGGCATTGCTCAAGTCTGGTACTGAAGCCACTTTTGATTCACACGTCGCGTATGCACGGGCTATTGATTTTGCAAGAGAGTAGCGAAAGTCGGTGCAAGGAATGAAAACCGCCTTTTTGAATTCAACTAGCCATGCGGCATCCTCCAGCGATGGAGCACCGTTGGCAGGTCCGCAAATTGCTTCGACGGTCGAGGAAGTACTCGCGGCCACTCCATTCATCGATATTCACACCCATTTATATTCTCCCGCATTTGGCAAGCTCGGGCTGTGGGGCATTGATGAACTGCTGACCTATCACTATCTCGAAGCCGAACTTTTCCGCTCCTCCAGCATCAAACCGCAACAATACTGGGCCCTCTCCAAACGCGAGCAGGCTGATGCCATTTGGCGCGCGCTCTTCGTCGAAAATACTCCAGTTTCCGAAGCCACTCGCGGGGTGATTGCGGTTCTTAGCGCTTTCCAATTGGCGACTGATCGGACGGACCTGAGCGAGGCAAGAGATTTTTTCAGAGCCCAGTCCATTGACACGCACGTTCAAAAGGTGCTGCAGATGGCCGGCGTGAGCACGGTGGTGATGACGAATGATCCTCTCGATCCGGAAGAGGCTCCGCTCTGGTTGAAGGGAGTGACCAACCATCCGCAATTTAGCGCTGTGCTTCGGTTAGATCGAATTCTATGTACGTGGTCCGCAAATTGGCAGGCCCTCGCGAATCAGAGCTACCGCGTTGACGAGAACGCCGCGGGTCAGTCGTCGGCCGAAGTCCGCCGTTTCTTGATGGACTGGCACACGCGCATGCAGGCGGTTTACATGGCGGTGTCGCTGCCCGACACTTTCGCCTACCCTCAGGATACGGTTGGCAATCGATTACTTAAAGACGCCGTATTGCCCGCCTGTCGCGAATTGGGAATTCCGCTTTCCCTCATGATGGGTGTTCGCAAGCAAGTGAATCCCGCGATTCGTCTGGCTGGGGACGCCGTCGGCAAATCGGATTTGAAAGCGCTCGAGAATCTCTGCCGCGAGTTTCCTGACAATCGTTTCCTGGTGAGCGTGTTGAGCCGCGAGAGCCAGCATGAACTTTGCGTTTACGCTCGCAAGTTTAACAACTTGATGCCCTTCGGTTGCTGGTGGTTCATGAACAATCCTTCGATCGTTGAGGAAATTACTCGCGAGCGCATCGAGATGCTCGGTACAAGTTTCATTCCGCAGCATTCCGACGCACGGGTCCTCGAGCAGGTCGTTTACAAATGGCATAACACACGTAGAACCATGTCACGCATCCTCTCGGAATCCTATCGCCTACTCTCGGAGGATGGCCGCAGGGTCACGCGCCGTGACATCCAGCGCGACGTGGACCGCCTTTTTCGTTCCAACGCAGAGGAATGGACCGGCTTGTGCGCCTCCGCTTCCAGCGCTTCAACGGAAATCTAGCGCGATGCTCCCCGGTTTTCGCACCACGTGGCGCCGACGTTTCAAAATCCATTTAGCGGGTCAGCTGCGCGGGTAAATCAGATCGGCACCACGAGTGCGTCCAGTTTCCCTTTGCTAATCTGTTGACGGAATCATGCACCGGCACTGGAACTGGTCTCTTTACCTTTCTGATGCAACCGTCAAATCGCTAGGATGGAAGCAGAAGCAACCCAATGTCCATATCCACTTCTAGAATTCCCTACGAAACGTTGTTCGACGCCTTAAATCGCGTGCTGCTAAAGCACGGTTTTGAACCGCCGCGCGCTCGCCTATGCGCCCAGCTCTTCGCGGACGCCAGTCGCGACGGCGTTTACTCTCACGGCTTGAATCGTTTTCCCCAATTTGTCCGCATGATTCAATCGGGAATTGTCGTGCTGCGCGCGGAGCCTGAACGGGTCGCATCGATTGGTTCGCTCGAGCGCTGGGACGGAAAATGCGGCCCCGGCAATTTGAACGCCTACGCGTGCATGGATCGGGCGATCGCCCTCGCTCGCGAGCATGGACTTGGCTGCGTTGCTCTCGCCAACACCAACCACTGGATGCGCGGCGGAAGTTACGGCTGGCAAGCGGCCGATGCCGGCGTCATCGGAATTTGTTGGACGAATACGCTGCCGAATCTGCCGCCCTGGGGAGCGAGCGAACCGCGCATCGGTAACAATCCGCTGGTCATTGCTGTACCTCGAGCAGCAGGCCACGTCGTTCTGGACATGGCTATGTCTCAATTCTCCTACGGTGCCCTCGCATCTTACCGAAAGCGCGGCGAACGGCTGCCGGTCGAAGGCGGATTTGATGCCGCTGGGATGCTCACGCGAGATCCTGCAGCTATCGAAAAGTCCAAGCGCCCACTGCCCATCGGATATTGGAAGGGCTCTGGCCTGGCTTTACTGCTGGACATGGTTGCCTCGATCCTCGCGGGCGGAAGCGCCACATTTCAGATACCTGCCGAACCGGAACATGAGACAAAGCTCTCCCAGGTCTTTATCGCCTTCGACCCGCGGACGCTTGAGCAAAGCGAGAACTCCGCCAGCATTGCCGATGAAATCGTAGAACATCTCCTACTACCCTCGGCGGCATCCGGCGAGCAAGTACGATACCCCGGAGAGCGAGTGCTTCAAACACGCAAAGAAAACCTTGCCCACGGAGTCCCAGTCGACGCGACGATTTGGGCCGAAGTTCAAGCGTTTCTCTGAGTAAGGATCGTTTGCCCAAGACGCTTTAAATCTTGCTAGGCAACACCGTGAACGACGGCACCATCGCCTACGCCTACGACGCCTAATCCCGGATTAAAACCGCCGCTGGCGTCACCTATTCCTATGACGGAGTCTCTCGCTTCGCGAGAGCACTTAAGCCAACCGCCGCGTCTCCAAACCTGCCCTGAGCCCGCCGAAAGGGTCCAACGGCAAGCTCTATTGGTACGGCTCCGGCGGCGAAATCCTCGCCGAAACTGACGCTTCCGGCAACACTCTCAACGAATACATTTTCTTTTCCGGCAAACGCATCGCCATGCTTCCCGCTGGCGGCAATCCCATTTACTACGCCGAAGATCTTCTCGGCTCTTCCCGCGTCATCACCCAGAACAACGGAGCGGTCTGTTACGACGCCGACTTCGATCTCTACGGCGGCGAGCACGCCTACACCAATAACTGCCCCTCCACCAACGCCTACAAATTCGAAGGGAAAGAACGCGACACCGAAACTGGCAACGACGACTTCGGCGCTCGCTACTACACGAGCCGTTTCGGCCGCTGGCTCTCCGCCGACTGGTCCAGCGTCCCCGTTCCCGTCCCTTACGCCAATCTCACCAACCCGCAAACTCTCAATCTCTACGCCATGGTCTCCGACGACCCTGAATCCTTCGCCGACCTCGACGGCCACTTTTGTGAAGATGCCATGGAGGGGGCATGGTCATGGTCCGATCGGGAAATCCAGCCGGAGAAGTCCTCGGTGCCGTAGTTATTGGCGGGGCACTAATAGGCGCCGTGCTCACAGACCCTGGCGCTAGAGCCAAGATTGGAGAATTCCTCGCCAGCCCCATGCCGAATCAGTGCAGCGATTGTCCGCCTGCCACATATTCGAATGCAGGAATACAAATAGGGCCGGTCGCAAAAGAAAACACGAATACCCAACAATCCCAGCCCGCCCAGGAACAGAGCACGCCTTCGTCTAGAGAGACCGGGTCGTATACAAACACCCATGAGAGTGGTAAAACTTACAGCGGTAAGGGAGATCGAGCGAGGTCACAAGCCTCTGGGCAGCGCGTTGAAAAGAAGACTGGCGACAAACACATCGCGACCGACTGGAAAAAATCAATCAGCGACAGAAAAGCCTTCAAGGACGAATCTCGCAGAATCGATGCGAATGGCGGCGCGGGCTCTAGCAACAACCACAATCAGATCGAGTTCCCAGGCAAGAAGTACATTCAGCAGGACAGCCCAAACCAGCCATACCAGCCAAACCCGCCCCCGAGCTTTTAGGAAGGAGTGATGGTGATTTTTCCTAACGATGCCAATGGAGATGCGCTTCGTCGCATGGAGGCCGAGGGAGATGATTTGGCTAGACCCCGGAATATCGACTTCGATGTTGTGTTTGCCAATGGTAGGTCCGCCGAGGAGTTTGCAAAGCACTTTCGTGCGTTGGGGCACGAAGTTTCAGTGGAGGCTGCGGAAACCGACCAAGATTTCCCTTGGGATGTAACTGTAATTAAACACATGGCGCCCTCCTATGACGGTGTAAGTGGCTTTGAGAGCTTGCTTCAATCCGTTGCAGACCGCTGGGGAGGGCACAACGATGGCTGGGGTTGCTTCTCCGAGCCGTCCTCAACCTAACCAGCCAAACTGACCGCCCTTGGCGTGTTAATTCGGACTAGACTGAGCCCCTACCATTGAACTCCAACAAGACGAGGGCTAAATGATATCTACAAGGGACTTATCCGAACTTCCGACAATCGAGCAGCTAATCCGCCTCACCAAATCCATCGCTACCCTCGATGCGATAATCGAGAGGGATTGGAATTCGCGATATTATTCTTTTAATTCCCGATGGGACACAAATCGGCAAATGGCATCAATGCGGAACGGGGAAGGAGATGCATGGTTTTGCGTATTCGGACCTCAGGGCGCGTTTCTAAAAGGATTTCATCACGAATGTAAAATAGCTCAACGACTCGGTGAAACCGGCACTGTCTGGCCGGGAATGTTAAGTGAGCTGCCCAAGGAGTTTGAGTCCTTCGCTAACGAGCCGGCATTCTCAATGCGAGAGACAACCTTCTGCATTTGGCGTCGTCGGACCGATTCCCGATGGAACAATGGAAGAATCACATACCCCGAAGGAGACGATCCAGACGGCTCCGCGCGACTTCTGTCAATCCTCGATGGCAAGCCCAAGACCTACCAAGACTGGGCCGAGCACTACTACAGGCGCCCCGTGAGCCTTACTCTTATCGAACAGATCTACGCCCAGAAGCCCCTCACCGAAGGGCTCGTGAAGGGGTTGAACCCGAGTTGCAACCTACCGGAACTATCCGAAGATGTCGCCGAAATAGACTATGCGGTTTCACTAAACTGACCCGAAACACCGGGACAGGAACGTTTCCATGTTAAACCTGGGGACGTTCCCTAACTATTCATCACCGCAGCGTCTCACCAAACTCCCAAATTCCCGCCAATCTCTTCCATCCACTCCACTTCCCGCGTCTCAATTCGAATGATACGCATCAAGTACTATACCTTGACAGTAATTAAGTTCCGTGCTACCCTTCCCCATGCTCGTCCTGAGGACTTCCCAACAGAGCCTCGAAGCGCCTCGCCCTTTCCCCCTCATCGCGCTTCTCTCTCTCCCGTGTAGCGCCGGGCTTCAGCCTGGCACGCTGCTCCACGCCCCCCACCACAAAATTCCGCGTCCGATAATGTCTCCCGCAACTCCATTAGAATCAACACTTACAACACCCCCTGCAAGTGTTCATTCTAAACCCCTTACAGCCGCCCTCTTCCCTTTAGAATCAACACTTACAGAAAAAGGGGGGAGGGGGTACCAATTATGGTTAACCAGACAGGTTATCAATTTTGTTGGCAAGTCAGTATCCCAGTTTCTTATCCACCATGTTGCGCAACGGTTCGCCTTTTCGGAATCGTTCGTACTGCTCAATAAAGAACAGCATGGCATTGTCCAGCCAGTCCGGCGTGTGGTCTGCGCAATGGGGAGAAAGCAAAACGTTTTCAACTTTGTAGAACGGATGACCCGCAGGCAATGGTTCATGATCGAAGACGTCCAGCCCCGCACCTTTGATCTGGCCGCTCGAGAGCGCATTGACCATCGCCGTCTCGTCGATCACCGGGCCGCGGCCAACATTGATAACCACGGCCGTGCGTTTCATTGCCGCGAACTCCGATGCGCCAATCATTCCGCGCGTTTCCGAAGTCAACGGCGCGGCCACAACTACATAGTCGCAGCGAGGCAACATCTCCAAACGATTCTCAGGTGTGTAGATTCCCTCGACAAGTGGGTCCTTTCCGTCCAGAGTCGAAGCGTGCCGCTTGACCGCGAGGACCGTCATGCCCATCGCGTGGACCCGCGTAGCGATGGCGCGACCGATATCACCGTATCCGATAATTCCGACGGTTTGGCCCGCCACCGGGAAAACGTCAAAAGACTCCCACGCGCCACGCATCTGATTGCGAATCATCCGCCGAAAATCCTTCGCGAAATAGAGAATCGCCCCCAGCGCGAACTCTCCCAGCGACGCGCTGAAGACTCCCACTCCGTTTGTAAGCGGCACAGCACTCTCCACCAACTCCGGAAAGAGTGTTCTCTCCAGTCCCACGGAACGCGAGTGCACCCAGAGCAGATTTGGGCACATCTCAAATACCTGCTTAAAGAGCGCCAGAGAGCCAGACCAATTAAACAAGACGCTCGCGCTGGCGGCGTCTTTCGCAAATTCTTCAGGAGAATTTCCCACGACGACGTTTACTTCCGAGAGCTGTTGCCTCAGCAGTGCGAGCTGCGGCTCACCCGGCTTCGCGAGCACCAAAATCGTATCGTTTCTCATGATTGGTGGAGGAACAGCGCAAGAGATTACACCACATTTATGTCGCCCTGCATCTGGCCAGCGCAGTTTAGATGTATCAAATGCGGTCTTTAGAGCTTACGATTTGACACTTCGAGAGGCTGCCACATAAGCTACTTCGCTTTTCGACGATGATTCGCGGTTGACCGAGAGATTCCAAAGTTCTACGGTTGAATCGATCCAGATACAAAGTCTCGGAAGGAATTGTATGCCGCCAAGAGATTCTAAATCGCTCCGAAGTTATCGCTGGTATGGCCCGGACGACCTTCGTTCGTTTGGACATCGTTCGCGAGCCGCATCCATGGGTTGCACGCAAGCGGACTACGCCGGAAAGCCTGTCATCGCCATCATCAACACCTGGGGCGACATCAATCCGTGCCACAGCCACCTTCGCGAGCGAGCCGAAGACGTGAAGAAAGGCGTGTGGCAAGCTGGCGGTTTTCCAGTCGAAATGCCTGCGTTCACGCTGGGAGAAACGTTTCAAAAGCCGACCACGATGATGTATCGCAACCTCCTGGCAATGGAGACGGAAGAACTGCTGCGCTCCTATCCCGCCGACGGCTGCGTGCTCATGGGCGGCTGCGACAAGACGACACCCGCACTCTTGATGGGTGCCATCAGCATGAATCTGCCAGCGATTTACATTCCGGCTGGGCCGATGCTGCGCGGGAACTGGCGCGGCCAAATCCTCGGCAGCGGCTCTGACGTCTCAAAGTATTGGGCGGAACGCCGCGCAGGCAATATCGATCTGCAAGCTTGGACCGAAATCGAAAACGGTATCGCGCGGTCCGCGGGAACCTGCATGACCATGGGTACAGCCTCCACGATGACCAGTTTGACCGAGGTTCTAGGCTTCACGCTGCCTGGCGCGACCTCGATCCCCGCCGTCGATGCCAATCATCCCAAGATGGCCAACAATTCGGGCCGCCGCATCGTGGAGATGGTTTGGGAGAATTTGAAACCGCGAGACATTTTGCGCGAGGCTTCTTTCAACAACACAATCGCTGCTGTTTTCGCCCTCGGCGGCTCAACGAATGCCGTCATCCACCTGCTTGCCATGGCTGGAAGGGCTGGAATCAAGCTCTCGCTCGATCGCTTTGACGAATATTCCAGAAAGACGCCAATGCTCGCGAACATCCGTCCGAGCGGCAAATACTTGATGGAAGATTTTTATTATGCCGGTGGCCTGCCGGCGCTGCTGCGTTTGCTGGGTCCCCATTTGGATCTGACTTGCAAGACTGTTACCGGCAAGACGCTCGGCGAAAATATTTCCGGCGCCGAAATCTACAATTCCGACGTGATCCGTTCTTTAGAAAATCCCGTTCTCGCTTCCGGAGGCTTGGCAATCCTCTATGGAAATTTGGCACCGAACGGGGCCGTCATAAAAGTTTCGGCCGCCGAACCCCGGCTGCTCAAGCACACCGGGCGTGCCGTTGTCTTTGACAGCTTCGACGAAGTGAATGCTCGCTTGGACGATCCCGCTCTCGATGTGGATGCGGACAGCGTCCTCGTACTACGAAACGCTGGCCCGAAAGGTGCTCCAGGAATGCCAGAATGGGGAAATCTTCAACTTCCACAGAAAATCCTGAAAGCCGGCATTCGCGATATGGTTCGTATCTCCGATGCGCGAATGAGCGGCACGAGTTATGGCGCCTGCGTTCTTCACGTCTCGCCCGAATCCTTTGTCGGTGGTCCGCTCGCGTTGTTAAAGGAAGGAGACCTCGTCGAACTCGACGTTCCTGCCCGCCAATTGAATATGCTCGTGAGTGAAGACGAACTTGCGCGCCGCCGTGCCGCTTGGCGACCAAAAGAAGGAATCTATCCACGCGGTTACGGAAAACTCTTCATGCAGCACATCAAACAGGCTCACGAGGGATGCGATTTCGATTTCTTGGAAGGTACTGCGCCGATCCCCGAGCCCGAGATTCATTGACGGTTTACAAGCCAGAGCGCAACGAAAATGGAGAATAGACTCGATTTAAACGGCAGGAATTTCATTCGCTTTTGACAAAGCGTGGCGCCCAGCGCCGACCGCAAGCATCAAGATTCCAGACAGGCACAAGCTTCCAACCAGATACAGAAGTCCCCCGCGAAAAGAGTGTGTCCGGTTGACCAGATAGCCCATCACCATTGGCCCAAAAAATCCTCCGAGATTTCCCACCGAATTAATCAGCCCGATAGAGGCAGCCGCTGCGGATTCACTTAAGAACGCAGTTGGCACCGCCCAAAAACAAGGATGGAAAGAATAGTATCCAGCCCCGACCAGGCAGAATAACGCGACCGCGATGGGCAGAGTCGAGCCATATATCATGGCCAGCAGTAGCGTGACTCCGCAAAGAAAGATCGAGATTGCCGCGTGCCAGCGCCGCTCTACCGTTCGGTCTGAATGCCAGCTGTTTAGTTGCTGAACCAAAAAACCCGCAAGATAGGGGAGCGCGGCGAATATCGTGACCCTAAAGTCACTCTGCCCCGAAAGCCGCTTTAGAATACTCGGCAGCCAAAACGCGACCCCATATCCTCCCGTGGTCGCGCAGAAATAACATAACGTTAGAAGGATGACGTCCCGCTGCGCAAATGCCTGCCAAACGGTGAACGAGCGGACTTTTCGCTTGGCCTCCTTTTCATTTTCCAGTTGGCCGCTGATCCATTCGCGCTCATCCGGCCGGAGCCACGCTGCATCCCGCGGCCAATCCGTCAGATAAAATATCGTCACCACGCCGAACACCACGGCGGGAACACCTTCCAAAATGAATAGCCAGCGCCATCCCCGCAGACCGAACCAGGTGATTCCCAGCAGTACACCGGCGAGAGGAGAGCCAACTACGTAGGAGAGCGGACTCGCCGCATAAAAAACTGCAGTGGCCTTGGCGCGATCCTGATACCGGAACCAGTGGGAGATATATACGATGACTGCAGGAAAAAATCCTGCTTCCGCAGCTCCCACGAAAAACCGCACCCAATAAAACTCTCTCGCCGTGTGGATAAACGCCATCAGCGCGGTTATGATGCCCCAGGAAATCATGATGCGTGCAATCCAGCGCCGCGCGCTCCACCGTTCGGCGATCAATGCGCCGGGAATTTCCAGCACCAGGTATCCAATAAAGAACATTCCAGCTCCCAGGCCGACCACTTTGTCGCTGAAGCCCAGGTCGTGCGGCATCTCGAGAGCCGCGGCGCTGACGTTCATGCGGTCCAGAAACGCAACGATGTACAGCAGGAATAGAAAGGGAAGCAGACGCCACGCGATGCGTTTTCGCGCGCTGTTTGCGACAACCGGATCGGAGGCTACGTCAGCCATTTATCCTCGATTGCTGAGGTCTAAAACCGTGGAGGACGAATCCCGCACAATTTTTGATTTTTTTGCCGCGCAGATTTTACGTCGCGTAGTATACACATAAAGGCGCATAGTCTTTGTTTTCCAAAGATTGCCGGCCCAGCAAATGGTGCAGAGTTGGGTTTCGTATCTGCATTGCGCGATGCCATTTGATTAATTCCAGGAGTAGAGATGCGCGAGTACATGATTGCGGCCATCCCCGCGGATGGCATTGGACCCGAAGTGATCACCGCCGGTCTCGAAGTTTTGGATGTGCTCACACAAAAGATTGGCAGGTTTCAGCTAAGGGTGGAAACGTTCCCATGGGGTTCGGACTATTACAAGAAGCACGGCCTCATGATGCCGAAAAACGGACTCGAGCTTCTCCGGCCCTTCAGCGCGATTTATTTTGGAGCCGTCGGCGCGCCGGATATTCCAGACCACATCACGCTTTGGGGTTTGCGCCTGGCCATCTGTCAGGGCTTTGACCAATACGCGAATCTGCGGCCCACGCGGATCCTGCAGGGTTTGTCATCGCCTTTGCGCGATTGCAAGCCGAGCGACCTCGATTGGGCCATTGTCCGCGAAAATTCCGAAGGCGAATACTCCGGGCAAGGCGGCCGCGCCCACCGCGGTTTTCCCGAAGAAGTTGCCACGGAAACCTCGATCTTCACCCGCGCAGGGGTTACGCGCATCATGCGCTTCGCTTTCAAGCTTGCGCAGGATCGGCCTCGAAAATTGCTGACGGTCGTCACCAAATCCAATGCTCAGCGCCACGGCATGGTCCTGTGGGACGAAATCGCCGCCAAAGTCGCCAGTGAATTTCCAGATGTCGCCTGGGACAAAATGCTCGTCGACGCGATCACCACGCGCATGGTGGGCAAGCCCGCGAGCCTCGACACGATCGTCGCGACAAATCTGCACGCGGATATTCTTTCCGATTTGGCCGCCGCCCTCGCCGGCAGCTTAGGAATCGCACCTACCGCCAATCTGGATCCGGAGCGCCGATTTCCTTCCATGTTCGAGCCGATCCACGGCGCTGCGTTTGACATCACTGGAAAAGGCATCGCCAATCCAATTGGCGCATTGTGGACCGCCGCGCTCATGCTGGCGCATCTGGGCGAAACGGAGGCCGCCCAACAATTGATGCAGGCTGTGGAACGCGTTACCGCTTCTGGCGTGCGCACTCCCGACCTTGGAGGCAAAGCCACAACTCGCGAAGTCACTTCAGCCGTCTGCGACGCGATTCACAGTTCGAACACTTAAACGCAAATTTTAGACGGCGGAAAGTTTCGTCTTGACACCAGGTGTAACCTATCCTCCGTGCCTGGAGCCTGGGAACAAATCTCCTCTTCCTGCTTCTGGCGGGCGCAAAGAACATGCGATTTGTTTTCCCAATTCTGGCTCTGGCCGCTGTGCTTGCTCTGCCGCAAACAAATTCGGCCCCCGAATTGGCGGGAATCGCCCACGTTGCCTTCCGCGTCAGCGACTTTCAGAAATCCCGCGACTTCTACCGCACATTGGGTTTCGAACAAGCATTCGAATTTGGCGACCCCGGCAAGCCTCCGGTCTCCTACATAAAGATCAACGATCGCCAATTCATCGAGCTCTACGGCCGAACCGACGCATCTCAGCCAACAGGATTGCTCCACCTCTGTTATGAAGTCACCGACATCGAATCTCTATGGAACGACTATGTGAAGCGAGGATTGAATCCTCCACCCAGCCGGAAAGCCCATGCAGGCAATCTTCTCTTCGTGCTTCACGCTCCCGATGGACAAACTCTCGAATACACTCAATATTTGCCCGGTTCGCTCCATTTTGAAGATCGTGGCATGCACCTCGGAGACCATGCTATCTCTAAACATTTGGTGCGCGCGATCATCCGCGCTAACGATCTGAGCGCGGAGCACGACTTCTATACATCCAAACTGGGATTTCAGGATGTTGCCACGGGCGGCGTGATTCGCATGTGTCTTCCAGGAAACTCCGGCGACGAAATCGAGCTTAAATCTGCCGCATCCTCCATGAAACCACGCCTCGTGTTCAACGTTACCAATCTCGCCCGCGCCGCACAGGAATTACGAAACCGTTCTCTTACCGTCGCACGAGGCGCCGGCTCTGTGTCTGTTACCGATCCCGACGGCACCGTGATCATGTTCACCTCAGAGAAGCTGCGAAGTCGCGGCAATCCTGACGGAATGTACCGAAGGTAGAACGCAAGGAATGTGACCGCCAAAATAGAGGAAAGGGAATAACAAGTGGAGACGAATTCGAGAATCGCCCTCGCAAAGCGAGTTGTTCCGCTCAAGGCTGGAATCCTGCTCCTCGTCGGAGCAGTCTTCCTCATTCCCCTTTGCAACGCGCAGCAGAAAGAATTCAAGAAATGGCCCGCCGGAAGTTCGCCGAAGGAAATTGGCAAGCGCGTCGCGGAAAGATTCGCCTCGGGCCCTCACACGAACTTCGGCCGAAGTACACCTCCCGCTCATATCACCTACCCGGAGGCGGTCGCCTGGTATGGCGCTTTGACTTTTGCGCAGTTGAGCGGCGACAAGGATCTCTTGGCTCGCCTGATCTCCCGTTTCGATCCGTTCTTCACCACTGAAACCTTGCTCGTGCCTCCACCCGTTAATGTGGACAGCACAATTTTTGGTGCTGTTCCTCTCCAGATCTACATCGAAACCAAGCAGCAAAAATACTTGGAGATGGGTTTGTCTCTTGCCGATGCGCAATGGCTAACCCCCACTCCTGACGGCCTTACGAATCAGAGCCGCTTCTGGATCGACGATATGTACATGATCACGACCGTGCAGGTGCAAGCTTATCGTGCGACAAGCGATGCAAAGTACCTCGATCGCGCGGCTCTCGAAATGACCGCGTACCTGGATAAGCTGCAGCAACCTAATGGACTCTTCTATCATGCGCCTGACGTCCCTTTCTTTTGGGGCCGCGGAAATGGATGGGTCGCAGCAGGTATGGCGGAACTCTTGCGTTCACTTCCCAAAAACCATCCGCGCCGGGCACGAATCATGGCGGGCTACCGCAGTATGATGGCCTCTCTCTTGAAGTATCAAGGGAAGGACGGCATGTGGCGTCAGTTGCTCGATCACCCGGAGGCCTGGCCCGAATCTTCTTGCACCGCGATGTTCACTTTCGCGATGATCACCGGCGTCAAGAACGGCTGGCTCGATGAGAAACGCTATGGCCGAGCCGCTCGGGATGGCTGGCTCGGGTTGATCAGTTATTTGGAACCGAACGGTGACCTACGAAACGTTTGCGAAGGCACCAATAAGAAAAATGACCTAAACTACTACCTAGACCGCGCGCGAAATACCGGGGATCTTCACGGCCAAGCCCCGCTTCTCTGGTGTGCCTCAGCGCTCCTTCGCTAGCAGAATCATTTCGGTAGACCTGAGTCCATCCTGTTTTTCTGCAAGCTCGACGGATGCAGTTTGGCATAACTGCGGCCTTTGCAATCGTGGATTGACAAAGAGAGATGCCAAATCTAGACGGGCTTTCGCTTTCGGCGCCCGGAAGATTTGCTTTCCTCTCGCTCCAAGACAACGGCAATTTAGTCTGGCTAAACCACTCCTTTAGTATTTCGCGATTGACATCATTGGGATATCGCTCCTAATGTCCGCTCACTGGGTTTATCCAAGCAGTTGATAGCGACTATCCAGAGAACTGATGGTCAGAAACGAGTGCTGCGTTTCATTCGATTCAGGTGCGAAAGGCGTAGCCATGCGTTCGAGGCGCATGGCGTGCTGCAGCTGACGGGCATGGCTTCGGAATTTCAAGCAAGCCGCCCGTGAAAAGGAAAAACGGAAATGAAGAAGAATCCAATTTTTATTCTCTTTGCTCTTCTAATCTCTCCCCTCGTTTCACACGCGCAAGGCTTGGGCAGCATCGTCGGTAGAGTCACCGACCCAGCGGGGGCGGGCGTCCCGGGCGCCCAAGTAACAGCGACCCAGCAAGGTACCGGGTTTTCCCGCTCTGCGATGACGGATACCGAGGGGCTCTTCGTGCTTCCCTCTCTTCGACCTGCGATGTACAACTTGACCGTCGAGGCCAAGGGTTTCAGCATTTCCAAGACACACGACGTCACTCTGCTCGCCGACCAGACCCTTACTGTCAACGTTGAAATGAAGCTGGGCACGGTGGCGCAGGCCGTCACCGTGGAGGGCAACGCCCTGCAGGTGGATACGGCGACCTCGACAATCAGGCAAGTCATCGAGCAAAAGCGCCTAGTCGAGCTACCCTTGAACGGCCGAAATGCTGCACAACTTTCGCTTCTCGTTCCTGGTGTGGTGGAAGCCACAAATGGAGGGGCCGACCAGGGACAGACCAAGACCTTCCCCGGCGCGGTCACTTTCTCCGCGAACGGGGCTCGCCAAGACATGATCAGCTATCAGCTTGATGGTGGCAACTATCTCGATGAATATACAAACGTCAACCAGCCATTTCCATTCCCGGATGCGCTTCAGGAATTCAGCGTGCAAACAAGCAACTACACGGCGGAATACGGCCAGAATGCTGGCGCTGTTGTCAACGTGATCACCAAATCCGGAACGAATAATTTCCATGGAGATGTCTTTGAGTTTCTGCGTAACGCCGTCTTCAACGCCAGGAATTTTTTTGCACCGCTCACGCAAAATGGAGTGCCGACAAAGGACAAGGGCCGCGACCAGCTCAAGCGTAATCAATTCGGCGGCACGATTGGCGGTCCGATCATCCATGACAAGACATTCTTCTTCGCGGGCTTTCAAGGCACACGTTTGCGTAACCTGGGCAATCCCACAAACGCGACCGTGCCATCTCAGGCAGATATTGATGCCTTCACTGCCGGCGGCGGCGTCATCGACCCAACCGTTGCAAATCTACTTCAACTCCTGCCCATTCAGCCCACGTCCGAGTCGGTGACCTTTGTCAGGCCGCTCGAACAGAACTTCTACGACGTCATCGGCAAGGTCGACCACGCCTTCAGCCAGGACGATCATCTTTCGGTTCGGTATGACTTCAACCGCTTTAGCAATGCGCCGGTGTTTGTCCCGACCAACATTCTCACTTACGCTGACGGTTCTAAGATCACCAACCAGAACTGGCTAATCCATGAGTCTCACATTTTCAAGCCGAACCTCATTAACGATTTTCGATTCAGCTATGCGCGAGAGAAATCGAGCCGCGGTCCAGCATCCACGGTACCCAGTGTTCAGAGTCTGGGTTCGATGATTCCATTTCAACCTCCTGTACACGCAATTCAGCAGATTCGGGTGAACGGTTTTTTCAGCTTCGGTGATAATCCCCCCGCCGCTTTCGTAAGAAACAATTTCACCTGGAGCGACGATGTCAGCTGGGTAAAAGGAAAACATGACCTCCGGTTTGGAGGAGTGGTTGAGCGAAGCCGAGTGGACATCGACAATCTGTTTTTTCAACCCGGGGAATACAGCTTCCCGAGCCTCGCTATGTTTCTGTCGGGGCGGCTTGGGGACTACCCGGGTCAAGTGGCCTTTCGCCAGGGCGCGGGCGAATTCAAGAACAATCGCAATATCTTTGCCGGTGTCTACATTCAGGACAGTTACAAGGTCACCAGCCATCTAACTCTGAATCTTGGCTTGCGATACGAACCAACTCTTCCCTGGCGCGAAATCAAGGGACGCGTTCAGCAGTTTCGCTTGAGCGGACTCACCGCGAATGTCCGTTCCACTCAGTTCCCCAACGCTCCTCCGGGTGTGTACTTCCCGGGCGATCCCGGCGTTCCGACATACGGAGTTGGCGCCAGCCTCAAGAATTTTGCACCGCGCATCGGGTTTGCCTACGATGTCTTCGGAAATGGCAAAACCAGCATCCGCGGAGGCGCGGGTATTTTCTACAATTCTCGAATTACAGGGATCATCAATAATCGCTTCGTCGATCAAACCCCGTTCAGTCCACAGCTTATCCTGTCAAACGCTGCCGGTACATTTCCTGGCACCTTGACGGATCCGCTCTGCACACTTCCAGCTACACAAGCGTTACAGGGTTGCACAACGCAGGCCAATCTCTTTCCCGCGCCGTTTCCACCTCCGTCTAACACAACCTTCGCGCTTGGCGGACTTTACTTGACTTGGGATCCAAATCAAAACTACCAAGTCCCAACTGTCTACAACTGGAACCTCGGGATCGAGCATCAATTACCATCGAACATACTGGTCCGGGCTGCCTACGTTGGTTCTCACAGTTCGCATCTTACGGAGACAATGAATTTGGATCCATCTCCCTTTTCACCAACCGGAACCAAAGGCACGCTTAGGTTGAACACAATTGTCGCTTCCTTGGGCATAACTCCGAGTAACCTTTTCGGCCAAGTGCAACAAGACACCCAGGATATTAATTCGTCGTTCAACTCCCTCCAACTTTCCGTTGAGAAGCGCATGACGCATGGTCTGACAATTCTCGGGAACTACACTTGGTCCAAGAGTATTGACGACCTCCCTCCGGGCGCAGGGGTGACCGGCTTTGACACTTACTCAGCTCGCCCATGGGACGATCCGCTTCGCCATCAGTTCGATCGGGGTCCATCTGAATTTGACCACACTCATCGCTTCGTGGCTTCCTTTGTCTGGGAACTCCCCGAAATTTCAAAATCAAACAGCTTTCTGCACCATGCGCTAGGCGGATGGCAATACAGCGGCGTGGTCAGCGCACAGACGGGCAGACCGTTCACCGTTTTACAAGGTGCCGAACTCTCCGGCACGCAAATCGGAAACGACCGAGGTACGCTCTTGTCAGGCGTGAATGCGTATGTTTCCGGACCATGTCCGACCACACCCAACTGTGTGAGCTGGCTGAACAAGAGTGCGTTCGCCACCACGGCTGCTTCCCTCGGCACCTTCGGCACTACCGGCAAAAATGCTTTCCGTATGCCCGGCTTCTATGATTGGGACATGGGGCTCTTCAAGAATTTCAGCTTCACAGAACGCTGGAAGCTCCAGTTCCGAGCAGAGTTTTTCAACGTCTTCAATCGTGCCAACTTTTTTGACGAGGGAATTGCTTCTCAACCCAACCTCGGCAACTTTCAGAAGCTGAACGCCAGTACCTTTGGGACTTTCAGAGCGGGACAGGTGGGCGATCCTAGGATTGGTCAACTCGCTCTCAAGATCTTCTTCTAGCCACACCCCAAAGAGGAAGAGTCGGAGCGCCTTGTAAAGGAGGCGCTCCGATTTTCGTATGTGTTTTACCAGTACCGCGAGCCTCGGCTGATCCCCGTTCTGGAGATTAGCTGGGCTTGCGATTAGACTAGGGCGGCCCCGACCGCTGCCTCGCGTGATTTGCAGACATAAGCCTCCCGCATTTTGGGCCGAGGCGGCCCCGGCTGGGGATCTTCCAACGAATTCAGAGGAGAAGCTCGATGAAAAAACTCTGGTTACTTTCCATGATTGCGATCCCGTTCCTGGCTGTGCGCTCTCAGGAGCCGGCGCCCGCCGGATTCGAAGACTGGCCGTCTGCCACTCTTCAAAGCACGGCCAGTGCGCTTGCAGCCCAGGCAGCCACCGATCCCCATCACTTCTCGGTGAAGCAACTTGCAGATTTTCCTAACGACACTTTTCTCTTGGTTCATCGTGCGGCCGACGGCGCCCCTGAATGGCATGAAACTCAAGTCGACGTCATGATTGTCGAATCAGGTTCAGCCACGCTCGTTGTGGGAGGCACTCTGCTGAACGGAGAAACGGTTGCTCCTCACGAGAAGCGCAATGGCACGATTCAAGGTGGCACGCGCCAAAAACTCACAGTTGGAGACGTCGTTCGAATTCCGCCTCACACGCCTCATCAGATCCTTCTGGACGGAGGCCACGAATTCACATACTTTGTCGTCAAAGTGAAAGGCTATTAGAGGGCTGCCGAGTCGGCTCAAATGGAAAGCGCTTGAAACGCATCCGAACGGGCCGGTTTTAGGCGTCGGCTCCCGGCCCGATGGCCACGACGAAATAGTTGGCGGGCGTCGTACCCGCATTCTTAATACCATGCACGTCGTTTGAGCGTACGAAGCCGACCCCTCCCGGACCAAGTTGTGAGCTGCTTCCGTTTACCGTGATCTCCACCGTTCCTTCCCGGATCAGCCACATCTCCGAATGCACATGATGGTGCGGTGGATGCGGCGCTCCCCCCGGCGGCAGCGTCGTCTCATGCACTTCCAGCGCCTCCCCCGTCGCCAATTTGCCTTTCAGCACGTGGCGAGTCGCGGCGCCACTTGATTCGTGAACAGGCAACTTATCGAATGCAAACATCTCTGAAGCCATCGCTTTGTCTTCCTGAGTCGGAGCAGCAGATCGAACCAGCGCAGGAAAAATCAGTGCCGGAAACACCGAACACAATTCCCGCCGTGTAATGGACATTTCTGTCTCCTTTGTTTTTCTTCCCTTACCCTCTGCCAGGCAATCATCTTCAAATCCAAGAATCTTCAGTATGCGAACCACTGTCAAGCAGGCTATGTGCCCTGCCGGCAATTGACTTGGCCTGATTTTTCTTCGGAGGGCAACCGCGGCTCGTGAACTATGAACTTGTTTGCCGAACACCCACTCTGTCACAATCGCGTCGACGTTCCCAATGAACAGGACTTCCATCATGCGCAAATTTCTGCTGCCAATTTTGGCTGTTGTGAGTATTTCCACGACAGCTTTGGCCCAGGCCCCTGAATGGCCTCCCGCGCCCGGCCACGTCACGATTGCGATTTGGCCTCACGGTGCCCCAGGCGTAGTGCCTACATCAGGATTGGAGGGCGACACCACAACGGCTAAGGACCACCTCGTCGCGGGCAAGCCGGTAATTCGAATCGGAAATGTTTCAGAACCGACTCTCACCCTCTATCCGCCGAAGGGAAAGAACACAGGGGTTGGCATCGTGGTCTTTCCCGGCGGAGGTTACCGCATTCTTGCGATCGACCTCGAAGGCACGGAAGTGTGCGACTGGCTCACCTCCAAAGGCATCACTTGCGTCCTGCTCAAGTACCGCGTGCCGGACACAGGTCCTTATCCCAAGTCCGCCGCCGCACTTCAGGATGCGCAGCGCGTCCTGGGGATCGTTCGCGCGCACGCCGCGGACTGGCATATCGACTCAAATCGCATTGGCGTTCTCGGCTTCTCTGCAGGAGGTCATCTCGCCGCCGCTCTCAGCACGCATTTTGACCAGCGTCTCTACGATCCAGTCGATGACAGCGACAGGCTGAGCTGCCGCCCCGATTTCGCGGTCATCATCTATCCCGGCTATCTGGCGATCGCCGAACAGAATTTTGCCCCGAACCCCGGCATAAAGGTCACGGACAAGACGCCTCCTGCATTCATCGTCCAGGCTGAGGACGATCCTGTCCACGTCGAAAACGCCATAACCTATTTTATGGCATTGAAAAATGCCAAAGTCCCCGCCGAACTCCACGTCTACGCCGAAGGAGGCCATGGCTACGGCCTCCGCCCCACGGCCTTACCAGTCACGAACTGGCCGCGCCTCGCAGCTATCTGGCTGCACGCAATCCATTTCCTGCCAGCGTCCAACTAACCTGCTGAGCCGCCTGGTAGCTCGGCTATCGTTTGCCGGAAGCGCGGTAAATGACTTCAACCAGGGCCACGCTGCGGCGCCCTTCGTGGCCGTCGCAAATGGGCCGGCGATCATCTCGGATGGCCTCAAGGAAGTCTTCGAGAAGGGCTTGATGTCCGCGAAAGTCGCTGACGGCGGCGGAACTAGCGCTTTGGTTTTGATCCACGTGGGCAGAGGCGATGGTATCCGGCGGCGCGCTGCGGAGATCGGCGGCGACGATGCGATCGTGCTCCAGGATGACAGTGCCTTCCGTTCCCGTAATTTCGACTCGCCGGGGATAGCCGGGGTAGGCGGCGGTGGTGGCATGAAAAACGCCAAGCGCGCCGCTGGCAAACTCAAGATGAGCGATGGCGGTGTCTTCGGCCTCGATTTTGTGGAGCAGCGTGGCCGTGCGGGCTTGCACGCCCGCGACGTCGCCGAGTAGCCAGAGAAGCAAATCCACAGTATGGATGCCCTGATTGATCAGAGCGCCGCCGCCGTCGAGAGCGAGCGTGCCGCGCCAGCGGGAATTGGCATAATACTCCGGAGGCCGATGCCACTTTACGCGAGCGTCGACAAATAGCGGCTTTCCCAGCACGCCTTGCTCGATCCAGCGCTTGAGCTGGCGAATGTGCGGCTTCGTACGGTCCTGAAAAAGCACGCCAAGCTTCACGTTTGCGTGTTCGGCAGCAGCGATGAGCGCGTCGGCGCGCTCCGTTTTGATATCGATGGGCTTTTCGGTGAGAACGTGCAAGCCGTGCCGCGCCGCCGCAATTCCGTGTTCTGCGTGCAAACCAGAAGGGCTGCCGATAATGACCAGGTCCATCGGGCGATGCCGAAGAAAAGCCTCGAAGTCCTTGTAGGGCGTGCCGCCGTGTTCGCGGCAGAGGCGGCCGACTTTTTCGAAATTGGCTCCGTAGATCGCGGAAATTTCAACGCCAGAAATTGCGCGCACGGCGCGTGCGTGCGTTTCCGAAATGTTTCCGCCGCCGATTAGGCCAACGTGGAAGGTCATCAGACTAAGCGAATCAATGATAAGCCGCGACGAACTCCTTGTAAGCGGCTTCCGTCTCTTCTGGCGTCAGAATCGCCGAAGAAATCAGTACGCGGTATCGGAACGTGACGCTGGCGTGGGGAGCCAATGCAAAATTCAGCTCTTCCTTGCCGTTGCTGAACACCTTCTGTCCCAGCGGATTTGCCGCAAATAGCCCGTATCCGCGCGCATGCCAGTAGGTTGGAAAGCCCGGATTCTTTGGGTTGTCGAAAATGGTGATGGTCACGGGCTCATCGCTAACCATGCCCCTCAGATTGCACCATCGCCCGCGTGTTCCCCACGCCGCGTCGCCTTTTTTGCTCTCGCTAGTGAGATATGTCCCGTTCACACCGGTATTGTCCAATTTGGCGACAGTCGTCGGGTGGCCGCTCGCATCCATGTAGACCTCCGGCTTGTCCGAAGGAATCTCTAGTGCGCGAATTACACGAAGGCCCAGCATTCCATCTTTTTCATCCGGGAAGGAAACCTTTTCATCCAGCGCTGTCAAGGTCGTGATGCGGTCCACACTCCGATAATTCGCTCCGCCCCGGAAGACGAAATGTGTGTGCTCATGAAGCAGAACTTTCTTCTCATAGGTCACCCAGTCGGCCTCGACGTCAAGCTCGCCCTCCTGTGCCCCGCTTTTGGCCGACAGGATGGAACGTTGCAAAATAGTCCCCATGTTTGGAGCCCGTTCCGGTTTGATAGCGTCCGAATTGTTCCAGAAATCGAGGCCGTTGACATTTTCATAATTGAACCACAGCCCCGCATGATGCGGGTGATCGATGCGCTCACCTGGAATCTTCTCGAGCGGATAGCCCCGTGTGATTATGGTGCCTTTCGCCGTTCGCAGTGGATAAAGGACAGGCTTCTTCAGCGTCGTCGGCCAGATATAGGAAGTGAATGGCTGTCCATCGACGGAAATGTCTACTCGTCGCGCCTGCTCGTTGACGAGGACTGATACATGATCCGGCGCGGCCCAAACCTGCGATGCCAATAAAACTCCCAAAGCAACCAGCATGAACGACACACTACCAATGAGAAATCGCATGATTGTTCATAACCTCCCGGCGACGGCCTATTGCCAAATACTATGCCAATCCTTCCGTTTTCGCTGTTGAGACTTATTAAAGCAATCGTTTATGAGTCTTGTGTTGACTGCATTGCCCGGCCGTCTTAAAAAGTTCAGCGGTTAGAACTGCAGAGCATCAATAAGAGCACATCTTCAGAGAATTCGCGGAATCACCCTCCGCTGAATCTCGTGCGGACGTGGTGGCGTTCGTTCTCTCTGTGGAAAACTCCGCTCGAAGGAAAGACTCATGAAGTTTAGAATCTATCCGAAGTTCCTCTCATTTTTCTCCGTCCTCGGGCTTGGTCTGGGATTGGGATTTCTCGCGCCGAGCAGCAAGGCCGCGGAAACTTTAGAATCTTCCGCCCTACGGCTTGAGTTGAACACAGCTCCATTTTCCTATCGCCTCATCGAGCGCTCGAGTGGCGAGGTCCTGCTTTCCGAAACTGGAGGAATCACATTTACCTCGAACGGATATTCCGTGCGGAGCATTTCGGACGTCATCAAAGCAAATGACGGTTTGCGAGCCACACTGCGCCTGGAAGATACGTCCCAGCCAGCACAGCTGAGCTTCCGCTTCCTCAAACCGGAAGTCCTCCAAGTCATTTTCACCTTCGAAAACGGCATCCCTGCCGAGTTCAAGGAAGAATTCGCCGACCAGGGCGAGCATTACTATGGCATTTGGGAAATGCCCTTCGGAGGAAACATTGACGATCGCGGGGCCGACCATGATTTTCTCGGCATCCGTCATCAGCCCGATGTGAATTATTCAAGTGCGCGTGCCCCGTTTTACATGACCTCAAAAAAATATGGCGTCTACGTGGAAACAAACGCCAAAGGTCACTACACCATCGCGCAGGCGGGTAAGACTAGCTTCTCTTTTTTTGACAATGCTCTCAGATACGACGTCATCTATGGACCTACCTATGCGGACATCATGAGCCGTTACAACGCCATCGCCGGCCCCGCGATCATGCCTCCGACGTGGGCGTTCGGAAGCATCTGGTGGCGAGATGATCATCACGACGACTTGCGCCGCGTCACCAATGCTCAGGGCAAAGTGATCGAGGACGCAGACAAGCTCCGCGAACTCCACATCCCCGCGGGTACGATTTGGCTTGACCGGCCCTTCGGCACCGGCGAAATGGGCTGGGGCAATATGGATTTCGATCCCTCGTTTCCCGATCCACCGAAAATGATTCGAGATCTCCACGACCGCGGCATGAATCTGATCATCTGGATTGCCAACCGCGCCTGGAATCAGCTTCTCGTCGAAGGCTCTGCGCGCCAATACCTGTTTTTCGGCCGCGGCTCAGCCGCGGATATGCGCATCCCAGGCGCCTATGACTGGTTTAAGGACAAGCTGAACGAATACGTCCGCCTCGGCGTCAAAGGCTACAAAATCGATCGCGGCGAAGAAGACGAACTACCTCTCTCCTACGAGAATTTGAACGCTATTCTCTTCCCGAAAATGGCTGCGGAAGGGTTGCGCGACTCCTACGGAAATGATTTTTTCATGTTCACGCGCAACGTGAACGACACCGCGCGCAAATACACGGCCGTCTGGAACGGCGATACACGCAGCACTTTCGCGGGCCTCCAAGTTTCCATAAAGACCGGTCTCCGCAGCGGCGCAATCAACTTTCCGATGTGGGGTTCAGACACCGGCGGCTACATCCGTTTCCCGGAAAAAGAATTATTCGCTCGCTGGCTGGAATTCAGCGCCTTCAGTCCCATGATGGAGATCCTCAACGGTCCCAAGAGAACTATTTGGGACGATTACGACGCCGAACTCGTTCAAATCGCAAAGACCTACGCCACGGAGCATTACGATCTAATCCCCTATACGCGTTCCTCTCTCTATCAATCCACTCAAACCGGCATGCCCGTGATGCGAGCTCTGATTTTTGCTTACCTCGGCGATGCCACCCTCACCGACATGTGGAACGAATATCTCTTCGGCGATAGCATCCTCGTAGCTCCAGTCACCGCCGCGCAGGCCACCAGCCGCGGCGTCTATCTACCGGAAGGCCGTTGGATGAATTACAACGACAAGCACACCCTCTACGCCGGAAAGCAAACCGTCACGGCCTCCGCACCTCTCGCCACCATTCCGCTATTTGTCCGTGAAGGAGCCATCATCCCGCGCGGCGGCTTAGTCAAGCTCAACAACAACTGGGTTGAGAATTGGACCCCCAAATTGCGCATTGAGATCTTTCCGGCCGCGAAGACGGCCAGTGAATTCAGCTACTTCACTGGCAGCGAAGTTCAAAAAATCACAGCAACGCCGTACGCCGACAGTATCGGAATCGAATTTGGCGATTTAGGCGCAGAAGGCACCGTTGAGATCTATTGCACGAAGCCGAAGGAAGTTATGAGCAGCGGATCTAGGGTCCGCGAAGGCCATGACTATAGTTACGACGCAGCCGCCCACAAGCTAACCATCAACTTCAAGGGAGGCACGAAGCTGACATTGAGAGGGTCGGAGAGTCTCTTCAACAAGTAACGAGCAAGCCGCCGCTCGGACGCCCAACTCAGGTCTTGCCTGCCTTGACTTCGCCGTCCACCAAAGTCGCCCGCAGAAAGCTCGCAATCGACTCCGTCAACTTTCGAGGACATTCCGTCTGCGGAGTCGCGAGCGCCAGACTCCTCGTCAACCGGTGGCCCGCAATTCTGAACTTCTGAAAGAAGTGCGATCGTCCTCTCAGCGCGTGCTCCGGCAGTATCGAATATCCGAAGCCGGACTCCACCAGTCGTTTGACAGCTTCCGTGTCATCCGCCTCCATCAACACTCGGGGCTTCACGCCGATTTCTCCGAAAAACTTGTCAATCACCAGCCTCACATTGCTTCGCTTCGGGTAAAGCAGAAACGGAACATTCGCGAGTTCCGAAGCTTTCATCGTACAGATGTGTCCGCTGCCCACTTTGTTTGCTGATGGCCGCACCACTAGCAGCTCCTCCTCAAAGAGGGGGATGATCCTCAGGTTCGCTTCAGCAACTGGCAGCGAGATGAGTGCCAAATCAAAGCGCCGGTCGAGCAATCCCGCGACCATCTCCTCCGTCACTCCCACCGTCACTCGAATCTCCGCGTTCGGATAGCGCTTCCGCAGTTGACGCAGAGGTCCGCCCAGCTGATAAATCAATGTCGTCACACCTGTCGCAAAATGGAACGGTCGCACATCCGTCGCCAGATCGTTCTCAAATAATTGCTGGATGTGCCCCATCATCCGTACGACTTCTTTGGCGTTCTCCGCGAGCCGCATCGCCGCTGGCGTGGGGATCAGCCGTTTCCCGCGTCGCACGAAGAGTTCCGTGTGGAGCTCCTCGGCCAGGTTGCGAAGCTGCAGACTCACCGCACCAGGCGAGAGATGTATCTTTTCCGCCGCGCGCGTCATGCTCGGTGAATTCATCACCGCCAGGAACAGTTCGAGTTGGTGGATATCCATTCACTTGCTCCGATTCGTGCCCTGAACTTGTGGCCGGGCTCGCCTGGATTTTTCCACCCCAGCTTTTCGCTTCTGCCAGAGGTTATCCCGCATTCTACACCGTGCCGAAGTGCGCGCGGCAATTTCCCCGCTCGCTCATCTCATAGCGTGATATAAATCTACTTCTCGGTTGCCTTTTCAGTTCCGTTAAATATATCCATCAGTTTTTACGGTTTGACTCCGGAGCTTACATTTCTTAAAGTCGCTGTGCATTACGCGTATCAGTGCGCCTCGGCGCGCGCGCCGCGCCGGCTCATCCTGGGAAGGAGCTGCATGTCCACGCAACCGCAGGTAGCCGCCGATAAAATGATCTTCCGAAAGACGAACTCGCAATTAGGCAGGCATCTCTCCATCACTCCCTCGAATAGCACCATGCGCCATTTGGCGTATGGCCGCATCCTTCTGAACTCTTCAAAGTCCACGGAATCCTTTTCAACCGGAAATCGCGAAATGGGCTTGATCTGCCTTTCTGGTCAGGCCTCCGTGAGCGTCGACGGCAAACAGTTTGACCTTGGGCAATACGATGCAGTCTACGTCCCTCGCGATTCCTCCGTCAGCATCACAACGAGCTCTAGCGTGGACATCGCCGAATTCTCTTCTGACGTCGATCACCTTTACCCTCTTCAAGTCGTACGCTTCGCGGAGATCTCCAAGGATCCCGGATTGAAGTTCACGACGGGCGGTCCGGGCTCGACGCGCCATCTCAACATGCTCCTCGCGAAGAATATCGAAGCCGGCAGGCTCGTCGTTGGTTTCACCCAAGCCGATCCAGGTAACTGGACGAGCTGGCCTCCTCACGAACACGCCGCCATGCTCGAAGAGATGTACGTCTATTTCGATATGCCCGATCCCGCCTACGGCATTCAACTCGTTTATAACAACACTGAATATCCGGAACTCGTCACTGTGGTCCGCGATGGCGACGCCGTCCTCATGCCCAGCGGTTATCATCCCAATGTCTCCGTTCCCGGCCATCGCATCTGCTTCCTTTGGGCCATGGCCGCTCATCGGGAAGTCGTCGACCGCCAATTTGGTGTCGTGAATGTCCAACCGGGATTCAACCAGGGAGCCACCGGGCTGGAAGCTGGCCGCAAAAACTGATTGCTACCCCCCAACAAAATGACCTCAGATCCTCCTCCTCCGCCGCCCATCAACATGGCATCGCCCACGGATGCCCACTCGGCAAACATCAACATAGGGTCCTCGCAGAACGTTTCCACTCGCATCGGCTACTTCCGCTGGATTATTTGTGCCTTGTTGCTCTTCGCCACGACGAAAAGTTACATGGACCGCAACGTTTTGTCCTCACTAAAGCACACGCTTCAGCCAATCCTCGGCTGGAACGACATTGACTACGGCCACATCGTCGCCGCCTTTCAAATCTGCTATGCGTTCGGCATGCTCCTCGCCGGCAGGCTCGTGGACCGCCTCGGCACGCGGACGGCCTTCGCAATTTTCATGGCGGTCTGGAGCGTGGCCGCGATGTCCTACGGGTACGCGCCCTCAATTTCCTTCCATGTGGCTCCCACTTTCGCTTTCTTGCATGGACTGTGGAGCTATTTCCCGCTGGGCCGCGGCACCGTCGCTGGATTTTTGGTCGTGTCGGCCGCCATGGGCTTGGGACAGTCCGGCTTGTTTCCCTCCAGCATCAAGGCAGTTGCGGAATGGTTCCCCAAGCGGGAACGGGCCCTCGCCACAGGGATCTTCAACGCAGGCACCAATCTTGGCGCAAGCATCACGCCCTATCTTGTTGCGCTCATCACCATTCGATTTGCCCGCCCCTGGCCCTGGGCGTTTTATATCGTCGGAGCCACGGGGTTTCTCTGGCTGGTCCTTTGGCTTCTCATTTACCGTCGGCCGCAGGATCAAACTTTAGTCTCGAAGTCCGAACTAGGCTACATCCTCTCCGACCGGCAGGATACTTCGGGAGCAAAATCTAGTTGGCTTAAGATTCTGGCGCACCGCCAGGCATGGTCCTTCATTCTCGGGAAGCTCTTCACGGACCCCATCTGGTGGTTTTGGCTTTTTTGGGCGCCGGATGTGTTCCAGCGTCGCTTTGGGATGTCGCTTTCCCAAATCGTTTGGCCCATCCTGATCATTTATCTCGTGTCGGATGTGGGAAGCGTGCTCGGCGGTTGGTTTTCTTCTGCGCTCATTGCGCGCGGGTTCACCGTGAACGTCGCCCGGAAGTCGGTGATGTTAATTTGCGCGCTCAGCGTAGTGCCGGTCCTATTCGCCGTGCGCACCAGTCACGCATGGGTCGCCGTCGCGCTCATCAGTTTGGCCGCGGCCGCGCACCAGGCCTTCTCCGCGAATCTCTTCACACTGCCTTCGGACATGTTTCCCAAATACGCGGTCGGCTCTGTAGTTGGCATCGGAGGAGCGGCGGGCGGGCTGGGTGGTTTCGTCATCGCGAATACTGTGGGCCACCTCCTGCAAAAAACGGGCAGCTACCTCATTCCGTTTTTCATCGCCAGCTCCGCTTATGTACTCGCTGTTCTTGTCATTCACTTGCTTTCTCCGAGGCTCGAGCCCGTTACGATCGATGGAGTGGCCCGCGCGTGAATCGAAAACGAGCAGGCGCATGAACCGGTGTGCGCCGAATGCGCTCGAAAGCACAGTTTGAGGTGAACTCATGGCATTGACGATCAAGCCAAAAAAAGACTGTCGCTGGGATATTGTCAGTCTCGGCGAAATCATGCTCCGCTTCGATCCCGGCGATCGCCGCATCGCTACGACCCGCTCCTTCGATGTCTATGAAGGTGGCGGTGAATACAACGTCGCTCGCGGCTTGAGGCGCTGCTTCGGCTTGGACGCGGCCGTCGTCACAGCATTCGCCGCTGATCCCGTCGGCAAACTTCTTCAAGATCTCATTTATCAAGGCGGTGTGGATCAATCCCTCATCCGTTGGGTCGAGCACGATGGAGTTGGCCACGCCGCTCGAAATGGCCTCAATTTCACGGAACGCGGTTTCGGTGTTCGCGCCGCTCTCGGCAGCTACGACCGCGGCCACACTGCCGTTTCCCAATTAAGGCCCGGCGACATCGATTGGGACGAAATTTTTGGAAAGCAAGGCGCTCGTTGGTTTCATACCGGCGGCATTTTCTGCGCCCTCTCGGCCACCACTCCCGAAGTCGCCCTCGAAGCCATGCGATCGGCCAAGCTCTACGGCACAATCGTCTCCTACGACCTTAATTATCGCGCTTCACTCTGGAAGTCTCATGGCGGAAAAAAATCGGCCCAGGAAGTGAACCGCCGCATCGCCCCGGATGTGGATGTCATGATCGGCAACGAAGAAGATTTCTCCGCTGCTCTCGGTTTCGAAATCCCTGGCATGGACGAGCATCTCTCCGCCTTTGAAGTCGAAGGCTTCAAGAAAATGATTGGCCAAGCCGTGAAGGAATACCCATTCCAGGTCGTCGCCACCACTCTTCGCAAAGCCAAGACCGCCACGCTCAACGATTGGAGTGCAATCTGTTATTGCGAAGGCAAGTTCTATCAGGCAAGAAATCGCGAGAATCTCGAGATTTTCGACCGCGTGGGCGGTGGCGACTCCTTCGCTTCCGGCCTGATTTATGGATTTCTCTCCGGCCATGATCCGCAGTGGTCCGTCGAATGTGGCGCGGCCCACGGTGCCCTCGCTATGACCACGCCTGGAGATACTTCCATGGCGACTTTGCAGGAAGTTCTCCAGGTGATGAAGGGAGTCGGGGCGCGCATCGCTCGCTAGGTCCGCTTCGAAAAATGGTGAACGCCAATGGATAAACAAAACGTTCGTGATCGCATCCTGGAAATTGGGATCGTTCCCGTCGTCCGTGCCTCGTCGGCCGCCGAAGCGTGCCTCGCGGCCGATGCCGTGTGCGAAGGCGGTATTCCTATCGTCGAAATTACGATGACCGTCCCCGGCGCCGTCGAAGTCATCCGCGAACTCGTCAAAAAATGCGGTTCAAACGTTCTCGTCGGCGCTGGAACAGTTCTGAATCCATTAATGGCACAGCAGTGCCTGGATGCCGGTGCAGAATTCCTGGTTAGTCCCGGGCTGAATCTCCCAACCGTCGATCTCGCCGTCCGCGAAAGAAAGCTCATCATGGCCGGTGCGTTGACTCCCACTGAAGTCATGGCCACTTGGGACGCCGGAGCCGATTTCATCAAAGTTTTTCCGTGCGGTCAGGTGGGAGGCGCGAAGTACATCAAGTCTCTCAGGGGCCCGTTTCCGCAAATTCCGTTTGTTCCCACAGGCGGCGTCAACTTGAACACCGCCGCAGAATTTCTCGAAGCCGGCGCCGTCGCGTTAGGCATCGGCGGCGAATTAGTCCAGGCCCACGCCCTCAAATCCAACGAGCCCGAAATCATTGTCGAGAACGCCAGAAAATTCCTCGAAATCGTAAAGGAAGTTCGCTCTCATCTCGCTTCTCAAACCGCCGCGGCCAACACTTCGCGCTAATAATCTTTGACGCATCTCATCGCGCGCAGCATGCTGCCCCGGCCTATTGATTAACGCCGCTCGCTAAAAATCCGCCGTCCACCGCCAGTAAATGTCCAGTAACGAAACTCGCGGCATCGGACGCAAGAAAAATCGCCGCCCCCACTAGTTCATCCAGCTTTCCGAATCGTCGCATCGGCGTTCGCATTAGAAACTCTTGGCCCCTTCCCGTTCCATCCAGAAGTGTTCTGTTCATGTCTGTGCGAAATACGCCCGGAATGATCGCATTGACGCACACCCCTGAGGCTGCCCATTCGATGGCAAGCGATTTGGTGAGCGAAGCGACGGCCGCTTTGCTCGCGCCGTACGCGGCTACCTCGTATAGCGCTACCAGGGACGATAGCGACGCAATGTTAATGATTCGTCCGTGGCGTTTCTCGATCATGTGTCGTCCGAAGACTCGGCACGCCCGCATTGTCCCGTTCAGGTTTGTCTCCAGGATCGCGTTCCACTCCTCCTCGGGGAACTCCAGCGTCGGCATTCGCTTCGTCCGGCCTGCGCTATTCACCAGAATATCCACGCTCCCAAACTCCGCGCACGCCGTTTTCAGCAGCCGTTCGATGCTTCCGTTTTCCGTTACGTCGCAAGTCTGTGCGAGCGATCTTCGTCCCATGGCCACGATTTCCGCAGTCGCGGCTCTTACTTGTTCTTCGCGGCGCCCGGTCGCCACCACGTTCGCCCCTGCCTGCGCCAATCCTCGAGCCAGCGTGAGCCCGATTCCGCTGGTCCCGCCGATCACCACCGCAGTCTTGTTCGTCAAATCAAGCAGCGGATAACCCATTTAGCGCTCCTCGCAGGTACGGATTTGAGCAGCATCCATCTAAATGCCGCCCGCAATTGTAAGGGCAGAGTGCCCCGCGCAACATCGAATAATCCTAAAGAAGACGTTTACCGCGCTTGCTCAATCTCTGGGCGCCAGCTCGGCTCCCGCCCCGCCCGCATTTATATATCGTGGCACGATACATCATACTGGGCAACGTTCCTGAATCATATCGCATCACGATATATTGAACCTGTTTGCGCGCCCCGTGGCTGGGCGGGCCCTAGAGGGCCTGGGGGGTGCGCCGGGGCGGTACACGGATCTTTTCTCTCCGCCCGGTACCGCCCTGCGGTTCCTCGTACAGCTGTCTTTGCTCCCATGTCGGAATTTTGTTCAAAAAGGAGTTTTTCAAGATGCGAATGAAATTGTTCTGTCCAGTCCTTCTTACGTTTTCCGCCGCGTTTCTTTTCTGCGTGGCCCCTTCCTTTGCGCAGTCTTCTTCGGAAACCGGTAAGTTAAAAATTCACGTCGTTCCCAAACAGGCGTACGTCTTCGTCGATGGCAAGGCTATCCGTGACGGCAGCCAAACCATCGACCTCGCCTCCGGCGATCACAAAGTCGGTGTCTACAACTACGGCTTTCTTTCCAAAACACAAAACGTCCATGTGGGTGCCGGCGAAACCACCGATCTCAGCGTTCGCCTGCAATCCTCTGGCGACGTCGTCGAGGGCCCCTTCGCCGACATCGAATTCAAGGGCGATCCCCGCGCCGCCATTCTCCTCAATGGCAAGACGCCCGCCTATTTCGTTGGCCACGTCGACGAATTCAATTGGAACTGGATCTGGCACCAGCGCCTCCTCGTCCATCCTGGCACGTATCAAGTGACCGTCATGCATGAAGGCAACACCATCTGGTCGGGTCCTGTCACCGCCAAAGCTGGCCAGCAAGTTACCGTTTATCTCGACCACAACGGTGTAACGAAAACGAAAGAATGGAAAGAAGGCCTGAACATGCCGCCCCAGCCGCGCTTCCATGCCGGAATCGCCAGCGCCACCGTTCCCGTTGCTCCCGTCACCGCGCAACTCTCCGCTCAATCTTCCAATCTCGGCTGCGGCGGCGCCACTGATCTCAACTGGAAATCCGCCAACGCCGTCGACACTTCCATCTCCGGCATCGGCGAAGTTCCTCGCGGCGGCGATCGCTCCGTTTCCCCGACGGAGAAGACCACCTACGTCCTCACCGCCAAGGGCCCCGGCGGCGACTCAACGCAATCCATCACTGTCAACGTCAACGCCCGGCCTACCGCTTCGATTTCTCTCAGCCAGCCCGAAGTCCGCTACCATAAAGTCGGCGATAAAGTTGTCGAAGATGATTCCTCCACTCTCACGTGGTCCTCTTCCAACGCCAACTCCGTCATGGTTTCTCCCTTGGGCACCGAATCCGTCAGCGGCAGCCGCACCATCAAAGCCAATCCAGATGCCGACACCACCGGCCCTATCAATGAAGACAAAACTTATACACTTACAAGCACAAACGCCTGCGGCGGCTCCGTCACGAAAACCGCCACGTTGCACATTGTCGGCTCCATCGATCCGCCTCCGCCCATCACGCTCGCGAGCTTGTTCTATCCCACCGCCTACCCGACGCGCCGCCATCCCAAAGCCGGTTTAGTCGCTTCCGAAAAAAAGCAACTCCTCCAGATCGCCGCTAATTTCCAGCACTACGAGCCCTACGATCTCAAAGGCACTCTTCTCATCGTCGCGCATGCCGATATCCGCGGCTCCAAACATTACAATCAAGCCCTCAGCGAACGCCGCGCCGCCCTTGTCAGAGAATTCCTCGTCGCTCACGGCGTCCCTGCAGATAAAATCGAAGTCCGCGCAGACGGCAAAAGCCAGCAGCTAACCGAAAGCAAAGTCAAAGTGCTCCTGGCGCAGGATCCCCAAAAGCCCGAAAAGTGGGAGACTCGCCACATGCGCACTACCTGGCTCGCCTATAATCGCCGTGCCGACGTCATCCTGCAGCCCAGGGACATCCAATCAGCCAAGAACTATCCCAGTGACGTCACCTACGCGCGCTTGCTCTGGCAGCGCCCCATGCCCAGCCTCAAGAAATTGCAAAAGGCCGAAAAGTTAGCTCCTTCCGAGCAGGCCATGAACTCCAGCGCGAGTTCCACCACCGCCAGTAATTGACGCTCATCATGTGAGGCGTACCAATGCGTGGTCCGGCGCTATGCGAAACGGGAATCCCCGGGAGCTTCGTCCTTGCCAGCGCCGGACCGCGCGCCACTCTTTTCAAAAATTTTCTCAGCAAGGTTTTTACAGGAGGATACTCATGAAACTTTCTCTTAAGGCGATTACCATCTCCGGTGCTTTACTCTGGGGAGGTGCCATCTTGCTTGTTGGCTTGATCAATCTTTCCCGCCCGGGCTACGGACTCAACTTCCTTCAGTTGACCAGCTCCGTCTATCCCTGGTTCCACGCTTCCCACACCATCAGCAGCGTCATCGTCAGCACCATCGCTGGCCTCGTCGACGGCGCGGTCGCCGCCCTCATTTTCGCCATCCTATACAACGGCATCGCCGGCCACGAATCTCAAACCGCAGCTCAGGGCCAGACCCAGAGTCACGCCTGACCTCAGCAGTTTTTCTCAATTCCGGCAACCTCAGAATTCGAGCTTCAGCCCGAATTGTCCCTCGCGTCCAGGCAGGAACTGCGACACCGTCCCGAACGTAACCTGACTTTTTTGGACCTGCATCGCCGCCGCATTCGCATTGTTCAATATATTGAAAAATTCAAACAGGCCCTGCAACTTGAAACGCTCGCGGATGACCCACGTCCTCGCGATGCGCAGATCCATATTGACGAAGGGTGGCGCCGAGAACGCGTTTCGTCCGGTTCGTAGATCGCGGCCGTTAAAATTATTGTTGCCGTCCTGGTCGAGAGGCACTACAGCACTCTCGGTATAACGGAAACCACTTTGCGCCCGGAGCAGGCTGCTGAATTGTACCTTCCACGGCAATTCCACGAGACCGTGCACTTCGAACGTGTGCCGCAGTGCAAAATCGGATGGGCCATTATCAAGTGTGGCGCCGTTGTAAAAAATGCCCGCCTTTGGGACGTAGTTGCCGTTGCAAGCGAAGAATGCCGCCGTAGCATTCGATTTCGGAGCGCATGAAGATGTACCCGGGTCGGTCACCACGGGAACGATTCCACGGTAGCTATCTGTTGGAAATCCGTTGCTGCCACCGACCGCACCGGTTCCCAGATTGGAGTTGAGCGCGTCGTCATTTTCGGACACATAGGAGTAACTTCCGCCCAGTGTGAAGCGGTGGCTCAGGCGCTTCTCGAATGACAAGATGCCTCCGTTATATGTACCTCCGTACCAGGGACCGAATCCGTTAACTTGCGTGATGCCTCCGCCGCTGTTATCGATCCGCGCAGCAAACGGCAGATTTGTTTCGCGTACGCCGAGGATATTCACGATGTCTTTGTGATAGTAGTCCGCGGACACGACCCAATCGTTCGTGAGCTCACGCTGAACGCCGAACGTGTAGCTCCGCGTATATGGTGTGGCGAAGCTAGGATCGATGGTTACCGGGAAATTACTCGGCTGGAAGACGTTGAACGAGAGCGCGCCAAACGGACCCCAAACCCAAAAACCTGCTGGGGCCCCGATGGCTGCATCCGCGGCTGTTAAGTATGCGTCGGGCGTCAGGCCGGATAGCTGCTGAATGTTGCCCATGTTCACGGCGGAGTTTGCTGGGATGGGAGCGTGCCCGGCAGCAACGACGTTGTTCAGGTGGTCGGCACCGAATTGAGAAGGCTCCCCAGGGAAAGCCGGGTCACCAAAAGCACCCGGCGGAATGCAGAAATCGGGTTGGGTCATAAGCTGCGTGTCAGTCTCAGTCTGAGAAAGGCACAAACCAAAAAGTGCCGGAGCGATGGTTGGTACGCCATAGAAGAGTCGCGGGAACGAGAGAGGCTGACTCTCGCGAATATCCGCGCCGCCAAAACCGGGGATATCACGCACCAGGCCCAGACGGAAATGATCGTAGAAAAGACCAAAACTTCCGTGAACAACCGTCTTCGAGTTCACGGACCAGGCAATCCCAACCCGCGGAGAAACGTTATCTGCTTTTTGGAAAGCAGAATCATAGTCCCAACGGACTCCCGCATTGATGGTCAGGTCATGCCGAATTTTCCAGTCATCCTGGACCCACAATCCGTCGTAATTGTTGCGCAACTTGATGTCGTTCGCTTGCGGGGTCAAACCACCTACCGTCGCCAGCAGAAAGAATCCGGCGTCGACAGGACCAAACTGGTTATAGTCCGCCTGCGTGGCAAAGAGCTGATTAGCCTGCAGGTTCGCTTCCACGCCGTCCACGTTCGTGCGCTCGAAGTCCCATCCGAATTTTAGAGTGTGGCGATTGAGAGTCTTCGCAAGGTTGGCTCCGAACGTTCCATATTTCTGCTCCAAGGTCGAAGGTGTAAACGTCGCGCCGAAACTGAATTGGCCTTGATCGCCGAAGATACTGTACGGCCCTGTGCCATTCGCGAAGTTACTATAACTGCTGAAGAGATTGAACAGCGTGTTGGGGCCGGCCTGCGGATGCGCAGGGCTGGTCAGCGTCGACTCGTCCCGGTACTGACCGCGAAGAGTCAAGATGAAGGGATTTCCCGCGTCGCCAAACGTCACCGTATCGCCGAATCCCAATAGCAAGTTTCGGTCGCCAAGATTTGTTCGCGTGGATGGCAGAGAGGTCGAGGCAGACAGCGGATTCGTGCTGTTGACATGGACGTTCGTGTAGTTCATCTGCTCGGTGAGATGGTGCCGTCCCAGCGTCTGATCAAATTTTACAAAGGCACGTGCTTCGCGGTCCGTTGTGGGCTCGCCGTAGCTTTTCTCGTTGTTGATGAGGAATTGCGGAGTGTTTGGTGGAATTAGAAAATTGATCTGCCGGTTTTCGTGAATCCCCTCGGCCGACCCGAACCAGAAAGCCTTGTCCTTTACCATGGCCCCACCGGCCGCCAGGTCGTAGTCCCAACGGAGAAGGTACGGAACATCACTCTGACCCGGAATGTCCGAACTATCCAGCGCACTGTTCCGGTGGTAGGCCGAAGCCAATCCGTGTATATCGTTCCCTCCCGATTTCGTGATCACATTGACCACTCCACCAGAAGAATGCCCAAACTCGGCTTTGTACCCCGTCGTGATGACCTGGAACTCCGCGATTGTGTCCTGGTTGAATTGAGACGAAGCACCCCCAGCCAGTTCATTTTCGTTCGGAAGCCCATCGATCAGGAATCCAGTATTGTTAGCACGCTCGCCCAACACTGGCGTGGCGTTGTCGCTGTTTAGGTCGGCTTGGCGGAAAATCCCGACGCCCGGAACCAGTTGCAGCAGGTCAAGATAATTCCTCCCGTTAATCGGCATGTTGCCGATGTCCTGCGGCAGTATCGTCGTGCCTGACGAGGAGGATGTCGTTTCCAGTAGTGGAAGTTCGCCCGTGACCTCCACCTTCTGTTGAACAGTCCCAACTTCCATCGCTACGTTGAAACTCACCGTCCTATTCAACGTGATCTCCAGGTTTTGAACGACCTGAGTCGCGAACCCAGTGCGTGACACAGTCAGCGTGTAGATTCCTGCGGGAAGCGTGCTGATCCGGTATGCGCCATTGGCATCCGTGGTGACTGTCTTGTCCAGCGCCAGGGTGTTGCTCTTAACTTGCACCTGCGCACCCGATATCGCCAGTCCTTGGTGATCCGTTACCGTCCCTTCGATCGTCGAAGTCGTCTGCCCAGAAGCCATGGGCAGTAGCAGCATCAGCGCCGCCGCTGCCGAGAGTCCCATGCGGCACACTAGGCGGCGCAGCTTCAAGCAACTCGAAACAATTTGGCGAAAAGTTTCAACAGGCATGGACAACCCCCTTCGATTTCCCGCAGCTCTCTGTTTATTCTTCAACCCTGTATAGTGCGGGCCACTCGCGTGAAACATATGTTGCATTCTTGGTTTGAGAGCCTAAGAAGGAGCGCCTTCACTGTCAAGCGCTATTTTTGCGTACCCGCATTCGGACTTTGATCTCGTAGCCGGTTTTCGCTACGGCTTCCGCGAAGCGCTTGAAACACTTGTGACAGCAGACAATGGCCCGCTCAGCTTAGCCGGGCTATTCTCTCGCCCCGTCCTCCTCGTCTATATCACCAGTCAGCTTCTTCGCACCCGCTCAGCCCTCCGCGAAGCGGAAGCCGTCGCTCCCACGCAAATCGTCCTCGACTCTCCCCGTCCCATCCGCGGCTGAGCCAACGCCTATGCTCCTCAAACGCCACCATTTCCGCCAGGCCAGAAAACTGGTACCTTGCCTCCTGCAACTCAAGCAACGCAAACTGCCTCACGCCAATAGCGCTTTCCCCACTCTGGGTAACGCGCACACCGTGAGAGCAACATCAGGAGTGGGGAAATGACGCAAGTAGCGGCAGTAATTGGCGTTGGATTTGTCGGCAGGGCGCATGTGGATGCACTCCGGCGGCTCGGAATTCCGATTCGCGGAATTCTTGGCAGCTCGAGCGAACGCGGCGAAGAATCGCGCAAAGCGCTTGGCCTCGAAAAATCCTACGCTTCGCTCGATGAATTGGCCGCTGATTCCGCTGTCACCGCGGTTCATATTTGCACGCCGAACCACGTCCACTTCGAGCAGTCCAGCAAGCTTCTTCGTGCCGGCAAACACGTCCTCTGCGAAAAACCGCTCGCCATGGATTCGCGCGAATCTGCGATGCTCGTGCAAATCGCCAAAGAATCAAAGCGCGTCGGCGGCGTCGCCTACAACCTGCGCTACTACCCGCTTTGCCAGGAAGCCCGCTCGATGATTCAGAAAGGCGCCATCGGCCAGCCGCACACCGCCCATGGCAGCTTTTTGCAGGACTGGCTCTTGCACCCCACCGACTGGAACTGGCGCCTCGAGCAAAAACTTGGCGGAGAACTTCGCGCCGTCTCGGATATTGGCACGCACGCTATGGATTTGCTGATGTTCCTCACGCAGAAAAAAATTCTCGAGGTCTGCGCCGACCTCGCCACTGTCATTCCCGTTCGCCGCAAGCCGCGCGGCCGCGTCGAGACCTTCAAGAAGGCCGATGCCTCGGGATTCGACGAAATGCCCATGATCACGGACGACTACGCCACCCTGCTTCTCCATTTTCAGGACAGCCTGCGCGGCGTCGTCACCGTTTCGCAGGTGAGCGCCGGTCATAAAGCGAAACTCGCTTTCGGAATCGACGGCTCGGAGGGCTCGCTTTGGTGGAATTCCGAAGACCCCAACCTGATGTGGATCGGTCGTCGCGATTCCGCGAACGGCTCCCTGATCAAGGATCCCGCCCTCATGTCGCCCGAAGCCCGGCCCTACGCCGTCTATCCTGGCGGACACACCGAAGGCTACCCCGACACGTTCATGCAGCTTTTCCGGGATTTTTACGAATACATCGAAAAGGGCGATTGGAGCGCGCCGCGAAAATTCCCGACGTTTGAGACTGGCCACGACGAAATGATTCTCTGCGACGCCGTCCTCAAGAGTTCACAGACCAAAGCTTGGGAATCCGTCCAATGGGACTAATGAAACGCGCCCCTTTGGAGTGCGGCAGCCCAGCTTCCGCTTTTCTTTGTGATAGTACGACCCGATATTCTTCGTGGTTCAGCGCTACTGCGAAGTGGCAGAACTCGTTGTCGAACCTCTACTTCTTTGGCCGATAGTGGTAGATCAAACTCGGTGGCAAACGGTCTGAACGCTCGCGCGTGTTGTACTCGAGTTCGTAGCCGAGGTGCTGCGCATCCTCCGGATACTGTTTGCCTGCCGGATACGGGTAAGGAATCAGCGAATGCCGAGGCAGCGGCTCGACGCTGAAAGCGTACGCGGCGTAGAAATCGAGATCCTTCTCGAAGCCGTTCGCATAAAAGAAATAATCGCGCACCCATCCATCGGGAAGCGCGGGCAAGCGGCGCGGATTGAAATCGAGTTTGACGCCTTCGCCCGATCCGAAAACGACGAAGTTGTCGTCAACGCTTCTGAGCAAGCCCAAAACGTCGCCGTAGCGAGTGTAGTTTCCTTCGGCGTGAGCGTATGGTCCGGTCATGCTGCGGTTCGTGAAGGAATAAATCGTATCGCTCGCCGGCGTCAGCCGTATTTCGCGTGGATATCCCAAAAATTCGAGCGAAGCTTTCGCGAGCGGGACTTCGGAGGTCCGGATTTGCGGTGCATCCGGAGTTTGGTCGATGCGGATCGCGTCCCAATAAATCTTTAAATTGGTGACGATGCGAATCCTCCGCGTTCCCGGCGGAATTTTTCCAGTGAGATTAGCAATCATGGTTCGTTCGAGTCCGGCAGGAAAGCCCATGTCGTCCACGACGCGAACCCATTTGTTATTCGCGTCGAGCGCTTCGACATGCGGCGCAATGACTTTAATGTTTGCCTGATCCGCCGCATACATCGAAGTCGCGGTGAAATAATCGGTGTAGCCGTCGATAATCAGCCGCAACGGCTTATCGGCGTCCCACCGGCCGAGATCGAGCTCGACGTAATGAAGCTTCGCGAATCCTGCAAACGGAAGTGATTCGAACGACGTGACGTATTTTCTGTCGCGATGGGAAAGCAACGGCAGAACATGGTTGCCGCGATCGTCCCATGCGCCGCTCGGCGGATGGGCGTCGCGGCTGGCGATGACGCGCGATTCTGGAAATGGCGGCGCGGAAACAAAACGCTCGTTTGGAAAGACTTCGTAACTCGAAGGGTGATCGACGGCGACAAGCCGAAGCTGATCGAGATAAACGGTCTCTTCCATCGGCTCCATGAATCGGAAACTGAGCATGCCGTTGAGAGGACGGACGCTGGCGGCGCTTACTTTCAGATATTCGTCGGGATCGGGAACGTCTCGCTCGGCAACGCCATGCACGCCGGGGCCGACCCAGTGGCCGACCACTCCTGGTCCGATCATGTCAGCGATAAATTCGTACTCTTTACCGTTCCACGAAAATAGAACGGGACAGGAGCTGCCCCGCCGATCGAGTTCGCCGATCGAGTGCGTTTTGTTCGCGGCGAGATTTATTTCGTCTTGCGGAACTCCGGTGGGCCAGAGCAGTCGGACGACTTCCGCATTTTTTTCTTCCGCGAGACCGGCATGTATGGCCGGTGCATTTTGCCCCAGATAGCCGGAAGCGCCCTGCACTTCCCATTTTTGATAAAGCGCTCCCGCATAAACTTCAACCTTCGTGCCGATGGCGCTTTTGTTATCGGCGAGCGCTTTCAGGTCGATGTTCATCCAGTTGTGCTGGTTGCCGCCTTCATTGCGAAGAAGGAGTGGTGGGCCGCCGAGTTGCGTGACAACAAGATCGGCGCCGCCCTTGCCAGATAAATCTGCTACGGCGATGGCGCGCGGCTGAACGAGTTTGACCGGGTCGAGATGAACTGCTTTCGTGACGTCGGAAAAGCCTTTCGCGCCGAGGTTGCGCAACAATCGAATTTCGCCGCCTTTGCTCGATTCTCCGACAGCGACTAAATCGAGCCAGCCATCATTGTCGTAATCGATGGCGGAAATTCCCCAACCGCGTTGCCAGCCGAAATCGGGGAGAGGAACGCGCTCAAGATGTTTGCCATCCAAGTTTTTCCAAAGGCTGATACCGGGAGCACCCGCGTGGGTGAAAGCGAGATCCATCCAGCCGTCCTTGTTGAAATCGAAGGCCACGACGCCAACCGCGGGCGGAAGATTTTCTTTTTTGAAGTCGATGGCCTCGAACGGAGTGAATTTTCCTTCGCGAGGATTGAGCAAGATAGAGGCTCCACGGCTTCCTCCAGCGATTACGAAATCGATGGCGCGATCATTGTTGAAGTCGGTTGTGACAACGCCGGCACCAGTGGCGTCGAAGCCGAGAGCGGTTTCGGCGGTGACATCCGTAAACGTGCTGTTGCCATTGTTCCGCCATAAGACGTTGTGGGCTGTCGTTTCGTGCGTGGCATCCGAGGCGGGTTGCATGGTGATGTACAGATCGAGGTCGCCGTCGTGGTCGTAATCGACGAAGGTCAGGCCAACGCAGCCGGGCTCACGTTGAATGCCGACTTTCTCAGTAACCTCAACGAATTTTCCGCCGTCGTTATTGTGAAAAAGACGAACGCCGTCGCCGTAGCAAACGGCGAGATCGGAGCGCCCGTCGTTATCGAAATCGCCGGTGGCGCAGCCAAGGCCCGCGCCCCTAATATCCAAGCCGGATTCTTCGGTTACATCGGCGAATTTGCCATTGCCGAGATTGTGGAGAAGATGACTTCCGCTCCCGGATTCGCCGCCGACGAAGAAAAGATCGGGTTTGCCATCGCCATCGTAATCGAACAAGCAGGCGCCGATGCTTGGTCCGATGGGCTTGGGATTGTCTGCCGCAGCTTGAACATCTGCCGACACGAACTCGGGCGAGAAGTTGACGCGGATGGCATGCGGCGCGTTTTGCAGCGAACTGCGAGGCAATTCGGCGAGAGAGAAGCGGCCTTGATCGCCGTAAGCCGCGCCAAAGGGTGTGCCGAGATGGTTGGCGGTTATGTTCTGAAATTTGGCGAGATGTTCACGCGCGGCAGCGGCGTTGCCGCTGCGCTGGTAAGCGCGGGCGAGGCCGAATTCAGCGGAGGCGTGCAGCGGAAAAAGAGCGAGGGCTTTTTGGAAGGCTGGAATGGCCTGGTCGTAATGTTGAAGCTGGGATTCGAGGTACCCGACGAAATACCAGGGGTCCGCTTCATTGACGAGCTGCGTGACATGAGTGAAGGCTGCAACGCCTTTTTCTGCATCGCCGAGATCCTTGTAGGCGAGGCCGAGGTTATACCAGGCAAAGGGATCATTCGGAAGCCTTTCGGTGGCGGTGACGAGGGCAGCGCGGGCGGGTTCGAGCTTCTGTTGCGCCAGAAAGGAGATGCCGAGATTGAGGCGCGCGACCGCGAACTGTGGATCGGCCGCGAGCGACTGTTCGAAATATTTCTCTGCATCCGCCGGCCGCTGCTGGTTCATATAAGCAACACCGAGCGTATTCAGCCGGTAGGCTTCGGCGGAGTTAAAACGAGCAGCGGTTTTTTGTGGAGGCGAACCCGCCGATTGCGCCGCGCGAGAATGAAGATAGGCAGCCGTGCAAAGCAGAATCGAGAGAGTTGCCGCTGCGAAAAAGGCGGAAAGCCGAGGGGCGGTATGCATGCGGATCTTTGTCCTGTCCGGGCGAAGCGCTAACGGCATGAAATGCAGCGCCACGGAGCAGTAAAGATTCTGTGGGGAGCGCCGTGCAGCGTCAACCGTTTTGTACAGAGGCTCCTGGAGTACCCGGGAAATGTGACGCGGAGCGGGCTGCAAGATGGCCCTGGACTTCAAGGATTGGGTGGAGCTTTTTGTTGCTCACCTTTTGTGGTATGTAGGCGTCCTACTGAACGGTAGGGAGGGTGTCTACCTACGTCCATGGCCGAAGCGAAAAGCCGCTACCAAAACCGCACCGAAATACTTCAGGGAACTTTGGACATGCTCATTCTACAGACTTTGCAGTGGGGGCCTCGCCACGGCTACGCGCTGAGCAAAGCCATTCGAACCAACTCGGGCGAAATCCTGAAGGTGGATACGGGTTCGCTGTATCCAGCGCTGCACCGTTTGGAGCGCAAGCGTTGGATTGACGCGGAGTGGAAAGCATCTGAAGTCGGTCCGAGGTTGCGCGTCTACCGCCTGACGAAAAGCGGAAGAAAGCAGCTCATTTCGGAGCGCTCGAGGTGGGAACGCGTTACCGCGGCGATTGCGGGCATCATGAATCCTGCGAAGAAGGAGAGTTGAGATGAAGTTCCCACTTTGGCGGCGGGGGCAGCGCAATCAGGAGTTGCGGGAAGAGGTGCAGGCGCACCTGGCGCTTGCGGAACGCGAAGCTATGGAAGGCGGACGGACGGCCAAGCAAGCGGGACAAGCCGCCCGGAAAGAGTTCGGAAATGTGGGAATCGCGGAAGAAGCGACGCGCGACGCGTGGGGCTGGCGCTGGCTCGCGGAGACGTTGCAAGACGTGCGCTACGGCGTGCGGAACATGTTGCGGACACCAGGTTTCATGGTCGTCACGATCCTCACGCTGGCTCTGGGAATCGGCGCAAACACCGCGATCTTTTCCGTCGTCGATGCGGTTCTTTTCCGCACCCTCCCATACCGTGATCCGGGCAGGCTCGTGTGGGCCACCAACGTTCTCTCGCGGCAGGGACAGAATCTCGTCTTCGCGGATGAATACGCCGGATGGCGGACGCAGAATCACGTCTTCGAGAACATCGCTGCGTATGGCGCTTCCGCCGAACGCACGCTGACGGGCGCGGGAACCCCGCAACGCCTCCAAGGCGCGGATGTGACGGAAAGTTTTCTCAACGTCTTGGGCGTGACGCCGAAGCTTGGCAGGAATTTCTTGCCTGAGGAGGACCGGCCCAACGGACCAAAGACCGTGATCTTGAGCGACTCGCTTTGGCGCTCCACCTTTGGCGCGGACCCGAAGGTGATCGGGCGAGTCCTGGAGCTCGACGACACGCCATACACGGTCATCGGAGTGCTCCCCCGTGATTTTGAATTCCTGGACAACAGCACCGCGGACATGCTCATGCCCTTCCAGCTTGCGGACAGCAGCATCCAAGCGTCGAACGGACGAGTGATGGTCAGGATCCAGCCGCTGAGTGTTGTGGCGCGGCTGCGGCCCGGTGCAACGCCGGCTCTTGCGCAGACCGAACTCGATGCCATCGATAAACGCGTTCTTGCGAATCTTCCCGGCCACCTGAGAGGACTTGGAGAGGCGCAGGCGCAGGTTTTTTCTCTGCATGACCACGAGATCGGCAACGTGCGTCCCGCGTTGCTCGTCCTGCTGGGAGCTGTAGGATTTGTCCTGCTCATCGCGTGCGCCAACGTGGCGAATTTGCAGTTGGCGCGCGCTGCGGCGCGTGAAAAGGAAGTCGCTATTCGAGGCGCGCTTGGCGCCGGACGCTGGCGCCTCGCCCGGCAATTGCTTACGGAGAGCTCCGCTGCCGCTTTGGCCGGCGGCGGTGCGGGACTCTTCCTGGCGGCGTGGATTATCCGGCTGATTCATCGTTTTGCCCCAACGAATATTCCACACTTGCAGAATGCCAAACTCGATAGTCCCGTACTGGCATTTACGCTGGCCGTTTCGCTCCTGACAGGAATTTTGTTCGGATTGGCGCCGGTGCTGGCGGCATTTCGCGTTTCGCTGAACGAAACGCTGAAAGAAAGCGGTTCGCAAAGCGGAACCGGAACGGGGACGCGGCGCGCGCAGCGAGTGCTTATGGTGGCGGAGATTGCGCTTTCGTTTGTGTTGTTCATCGGAGCGGGTCTTTTGATGAAAAGTTTTCACCAACTGACCGCGATTCAGCCCGGCTTCGACCCGCACGGAGTGCTCACGGCGAGAATCGCGCTGCCGCTCGATCAGTATCAATCGGTCGACCAGCAACGTAATTTTTTCCAGCAACTCGTCGAAAAGCTACAAGCACTGCCGGGAGTCGCGTCGGCCGGTGCGACGGCCTCGATTCCATTGCGCGGAAACGTGATGATGTCCTCGATTCAAATCGAAGGGCAGCCTCCGACTGACTTCTTCTCGGAAAACGTTCCGACGGCGCGGATCAATTCCGTAACGCCCGGATATTTTGCCGCCCTGCGCGTGCCGCTGATCGAAGGGCGATTGCTGGATGATCGGGACGGAGCAGGCGCGCCGAATTCGGTGGTCGTGAACCAGGCGTTCGTGCGGAGATATTTCCCGAAAGATGATCCGCTCGGCAAAAAATTCGAGGCCGGAGTGGGGCCAAGAACCGGAGGTCCGAAGACATGGACCATCGTTGGAGTGATTGGCGACACGAAACAACGCGGGCTGGCGAGCGACATCATGCCGGAGGTGACGGCGTCGGCATTGCAATGGCCACTGTTTATGATGACGGTTGCGTTGCGCACATCGCTCGATCCGTTGAGCCTCGTGCCGGCGGTGCGGGAGCAAGTGAGAGATCTGGATAAGAACCTGCCGGTGTTTGGCGTGCAGACCATGGATGAGATGCTCTCCGCGGAAGTGGCTTCGCAGCGATTCAATGCGGGAGCGCTGGCGGGATTCGCAGGATTGGCGGTGTTGCTAGCCGCAGTTGGGATATACGGCGTGATGGCGTATGCAGTGAGCCAGCGGACGCGCGAAATGGGCGTGCGCATCGCGCTAGGTGCGGATAGGGGGAACGTCTTGCGCATGATTTTAGCGCAGGGGTTGCGCCTTGCGGTGATTGGAGTTGCGTTAGGTCTTGCAGCCTCATTTGCGCTGACGCGTTTGATGACAGGGCTGCTCTTCGGCGTGAAGCCATCGGATCCGGAGACGTTCCTGTTTGTGACGGGAGCGTTGCTGGCCGTGGCGGTGGTAGCGTGCTGGATCCCAGCGCAGAGAGCAACGCGCGTAGATCCGGTCATCGCCTTGCGATATGAATGACCGCCGCTTGTCCGGCTGCGCACGGCGAGTGCCAAGATCATGGCGCAGTGACCAGTGGAAGTTCGATGAAGCTGGACTCGGCGGCGGAATGGAAGACGCGCTGTACGGCTTTGCGGTAGTCCGTGGGCTTGGCCCAGAAAATATTGGGGACGAATGTTTGCGGATTGCGGTCGTAGAGCGGGAACCAGGTGGATTGGATTTGGACCATGATGCGATGGCCGGGCAGGAAGACGTGGTTGGCGTTGGGCAGATTGAAGCGATAGAGGAGCGGTTCGTTGGATGGGATGGGTTTGGGAGTTTCAAAGCTTTCGCGGTAGCGGCCACGGAAAATGTCCGCGGCAATCATGAGTTGAAAGCCGCCCAGATTGGGCTGAGCGGCGACTTCGTCGGGATAAACATCGATGAGCTTGACCACCCAATCCGAATCGGTGCCGCTGGTGGAAGCGATGATGTTTGCCACGGGCTGGCCGCTGATTTTTAGAGGCGCGGTGAGCACGTCGGAACTGAAAACAAGAACGTCGGGACGGCCAGAGGCTTCGACCTGGTTGTCGACGAGCCATTCGGACCAACTGAGATCAGGAGTGTAGCCCATAGGTTGGCTGGGACGCGCGCGATACGGAACGGGCTTAGCAGGGTCGGAGACGTATTCGTCGAAGGGAGCATCGGAAGAATTCGGTGCGGAGAGGCTGAGTTTCAGGCTGGCTTTGAGATAAAGAGGCGTGGGCTTGGGTGCGCAGCCGTCTGCACAGCCGGCGGGCCAGGCGGGGAGTCGCAGCCAGACATTCTTGCCAGTTTCAAAAGCCGAAACAGGCGCGATGTCCGCTTTGGGAGCGCCGTCAATGAGATACTGCGCAAGGAACGGGCGAAGGATGTGCTGGCGGAAATAGAGGCCGGTGTCGCTGCCGAACTTAATAGCGCCGAGCGAGCTAGCGTCCTCGATTTCCTGTCCGTGATGCCACGGTCCCATCACCAAATAAACCTTGTCGTTGTCGATGTCCTTGGGTTTGATGGCCTTGTAGACGGCCATGGCGCCGTAAATATCCTCCTGGTCCCAGAGGCTGTGAACGAGCATCACTGGAACTTTGAGCGGTTCCTTTGCGAGTATTTTATCGACGGCCTGATCGCGCCAGAACGAATCGTAGCTGGGATGCTCGAGGATCTTGCGCCAGAAGCCCATCTGCTCGAGGCCGTGACGGCGGCCGAGCTCGCCTGCTGATACCGCATCCATATATACGTCGTAATCGTCGAAATGATCGGTCCACCATTTCGCGGAGTTGTCGCGAGTGCCTTCCTGTTCATAGATATAGGGCATGTTTTGTTCGCGGAAGGCGCCGTTGTGAAACCAGTCGTCTCCCATCCAGCCATCGACCATGGGGTTCATGGGAATGGAAACCTTGAGAGCGGGATGCGGATTGACGAGAGCCATGAGCGGGAGGAAGCCGTCGTAAGAGATGCCGAGAATGCCGACTTTGCCGTTGGTTTCCGGAATGTTTTTGACGAGCCAGTCAATCGTGTCGTAGGTGTCGGTGGAATTGTCGATGGGCGTGGGATTGAGCGGGCCGTGAAGCGGCCGGTTCATGACAAATTCGCCTTCTGAGCCGTACTTGCCGCGGACATCCTGAACGACGCGAATGTAGCCGTCTTCGACGATGACGTCGGTGGCGTTGTCATAGCCTTCGAGGATCGGGCCAAGGTGCGAGCTGTTGGAGTGAGAAGTCAGAGCGGTGGCGTCGTACGGAGTGCGTGTGAGGAGAATGGGCGCGTTGTGAGCACCTTTGGGAACGAGGATGACGGTGTGGAGTTTGATGCCGTCGCGCATGGGGATCATGACGTCGCGGCGGGTGTAGTCGAAGGAGTCTGTGACGGGCTTGAGTTGAGCGGGTGTTTCGTTGGGTAGAGTGGCGGCGGATTGAGCGAAGGCCGCCGGAGAGAAGAAGACAGCGCCGGCGGAGAGCAGAGTGGCTAGGAGTGCGCGGTGGTATGAAATTGTCATCACAAATTCCCCCGTTCAGTTGGTGGAGCGGGTGGAGTATAGCGATTTTTTCTGGCGGCAGATAGCAGGGATACCCCCACCCGGGTATTTTGGGTAAAGAGTGCGGAAGATGAAGAAAACACGGGAGATAGCGAATTGCGCGATGCAAAAGAGTGCGTAAGAGTATGAAAACAAAGGGAGGCTAATGTCTTTGGAATGATATTGATGCGGACTGTTGCGGAAAGACGAGTGAGCCGGGGCCAGAGAGGACAGAGCAAAGAGGATAACGGAGTGCGGGGCTGAAGACCGATGTTCACACAAAATTATACCATGGCTGTGATAAATTGTCAAGTAATTTCTTATGTAGTAATGATTCGAATCGCGGGCGCATGGAGCGTAAGTCCATAAGGGAAAGGAAGATAGGCGGGATTTCGGCGCACGGAAGCGATATTTGCGCGAGGCCCGACTGAATCGCATAGTTCTGGGGAAAGAGTAATCAGGGCCCGCACCGCTCAAGAAACGAGGCGCACGGCAATCACACCTCGTTAGCAGGTAAGGTGCTTGGCATTCGTCAATGAATTCATCTCTCGCAGGTGTGAGCGCGCCAGTTTGCGACGTTCGGGATGGCTAATGACTGCGCTGGAAGGACTGGGCTGTGAAGTAGGAACCAAAAACCAGGATGGCGGCGAGGGCTTGAGCGGAGAGCGTTTCGACCGTGGGAAACACGGACAGCCATATGCCTAACCACGATGGCATCCAAGGCGCTAGCCAGGGAATTTTCGTGGCGGGAAGCCAATGCGCGAGTTGCATCTCTTGCGCTTCTTCGCCGACCATGACCAGCAACACAACGGCAAGCAGCAGACCAGTCCACACCAGCATTCTGCGATAGGGCAGCCGCCGATGAACCGCGAATGTAAGGATGGCCACAATCCCTGATGCGAGCGCGCCGGAAAGGACGCCAAGGAAAAGCACTGCGCTGGGAAGTCTGAGGCGGTAGCTTTGAAGAAACAACACGACCTCGAAGCCCTCGCGATAGAAGGAAGTAAATCCGAGCAGAAGCATGCCCGCAATGACGCGCGGGTGGCTGCCGGGAGCATTTTGACGATCCAATAATTTGCGGCTCTTTTCGGTGTGCAAAGAGATCCATCCGGTCCAATAGAGCTTGTGAAAAAACCAATTCATAACGACAAGAAGGACAAGGATGGCGAGCAGGCCGGTGCCAGCCTGGACAGCGAGGGCGGAGAAGTTATCGCCGAGGCTGTCGAGAATGCGGACGGCTATGACCCACGTCAGAATGGTGGCGAAAGCGGCAAAAATCACGCCGAGGGATATGGGCTGGCGAAGGTTTTGATTGACGCCTCGCATACCGGCGGTGAGAGCCGCGAGCACAAGAACGCACTCGAGACCTTCGCGGAACACGAGGACGCCAATGTCCAGGAGAGCAGAGAGCTGGCCTTTGGTTTCTGCAAGGAAAAACGCGGAAGAACTCGAGCTGAGCATGAAGAACAGCAGAAAAGCGACGGCCAGAGCGAATCCGAAACCGAGGAAGAGCAAAATGATCCGCACACGGGCAAAATGCAGTGAACCATTGGGCCGGGCGAGTGGCTTGTGCGGTGCCGGAACAGGGACAGAGATTTTTGCGATCTTAAGATCGCGTTCATCCGTTGTGGAGGGGATCGACCTCAAATGGATTCTCCAGTTTCTCTTTCGATCTCCGCGCGAATCGCGTCCCACGCGGGGTCAAATTCGGCCAGCGCAGGGCCGGGAGGCGAGGCCGTACACTTTCCGCGCATCTTGCGCAGGAAGAGGAGAAGAATTCCTAAGGAGACGAGGAAGACGGCGACGGGGAGAACAAAGAGTACCACTCCGGCGCTGCCGTCGGGGATAATCAGAATTCGCTCGCCATAGAGAGCTTTGTAGTGCCCGATGATTTCGGCCTCAGATTTTCCCGACGCAACCATTTCCGCGACTTCCTGCCGCATCTGAGCGGCAACCGGGCTTGTGTGCACGGCGATCGATTGCGTGTAGCAACACGGCGCGAGGAGCGAGTCTTCGACTTTCTTCAACTCCGCGCTCTGCTGCAGGGTCAAGGGAAGCGCATTCGAGAATAGGAGAAGCGCTACCAGGATTCTTGCCATTTGTTTGTTGCTCCCTTCACGCGATTTTCGGGAAACCTCAACGCGAGTGCAGATACCTGAGGAGATCGTCGAGCTGTTTGCGGTCGAGCGCGTGCTCGAAGGGCGGCATGATGCCGCGGCCTTCTAGGATTGTTTTTCTGACTTGTGCGTCGGTGGCCGGGGCGCCACTCGGCAGAGTATTCTTTTGAAAGAGTCCGAGCAATTTCGGCGGAGGCTTCAGGAGTTGCAAATTTTCCGCGTCATGGCAGGGACTGCAGTTTCTTTCGTAGACAACAGAACCTCGCGTTTCGGCGGAAGCAAAAGCCGGGCCGTAGTCCAGATTGTTGCGGGAACAACCGTGAAGAGCTGAGGCCGCAAAGAACGTCAATCCGGCGACTAGCCAGAGCCAGCCCCGCGAGGGAATCCTAGGAAGTGGCATGTTCCACCTTGCGAATGGCTGACAGGACTTCGTCTTTCGTCCATTCATTCGTGGTCCACTCCTGGACCAGCTTTCCTTGCGAGTCGACGAGCACCGTGCTCATGGAGTGCGAGATCTGGTTGTCCTGCTCCTCGTAAATCAGAGCGAACGCGTCCGCCAATTTCCTGAGGTTCTCGGACGATGGAACGGCAAACTGCCAGTGCTCGAATCCTTTGGAGTCGTCGTTGAGATAAGCCAAACCATATTTGTGGAGAACGGAAGGAGTGTCGTACCTGGGATCGATGCTGATGCTTAGAAGCTCCGTGCTCGACTGCTCGCGCGGATCCTTTGCGAGATCGCGGTTGACGGCGGCGAATTGGCTGCTGATTCGCGGGCAAAAGTTCGGCAGAGGACAACGCGTGTATATGAAGGTGAGCAGCAGAGTCTTGCCGCGAAAGTCCGAGAGACGAACTGTCTTTCCGTCCTGATTAACAAGTTCGACGTCCGGGATCTGCTGACCCGGAAAGAGATGCTTGGCAGGTTCTGCCACCGCTCCGCGATGGCTGGAATCGGTAACTTGTATTTTATCGAGCCAGTAACTCTGATCCGGCTTCACGACGATGCGAGCACGGATGTAATCGCCCGGCTCGATGCCGGAGAGATCCTCTCCCGCGGCGACGGGATAGGGCATGGTCATTGCGGGCATGAATCCGGGCACATCCTGGTGGTCGACAACCAGAGTATGCGTTTCTGGAACTTTGCTGACGACCCTTCCCGCCAGGTTGTAGTGCTTTACGGAGGAGCCGCATCCGGGCAGAAAACTGCAAACGATGAACGAGACAACTGCAATCGAGAGACGTGTGCGCAATTCGATTCTCCTGGAAGCGGGAAATCAGCTTCGGTTCAAAATGAGATTCCGGTGACAGCTATGACCCGCGCGCCGAGGCCCTTTACGCGCCCGGCGGAAGGTTCTTCAGTGCGCTATTCGTAGGGGAAGCTAGCTATTAGAGGGAAGATTCGGGAGGACCGCGCTGGAGATGGGAGGAAGCGAAAGGCGTGTGCGGCCGCGTTCGTTCCGTGTGGAGCGGAAGAGTTCTGAGCGCGACGTGGGTGGACTGTGTTTCGATCGCCGGAGGAACGAAAGATTGCGGTCCCTGGAAGCAAGGCAGCGGATGGGAGGTGTAGGGACAGAACGGCCGGGCGACGGGCGCACCGCCGTGCTCGGCACGTATTCTCGCGGCGGTTCGAACGGAGCACATGTGCGCTCCGTTTTTGCGGCAGCATTCCGGAAGGTTGCTCTGCGCGTCAGCGAATGCGAACAGCGGTAACGCAGGTCCGGAGACGAAGAGGAATGCAAGCGCGGCTGCAATGATTCTACGCAACTTGTGGGTAGAGTACAGGAAGGCGGAAGAGGGAGCAAGAGATACCGGCGCCGAGAAAGCGATCGACTCGAAAAGATAATTCCGAAAGCGCAGGCAGGTAGGAGGAACGCTCCCGCGATGACGCGTGCGCGAGCGGGAATGTGCCACGAGCGTTTGCGCTTGACCCGGCAGGAGAGGGAACCTAGGCTTGGCCCATTCACGATGAGCAAGATTATTTATGGTACGATCGCGGAGATTCGTGCGGGAATTTGCGAAAAGAAATTTTCGCCGATGGAAGTTGTAGAAGCGCACCTGGAACGAATTGCGGAGATGCAGCCGAAGCTGAATGCGTTTGTGCATCTCGATGCCGAGGGCGCACGAAAGCAGGCGCGGGCGGCAGAAGCGGCGGTGTTGCGGGGAGACG
>Ga0335083_10000331_pt1 | contig 74094 bp, 92 predicted proteins | sample Lox_Sample_42_FD_206716 | JGI IMG/M metagenome (GOLD analysis project Ga0335083, IMG submission 206716) | Soil microbial communities from Loxahatchee National Wildlife Refuge, Florida, United States - Lox_Sample_4.2 | ecosystem: Environmental > Terrestrial > Soil > Wetlands | place: USA...
GCCACAACGGCGCGGCGTTTTTTGTGGCGCTGCAGGGCCTGTTCGAGGCCCACTTCCAAGAGGGCGTGCTGGTCAGGGCGAAAGCCGGTGAGTGCTATTCCGAACCGATCGCCAAATTCCACCGCGGGCACAATCCGCACCCGGATCTGCCTTACCTCTGCGTTGGCTTGTGTTTCACCTCACCCGACCGCGAGCACGTCACCAATTCGGTTGCGCGGCCGTGGTGAGGCTCATGCGCGAACTTCCTGCCTTTGGAAGGCGACATAGCCGCCCACGAACAGCAAGATGCTCGCCGCCACCATGCCGACGATCTGCGGCCAGGCGACCATGACGCTGTCCCACAGCGGCAGCGGCGAGCCCATCACCGCGCCCTGCAACTGGCTCAAATAGACCGGCCCGAGTGTGCGGGTGGTGGGATCGAGCAGCGCCAGCACGCATTCGCCGTACAGCGTGGATGGGGACAGCCGCGCCAACATTTGCGCGGCAGTAATCAGCGCCGCTTCGTTGTCGGCGGGGACCACCGCTTGCGCGACGGCCGGCGCCAGGGCCGGCCAGATCACCGACAGGAACAGCCAGAGACCGAGCGTCACCAGCGCCGCGGTCGCGGCCGAGCGGAACAGCACTGAAAACAACATGGCCAATGCGAGCCACACGCCCGCATAAGCAATCGTCACCAGCAGGAAGATCAGCGCGCGCGCCATCTCTTCGCCGCCCGGCGGCACACCCAGCATAATGAGGCCGAGACCGATCACCAGGAGCCACAGGCAGATGAGGCTGATCGAAATGATGCCGAGCCCGGCGAGGAATTTCCCGAACAACAGCGCGTCGCGATAGATCGGCTGTGACAGAATGCGCGACAGCGTGCGCCGATTGTGCTCGCCGTTGACGGCATCGAAGCCAAGTCCGATCGCCATCAGCGGCACCAGGAAGCCGAGGAATGCCACAAACGACGGCAGCGGCTCGCGCGCGGTGGTGAACAGGCGCAGGAACAGGAACGGATCTTCTGCCGTGACATCGCGGATCTGCTGGATGGCGGCATAGACCGCGGCGAGCGCTGTCAGAACAACCAGCCATTCGAGCACACGCATGCGCGCGCTGGCGAGGTGGTCGGACAATTCCTTCAACATGACCACGCCGAGGCCCTGCCAGGGCGAACCTTCACGCCGCATGACGAACCTCCTCCTGCGCGTTCTGGAAATAGCGCGTGTAGATCGTCTCCAGACTTGGATGATCAAGCGAAAGCTGCGCGAGCCGTCCGCCGGCCGCCACGACCGCGGCCGCGGCTTCCGCGCGCAGATCGCGGTCGCAAGCCATCCGGAAGCGTCCGGGCCCGGGTTCTTCGACATTGCGTACGCCGGCAAGTGCCGACAACCGTTCGACTATGGCGTCCCCGCCGACCGCTTCGACCTCGACCACATAGCCCCCGCCCAGCACCTGGCGGCCGAGCTCCTCCACCGTGCCCATCAACGCGATGCGGCCCGCGTTGAACAGCGCCACCCGGTCGCACACGCTCTGCACGCGGTCGAGCAGATGCGACGACAAAAGGATGCTGACGCCCGACGCCTTGAGCGAACGGATGAGTTCGAGCAGTTCGACGCTCGCCTGCGGGTCGAGCCCGTTGGTCGGCTCGTCAAGGATGGCGACACGGGCGTCCTTCATGACGATTTCGGCGAGCCCCAAACGCTGGCGCATGCCGCGCGAGAAGGTAGCGACCTTCTTCTTTGCCACATTGCGCAAACCGACGCGCTCAAGCGCGGCATCGATGCGCCGGCCGCGCTCGCCGGCGTCAAGCCCCATCAGCCGCGCCGTATAATGCAGATTGTCGGCGGCGGTGAGATGATCGTAGAAGCCGACAGAGTCCGGCAGATAGCCGACCAGGCGTTTGACCGCCAGGGGCTTGCGCATCGGGTCGTGCCCGAATACTCGCGCCTCGCCCTCGCTGATGTCGGACAGGCCGAGCAGCATCAGGATGGTGGTGGTCTTGCCGGCGCCGTTGGGCCCAAGCAGCCCGAAGATCTCGCCGGCGGCGACGTTGAAACTGACGCCACTCACGGCCTGCGCCGTGCCGTAGCGTTTGGTAAGGCCCTTGGCCTCGATGACGGTTGCGTTCATCGGCGGCCGAACCGGGCAACGGCGCCCACCATGATCAACAGCGCGGCGCCGATGATGCCGACGCCGGCAACGCCCCAGACCGTCGACGTGGTTACGGTGACACGGAAATTCGCGGTGCCGGTCTCCCCGCGCGAGGCGGCGGTCAGCGTCGTCACGTAGTCGCCGGCGATCGCTTTCGACGGCGGGCTGATCAGCGCCTGCACTTCCTTGTGTTCGTTGGGCGCGATGCGATCAACGGATTTTGGCTCGAATTCGATTTTCCAGCCGCTTGGCGCATCGCCGGAAAGTTGAACGTTCTCGGCCGGCGCGGTCCCGGTATTGGTCACCTCGACGGGGATCGAGCTCTCTTTGCCGGCTGTAGCGCGCGCACTGAGCAAGCCTTCGCGGCCGGCGAGCGTCAACTTGGGCTGCCCGGTGATGTCGAGCGCGACGCTGGCACTGGCGCGTGCGTCATCGGCAGCGATATGCGCGGTCACCGGATAGTGGCCGGCATCGACGGTGTCGGGCGGCGTAACTTTAAGCTTCACATCCTTGGTCTTGCCAGCCTCGACCGGGATCGCGGTGAGCTGCTGTGTCCCATAAGCTTCGGTGAACGACGTATCGAAATTGCGCGGCGCGTCGGCGGCGAGACTGACGAGCAGCTTCTTGCCACTGTCGTTCTTGATGGTCATCGTGTATTCGAAGCTCGAGCGTGCCGAACCGCGCAACTCAGGCAATTGCGGAGACAAGGTCAGCTTGGCCGGCAAATCCTTGGCCAGCGTGACCGCAACCGGCAGCGTCACATGCGAAGTGCCGCCGTCGGCGCTCACTGTCAGCGTATGGGTGCCGACCTGCGCGTCCTTCGGCACGTCAAGCCGCAGGTCGAGCGACACGCTGTCGTCGGTCGCCGGCATGGCCGCGGCGATCGGCTGGCCGCCGCCGAGCAAGGTTGCCGTCCAGCCCGTAGGCACTCCGGTCACCGACAACGACAATCGCTCGGGCGCCAGCGCGTAATTGCGCAGTTTCAGGCTGACCGTCGAGGTGGTGCCGGGCTGCACGGTCACCGCCGGGTAGTCGGTGAGCAGATAGAGGCCCTTGATGTCGTGGTTGGCATCCGCGGCAAGCGCCGGGGCTGCAAAAGCGATAAATGAAACAATGAGTGCGAGAATACGTATCTGCATGGCGAGCGACTCCTCCGGGGCCTCCCCACGAGAGGTCCCGCCGCAACGCCGCCCCCGAAATGGAAGCACGGCCGAGCGCCGTGCATGTGACAGAGCCCGTGTTGCTCACAATCTTGACGAAATTTTGGACGCCGGCTGCCATTAATGCCGCAGGTGCAGCCTCACACCTTACGCACGGTCGGCCAATCGACCTCGTCGTGCGGCAGCACCCAGGGCTCCTTGAGCGCAGCCGCCTGCCATTCGGTCCAGGCCGGCAGCGCCATCACCGCGGCCATGTAGGCGCCCGCACTGGCGCGGACCGCGACCGAATAGGTGTTAAAGCGCGAAACCACCGGCGCATACATGGCGTCCACCGCCCCGAAGCGGCCGAACAGGAATGGCCCGCCTGCCCCGAAGCGCTCCCGGCAATCGCTCCATATCGCCTCGATGCGCTTGATGTTTGTCTCGACCTCCGCCGTCAGCTCGCGCTTGATCACCGGGCGCCACATGTTCATCGGCAGGTGACGGCGCAGCGGCAGAAAGCCCCCATGCATCTCACTGGCAACGGCCCGCGCGTGCGCCTTCGCCGCGGTATCGGTCGGCCACAACCCGCAAGCCGGGAAGCGGTCGGCGAGATATTCGAGAATTGCGAGCGACTCCCATACCTGCACATCGCCGTCGATCAGCACCGGCACCTTGCCGCTGCCCGACACCGAACCGACACGCGCCTTGAAATCCGGCGCATCGAGCGAGATCACCGTCTCCTCGAAAGCGATGCCGGCGACCTTCATGGCGATCCATGGGCGCATCGACCAGGACGAGTAGTTCTTGTTGCCGATGATCAGTTTAAGCGTCATTGCAGGAATTGCCGGCTCAGCCCTTTTTCTGCTCGCCCGGCAAGGCCTGCGGCGCCTCGACCGGGCCGCCCGCCTTCTTCCAGGCGCCGAAGCCGCCATCGATGTGGGCGACCGGCTTGAGCCCCATGCGCTGCGCGGTCTGCGCGGCGAGCGCCGAGCGCAAGCCGGCGGCGCAGAAGAACACGAAGCGCTTGTCCTCGGCGAAGACTTTCTTGTGGTACGAGCTTTGCGGATCGATCCAGAATTCGAGCATGCCGCGCGGGCAATGGAAAGCGCCCGGCACCTTGCCGTCGCGTTGCAGCTCGCGGATATCGCGGATATCAACCAGCACCACATCGGGCCGCCCATGGAGCTTGACCGCCTCGCCAATCGGCAGCGTTTCAACTTCTTTGTTGGCGGCCTCGACGAGGGCTTTGTAACCGGTGGTGATAGATTGCGGCATGCGTCACTCCTGGTCGGCCGATGGTGGCAGACCCGGTGGGTGCACTCAAGCCGGACAGGCCTTCATGTGGCGCGTATATGAGCTGTCAGGGATAATTCCAGGCGCGCGGCTGAATGCGCGCACCGCCGCCGGCGTTCCGGCCGCCCCGCGGCGGCGAACTATGCCATCCCCATCAATACGGCAATTGTCGCCACCACCAGCACGGCGGCACTCGCCGCAATCAAGGTGACGATGCGCTCGCCCCAATTAAGGCGGCGGATGACAGGCGCTTCGGCTGCCTGCTCCGGTGCAACGACAGTGGCGCGGGTGATGAATGCCATGGGCCGATCCCCCTTGAAGGTGGCACCGCCAAATGCGCGGTGGAGCACGCGTACGCACACGCGAACCCGGGGCGCCCGAATCGCCCGAAAGCGGCCAAGAATATCACGGTTTTATGACTGACCTTGTGCGATCAACAAGCGATCAGCGCTTCTTCTTCCACTCTTCGTAGCGCTTCTTGTTGTCCGCGTTCGGCGGATAGAGGCCGGGAAGCTTTTCGCCCTTCTCGACCTCCTGCACGAGCCAGGTTTCCAATAGCTCGTGTTCGGCGCCTTCGCTCGCGACAAAATCGGCGAGCGCGGCCGGGATCACCACCGCGCCATCGTCGTCGGCGACGATGATATCGTCGGGGAAAATAGCGCAGCCGCCGCAGCCAATCGGCTCGTTCCAGCCGACAAAGGTCAATTGATTGACGGACGCCGGCGCGGCGACCCCCGCGCACCACACCGGCAGGCCGGTGGCGATAACGCCGTGCTTGTCGCGCATGACGCCGTCGGTGATCAGCGCACTGACGCCGCGCTTGACCATGCGCATACACAAGATGTCGCCGAAAATCCCGGCGCCGGTGACGCCCATGGCGTCGGCCACCACCACGCAGCCTTCCGGCATGGCCTCGATGGCCGAACGCGTGGAGATCGGCTTCGACCAGCTTTCCGGCGTCGCCAGATCCTCGCGCACCGGCACGAACCGCAACGTAAACGCCTTGCCCACCACGCGTTTTCCGGAAAAGCCGAACGGCATGGCGCCCGCCATCCAGGCGCGGCGGATGCCCTTCTTCAAGAGCATCGTCGTGATGGTCCCCGTGGTGATGTTGCGCAGCGTTTCGAGCGTGGAAGTCATTGATTCCTCAAGCGGGAGTGAGGCCGAGCCGCGCGTCGCGGCGGCGCAGATAGGCGACGAATGGCGTGGCGATGAGCACCATCAAGAACTTGCCGATGATCTGCCCGAGCAAAAAATCGAGCGAGCCGAACGCGAGCCACAAGAACACGACGGAATCGACAACGAGACCGGCCAGACTTGAAGCGAACACCGCCAGAACAAGCCGCCGGCGGGCGAGCGGCGTATAGACGGTGAAGTCGGCGAACTCGGAGAGCAGGAAGGCGGCCGCCGAAGCGAACACCAGAGATGGCGGCGCAAGACCCGCCGACAGGGCAGCGCCGGCGACAATCGCGGCAATGCCGAATTCCACGCCCAGTCTGCGCTGAACAAGGTCGCGAAGAACCAGAGCAGCCCCGATCATCAGCACGCCGGAGGGCGCCAGCACGCCGGGCGCGACCGCCAGCAGGCACGGTCCCCCGGCCGTGCAGACCGTTCCGACATGGCCGATCATCCAATTGGCCGCCGGAATGGTCAGGCAGAACAGGACCAGAAAAACGACGCCCTCGATGTTCTTCTGCTTTTCCATGCCGCTCATGTTCTCCGCCGCTGCATGAAGGTGGCAAAACCCCGCGCCCGCAAGGTGCAGGCCGGACACTCGCCGCAGCCATAGCCCCAGTCATGGCGGCGCGAGCGGTCGCCCAGATAACAGCTATGCGTATCCTCGACAATGAGCCCGAGTAGCCCCTCCCCGCCGATCTCGCTCGCCAGCGCGAAGGTCGCGGCCTTGTCGATCCACATCAGCGGGGTATGCAGGGTGACGCGCCGGTCGAGGCCGAGCGTCAGCGCCACCTGCATGGCCTTGACGGTGTCGTCGCGGCAGTCGGGGTAGCCGGAATAGTCGGTCTCGCACATGCCGGCGACGAGGTGGCGGGCGCCGCGCCGGTAGGCGAGCGCGGCGGCGAAGGAAAAGAAAATCAGATTGCGGCCGGGAACGAAGGTCGTGGGCAGGCCGTTGGCGGCGACCTCGATCGCCGCTTCGCTGGTGAGCGCACTTTCGGAAATGGCGGCGAGCGCCTCGATCGTGATGACGTGATCCTCGCCGAGCCGCGCCTTCCAGCCGGCATCGAGCGCCGCCATGCGCTCGCGAATGCGCGGGCGCACATCGAGCTCGACCGCGTGGCGCTGACCGTAGGCAAAGCCGACGGTCTCCACGCGTGCAAAACGCTCGAGCGCCCAGGCAAGGCACACGGTCGAGTCCTGTCCGCCGGAAAAAAGGACGAGCGCGGTATCGGTAGAGAGGGTCATGGGTTTTTTATTCGGAATGCCCTAGTTTAAGGTAGCGCACTAAACAGGTTAACTTGACATTAACCGTGGCATTGGCAATTTGTGGAAAGCCGATTCAAAAACATCTACATATAGTAACAACAAAAAGGGAACACGCTATGGCTCTTACGGTCGGGCAAGAAGTTTGGATTCGCTGCACGGTCCAGCCCGGCCCGTTTTCTGATGAGCGGCTCGTAACAATCGAGAGCGTTCAAGGGCCCGTATCCGGTTTTATAAGCAATGACGAACTAAAAGAAGCGAGAGGCGAACACCGTGTGCGTGGAATAGTACGCAGCATCGGGCAAACGTCTGTTGAGGTTTGGATTAGGGGTTCATTTTTTACGACCAATGGGCTGGCTAATGTCCGTACGGAGCTTGCGATGGCCGCCTAATGGCGGCATCCGATGATTTTGTCACAACCGCAAATTAGAGAAGCGGTTGAGAGACGAGAGATTCGATTCGAGCCGGGCCTCGAAGACAAACAATGGCACGAAGCGTCCGTCGATCTTCGACTCGGCTATAAGTTCACAAAATTAACAGCCAAACGCGGTGTGAAGGTTTCGCTCGCGCATGGATTTGGCGCGATTGCGGACGCTGGGCTTTGGAAAGAAAAGATTTTAAAAGAACAGGATGAGCTTGGAAAAAAGGAAACGTTTTCTCTGGAGTCTGGCGAATTTGTCATGGCTCAAACGTATGAACATATTTGGATTCCGCGTCGTCTCATTGCGATGGTTGAAGGCAGAAGCTCCTATGCGCGGGCTGGCTTATCCATGCATCAAACGGCACCATGGATCCAACCAGGTTGGCATGGGCATATCACTCTTGAAATACGAAATAGCGGACCTCTCACTATCGAACTTGCACCGATGGAAGATATGCCGTGCCAGCTAACGTTTTTTGAACTCACTAGCGAATTGAGTGAGGCTCTAGCCTATGGCTCGCGCCCCACTGATGTTTTTCAAGGACAAGTAGGGCCTATACCAAAAGCGAAATAATTCTGACTATTGGTACACGTCATCTAGGGGCATTTCGTAAGTGTCGCCGAATCGCGGGGTGCCCCGGTTCAGCATCCGCATAAACTGCGTGTCATTTGCCGCAGCATCCATATAAGCCATCACTTTTATTAGGTGCGCCTTCAATTCTGGCAGGCCATAGTCCTCAGTTGTGAATTGATGGTTCTTGTTCTTGCGATGTCCCGATGGCAGGCGAGGGTTGATCTCGTTAAGTTTCTTTTTCGCGCCCGGAACTAGACGATCATATACTATGTCATTGACCCAATGACCAACGAAAGCTGGCCGCTTCAAAGCAACATAACTTGGATAGCCCTTCACCTTGATAAGCTTCACCCAAAAGTCATCGGGGAACGTCTTGGCCCACTTGCGCGCATGATCTTGAAGGTACTTATCGAGAATCTCGACGACTCTCTGCCCTTCAACGGCCTTCCAGAAACCAGACTCTTGGTACAGGATTGAGTCGAGCGTAGTGTTCGCTAGCGCGATCAGCATCGCTTGTGCCCGTTCGGCCAAGAACTTCTGCGTTGCCGTCAGTTTAGCCTTCAGGATGACACGCAAAATCTCGATGAAAGTACTGGTTTCGATACCGTGAACCGTTACGCCGGAGCCGGATTCGGACCCGGTAGTGAAGTATTTGAAAACAATAGGGTTATCGATTTTTTGCCTAAGGTTTTCATCGATTTCGGACCCTATGTTCTGTCGCGAGAGAGTTCGCCAAAGCGCACTGCCGCCTTCGGATTTGAGGCCAAGAGCACTTGCAGCCCCGCGCTTGCTGAGAACGCAACGCGGGTGACGCGGCTTTTCACCGTCGACCTCGTCCAAGACGTATCCGTCAACGTCTGGACCTAGTTGGTGGATGGTTGCCTTAAAGTGGGAAGTGATTGTCATGGCGAGACTCCTATCGCGCGCTCAATCGTGAGATCGAACACGTTCGCGTTGTTGCCATGATTGAAGCGATATGAAAACTCATTGATGTACGCCGGAAGATGACGCAACGAAACTTTGTGATATTGGCCGACGATGCCGCGTTTCAGCAGCGCCCAGAACGACTCGATTGAATTTGTGTGTGAGCCATCGTCCGCGACATACCAAACCTTGTGATTGACAGTCTGGTGCGGCATGAAGGTCTTGATGCCGACATACCCGGCATATTCATCCGTGATCAGGACGGAGTTTGCGATGTCAATATTGCGGCGGATTAGCGATGAAATACCCTTGGCTCGCAGGTTCTTTTTGCTAACGACTTCGGCCCGCACTTTGCCGCCACGTTCGATCATGCTGACAACGGCAGGCTTTTTCGTTCCGCGACCGCGCGGGTTGCTGCCACCATTCTGACCGCCTGAGCCGATGTTGCCCTTACGTGGCTTACCGCCGATGTACGTTTCGTCCATCTCGATCATGCCAGTGAGTAGATCGTGTTGGTCGCACTGCTCCATCACCTTCCGGATTTGCATCGCCATCCGCCAGCCAGTGTTCTTGTTGACTTCGAGATCGCGGCCTAATTGACGCGCCGAGAGCCTTTTCTTAGCGTTCAGCACTAGCGCAACGGCAAGAAACCACTTCTGCAAAGGTAGATGCGTGTGATGAAAGATCGTACCAACGGTCACGCTGAAGGAGGTCTTGCAGTTATTGCAATGATGCCGTTGCTCGGTAGGCATGACTGATACCAGATCAGACTTGCAGTAGGGGCAAATCGGCATACCGTGCCAGCGCACCTTTTCAAGGTGGGCGATGCAATCGGCTTGGGTAGGAAACTTTTTGAAAACTTGAATAAGGTTCATGGCTACCACTTGCTAGAACAGCAGGATGGATGCCAGAAGTCAGCCATGGTGTCAACTACCTTAAACTAGGACATTCCGTTTAATTAGCGGTCGCGGCAGAGCCTGTCGCTGCCGCGGCACAGTGAATCAATCCCATTTCGGCGAATAGGCCCAATCGACAATACGGCCGCCGCGGCGGGCGAGACCGGCAATTGCCTTCATCTCCGCGTCGGTGAGCGCAAAATCGAAAATCGAAATATTCTCCTCCAGCCGCTCGACCTTGCTGGTGCGCGGGATCGCGACGACACCCTGCTGGATGAGCCAGCGCAGACACACCTGCGCCGCGCTCTTGCCGTGCGCCTTGCCGATGCGCGCGAGCAGTTCGTCGCCCCTGGCCCGGGCGCGGGCGATCGGACTATAGGCGACGGTCGCCATGCCGAACCGGCGGCAGGCCGCGATCACCTTGTCCTGGTCGAGATAGGGGTGGTACTCGACCTGATTGCAGACCAGCGGCTCGCTCGAAACCCTGTTGGCCTCCTCGAGCAGCGCCACGGTGAAGTTCGACACCCCGATCGCCCGCGTGTAGCCCTCGCGTTTCATCTTCGCCATGGCGCCGAGCGTTTCGGCGAGCGGCACGCGCGGGTTGGGCCAGTGGATCAGCAGCAGGTCGATGACGTCGAGACGCAGCAGCGCAAGACTCTCCTTTACCGACCGTTCGAGATCGTGCGGGGCGAGCAGCGTCGGCTGCACCTTGGTGGTGACCATCACCTCGGCGCGCATGCCCGAGGCGCGCACCCCCTCGCCCACCTCGCGTTCGTTGTCGTACATCTGCGCGCTGTCGATGTGGCGATAGCCGGTGCGGATCGCCTGTTCGACCAGCCGCGCGCAGTCGCGGCCGCGCAGCGTCCAGGTGCCGAGGCCGACAAGTGGAATCCTGAATCCCTTCGCCTCGATCGTATCCTTGCTCATTTTCGATCCGCAATGTCGTCGGCAAAGCCGCGCAGGTACAGCGCCTGCATGCCGGTCGCGCGCGCAAGACACGCCGCAATCATCGGGTTGGCCATGGTGCCCTGGAAATAGTCGTGGAGGAACATGCAGTTCTTGTCGCGCGAGGCGATCCAGGCGCGCTGCATGTCCTGCAATTTGTTGTTTTGATCCGCGTCGAGCGCCGCGCGCAGCCGGCGGTAGCTTTCGTTGAGGATGCCGTCCCACACCGCCCGCTCGCGGTCCTCGCAGGCAATAACTTCGGACGGCGGCATCGATTCCTCGTTCTTCGTGCAGGGCCCGGAAACGACGCCGATGCACCGCTCCCAGGCCCAATGGCGGCCGGTCCTCGACTTGAGGCATTTCTCGATTGCCGCCACATCGTTCGCGGCCGGCTTGTCCTCGGCAAACGCCGCCGCACTCAAAACGAGCGCAACGGCGGGCAGGACCGCTCGGATCACGGCGTATCCCACGCCGGCGCGTGCGGCGGATTGACCACGCGCATGTTGGTGGCGTTGAGCTTCTTGAGCTCAGCCATTTCCGCATCCGACAGCTTGAAATCGAACACTTCGAGGTTTTGCTTCATATGCGCTGGAGTTGCCGTGCGCGGGATCGAACAGCAGCCGAGCTGCACCAGATAGCGAAGGGAAACCTGCGCTGCGCTCTTGCCGTGCGCCTTGCCGATCTTTTCCAGCAGCTCGGCGCCGGGCACCTTGCCGCGCGCGATCGGCACGTAGGCGACCACCGCCATGCCGTGCTTCTTGCTCGCCGCGAGCACCTTGTCCTGATTGATGAATGGGTGCACTTCGATCTGGTTGCAGACCAGCGGCTCCGACGTCACCGCCCAGGCCTCATCGAGCATCCTGGTGGTGAAATTGGCGACGCCGACATGTTTGGCCTTGCCGTCCTTCTTGGCCTGGCACAGCGCCCCGACCGAGGTCTTGAACGGAATGTCCTTGTTGTTCCAGTGGATCAACAGCAGATCGACCCACGGCACCTGCAAATTGGCGAGGCTTTCGCCGAGCGACTGGCGGAATTTTTCCGGCTCGAGGTGCGTCTCGCGCACCTTGGTGCAGAGGAAAATGTCCTCGCGCTTGACGCCGGACTGACGCATCCCTTCGCCAACCTCCTTTTCATTGCCGTAAAACCATGCGGTGTCGATATGGCGGTAGCCAAGCTGCAACGCGGCCTTCACGGCCTGCACACAAATGTCCCCCTTGAGGGTCATGGTGCCGAGGCCGATCATCGGAATACGGCAGCCGTGGGCTTCAACGATTTGCATCACAATCTCCTTGCGCGGCGGACGGTAAAGGCGAGCGGGCGGGACCGGGAGAATGCCCGGTCGCGGCGGCGCTGCCAACCGGGTCTGCTCGCGCACGAACGGGCTTGTTAGCGGGCGTCGAAACGGCGAGCGCGGTTGCGCGCAAATTATTTACGGCGTCCGTTTCGCGGCAATACTTGCCGCGGCAAGCATTTGTCGCCGTTTCTTACATTGGAATAATTATAGAATGAAATCCGGCACTTGCGTGCGCGGATTTTTACTTGCATCAGTAGTTTTGAATGTTCATCTAACCTCCATTCAGCACGGTTGGAAACAATGATGCGACGTCTTTTTGCCGGTCTTGCCATCGCCGCGGTTTTTGTCCTCGCCCCTGCGCTCGCCAGCGCGCAGAGCTACACGATCACCATCAAGGATCACCGCTTCACGCCGGCCGAGCTCAAAGTGCCGGCGGGCAAGCGCATCACGGTTACCGTGAGCAATGACGATGCGACGCCGGAAGAATTCGAAAGCCACGAGCTGAAATTCGAAAAGGTCATCCCGGGCAAATCGAAGGGCGTCGTGCGTTTCGGGCCGCTCAAGCCCGGCCGCTATCCCTTCTTCGGCGAATTCCACGAGGACACCGCCCAGGGTGCGGTGATCGCGGAATAACCGGTCATGCTCGGCGCCCTCATCATCGTCTTTCGCGAGGTGATCGAAGCCGGCCTGATCGTCGGCATCGTGATGGCGGCGACGCGCGGCGTTGTCGGGCGTGGACGCTGGGTCGGTTTTGGCGTTGCCGCAGGCGTGCTTGGCGCGGCGGTGGTGGCGCTGTTTGCCGGCGCAATCAGCCAGGCCTTCGAAGGCGCCGGGCAGGAACTGTTCAACGCCAGCGTGCTCGGCATCGCCGTGGTCATGCTGATGTGGCACAACGCCTGGATGGCGCGTCACGGCCGCGAGATCGCCGAGGAGATGCGCATGGTCGGCGCGGCGGTGAGCGAAGGCGCGAAGCCGCTGACAGCACTCGCCGTCGTCGTCGGCCTCGCGGTGCTGCGCGAAGGCTCGGAAGTGGTGCTGTTCCTTTATGGAATCTTCGCTTCAGGCACTTCGGGCGCGGCTTTGCTGGTCGGCGGGCTGCTCGGCGTTGCCGCCGGCGCTGCTTTCACGGCGCTCACTTATTTCGGCCTGCTGGCAATTCCCAATCGCTACATCTTCTCGGTCACCAGCTGGCTGATCGCGCTGCTCGCCGCCGGCATGGCGGCGCAGGCGGTGCAATTCCTCAACAATGCCGGGGTGGCCGTGATCCTCGACCGCACGGTCTGGGATACGTCGTGGCTTTTGAGCGAGGGCAGCATCGCCGGTCGGCTGCTGCATACGCTGATCGGCTACACCGAACGGCCCACTGAATTGCAACTGCTGACCTATATCGCGACGTTGGTCGCGATGTTCGTGCTGATGCGGCTGGCGCGGCCTGCACCACGCCCGCGCGTGGCGGCGGCAGAATAATCAGCGCCAGCTTCCACTCAAAAGGCGCGTCAGCGCCGTCTTGCGCGTAATGCCGCGAAAGCCGCGTGCGGCGCGCTGTCGATCAGCTTGAGCAGCGCGCGCGCCGGGCCGCGCGGGTGGCGCTTGCCCTGCTCCCAGTTGCGCACGGTTTCGATCGGCACCTCGATCTTTTCGGCGAAGGCCGCCTGCGTCAGCCCGCAGCGCGCGCGCACCTGGCGCACGAACGAGGCCGGATCGGAATGGTCGAGGGTCTTTTCGCTGCCGTCGGCCAGGATTTCCACGATCCGCCCGTCGGCCTTCAGCCTTACCCGCATCATGACCGCATCTCCCCGTTCGGCGATGTCGGCTGACGGCCTAGCTGATTCGGCGTGGCGAATCGTTAATGGCCGATAAGGCCACTGGACGACCCGACCGGCGAACGACTGGGCCAATGGCCTACCGCGTCTTTTCGAAAATCTCGCGGCCGATGAGCATGCGGCGGATCTCACTGGTGCCGGCTCCGATTTCGTAGAGCTTGGCGTCGCGCAGCAGACGGCCGCAGGGGAAATCGTTGATATAGCCATTGCCGCCCAGGCACTGGATCGCTTCGAGCGCCATCCAGGTGGCGCGCTCGGCGGCATACAAGATGGCGCCGGCGGCGTCCTCGCGCGTCGTGCGTCCCTCGTCGCAGGCCTTCGCCACCGTATAGACGTAGGATTTGGCGGCGTTCATGGTGACGTACATGTCGGCAAGCTTGGCCTGCACCAGCTGGAAGCGGCCGATCGACTGGCCGAACTGCTGGCGCTCGTGCACATAAGGGATCACCACGTCCATGCAGGCCTGCATGATGCCGAGCGGACCGGCCGCGAGCACCACGCGCTCATAGTCGAGCCCGGACATCAGCACGTTGACGCCGTTGCCGACCGCGCCCAGCACGTTGTCCTCCGGCACCGCGCAGTCGGTGAACACCAGCTCCGAGGTATCGGAGCCGCGCATGCCGAGCTTGTCGAGCTTCTGCGCCGGGGCAAAGCCCTGCATCCCCTTCTCCACCACGAACGCGGTGATGCCGCGGGCGCCGGCGGTCCGGTCGGTCTTGGCGTAGACCACCAGCGTGTCTGCGACGGGGCCGTTGGTGATCCACATTTTCGAGCCGTTGAGGATGTAGCGGTCGCCCTTCTTGTCGGCGCGCGTGCGCATCGACACCACGTCGGAGCCGGCGCCCGGCTCCGACATCGCCAGCGCCCCGACATGCTCGCCGGAAATCAGCTTGGGCAGATATTTCTTCTTCTGCGCCGGCGTGCCGTTGCGCCGCAACTGATTGACGCAGAGGTTGGAATGGGCGCCGTAGGAAAGCCCGACCGCGGCGGATGCGCGCGAAATCTCCTCCATCGCCACGCAGTGGGCGAGATAGCCGAGACCGGCGCCGCCGTATTCCTCCTCCACCGTGATGCCGTGCAGGCCGAGCGCGCCCATCTCCGGCCACAGATCGCGCGGGAATACGTTATCGCGGTCGATCGCGTCGGCGCGCGGCGCGATGCGGTCCTGCGCGAAACCGCCGACGGTCTTGCGCAGCATTTCGACGTCGGGCCCGAGGCCGAAATCGAAGCCCGCCCAGGCATTGGGGATCATTGCAGGGTCTCCGGCGGATCGCAGCCGATGCTACAGGCTCGCGCTCAGGCTGTCAGCGTCTCGGGCGGCAGCGGCGGCGGCAGCACACGCCCGGCGCCGCCCGGCTTGCCTTGCATCAGCAGCCGGTCGATCGCCCTGGCCGCCGCCGGCCTGGCGAACAGGAAGCCCTGCATCTCGTCGCAGCCGGCAAGCCGCAGCAGCACCCGCTGCTGCTCCGTCTCCACGCCCTCGACCAGCACCGTGAGGCCGAGCGCGCGCCCGAGCGCCACGATCGCCTGCACGATCACCCCGCCATTGGCGGAGGTGCCGAGCGCGGCGACGAAACTGCGGTCGATCTTGAGCTTGTCGAGCGGGAAGCGTTGCAGGTAGCCGAGGTTGGAATAGCCGGAGCCGAAATCGTCGAGTGCAATGCGCACGCCGAGCGCGTGCAGATCCTCGATGCGCCGGACCATCTCGTCCGGATTGTCGACCAGCACCCCCTCGGTGATTTCCAGCATCAGGCGCTGCGGCGGCACGCGGCTTTCGGCGAGCGCCGAGCGCACCACATCGACGATGGCGGCATCGCGCACCTGCAACGGCGAAAGATTGACGGCCACATAGAGGTCGGGCCAGCGCTTGGCCTCCTGCAACGCTCGGCGCAACACGAAGGCGCCGAGCGTATCCATCAGCCCCATCTGCTCGGCGACCGGGATGAAGGCCGCCGGCCCGATCGGCCCGCGCGTCGCGTGGGTCCAGCGCAGCAAGGCTTCGACGCCGGCGACGCGCCCGCCGTTCGAGGTCACGATCGGCTGGTAGTGCAGCTCCAATTCGTTGGCGGCGAGCGCGCGCGGCAGCTCGCGCTGGATGAATTTCTGGTCGGCCGACTGCGTGTCGATCGCGCGCTCGAAACCGACAACGGCGCCAGGTCCCTTGCGGCCGGCGGCGCGGCGCGCGAGTTCGGCGCGGCGGGTGAGCTCGCCGCGGGTGGCGGCGTGCTGCGGCGCCTGGGCAAAGCCCGCATGGGCGCTGATGCGCACCACCGTATCGATCCAATGCGGACGCGCGATGGCCTCAACCGCGGCGCGGATGGCGGCGCCGGCGTCGGTTTTACTATCGGCAGTAAGCATCACGGCGAATTCGTCGCTGCCGATGCGGCCGCAGACGGCATTGGCCGGCAACGCCTGCCTGAGCAGCCGGCCCACCGCCACGATCAGTTCGTCGCTGCTGAGCACGCCGAGCCGGGCGTCGGCATCGGCCATGCCGTCGAGCTCGATCAGCGCGAAAGTGGTCACCTCGCCGTCGGCCCGTTCGGCCAGCGCGAGGTCGAGCAATTCGAACATTTTGGCGTGGTTGGGCAGGCCGGTCAGTTTGTCCTCTTCGGCAGCACGCCGCGCCAATTCCTCGCTCCACGCGAGTTCGCGCCGCGCGCGGCCGAGCTGCCAGAGCGAAATGCCGGCAAAGCCCGCCAGCACCAGCGCGACCCCGGCAAAGAGCGGCAGCAGGGTCTGCATCGCATCCGTCATCGGATGCGCCTTCTTCCAGGTGAGGAACCCGGCGATGCGCCCTTGCGCGTCCATCACCGGCTGCATCTCGCGTTCGCCGGCGACCGGATCGTTCTCGAATTTGAGGTCCTTCAGCCCGGCGCTGCGCTCGGCCATGCGCACAAAGCGCGGGTCGATCGCGTCGGACTTGCCGACAAGGTTGCGGAACTCGTCGATGGCGTTGCGCAACAGGGCGCGCTGCTCGGCCCACAAGTGCTCGTCGTTCTGCTGGGCAAGCCCGTATCCGGCGCCGGCGGCGAGCAGGGTCGCGCCCAAAGCGAAAGCCGCGCCGACGACGATCAGGCTGGAGGCGGAAAGCATCCGCCTGGTGCGGGCGTGCGGCCTCGCGCCGCCGCGGCGTAACCACGCCGCCGGCGAGCGTGCGGGCTTGGCGCCAGCCGCTTGCGTTTTGAGCTCGCCGTCCACCGAAAACTCCCCGCGCCGGGCTGCGGTTTTCGCGGACCACGCTAGGGTTTTAGCCTTAATGCCGGGTCAGCAAACGAGGTGAACGAAGTATGACCGGCAGCGGCGTTGCCGCCCGGGCAGTCGTCAGCGCCGCTTTTGCTTCAGCAACGCTTGCAGGGACACGATCAGGTCGCGCCTAGGCTGCATGTCGTCTTGCCCAATGATCGAGAGCCCGTCGAATTCATCGCTGTCGACGAAGGCCCGCAGCATCTGCAGCGGCGGCAAGCCGGTGCGGAGCTGATCGGTCCAGGCACGCAAGCCCTCGGCGTCCGGCTCGCGCCCCAACAAGACCCGATAGGCGGCGGCGACCAGCGCTTCGGGCGCCGCCGTGGTCTCGGCAACGGGCGTTTCGCCGTCGCCCTGGATCGAGGGCGTGAAGGCGCGGATGTGCCGCTTGGCCCGGCCCTGACAGTGCAGCGCCGCGAGGCGGATGAGACCGCCTCCGTCCGCAACGACCGCGTGCGGAGCATCGTCGCGCCAAACGATGCGTTTTATTCCGTCGGCCATCTCGAACCGGTGGCCGACCTGTTTTGGCAGGTTGACGTTGTGATCGAGCATCACCCCCTCGAGGATGGAATTGCTGTCGACGACGCGCGCGGCGGTCTGGCGAACGAACATGTCGAGCAGCTTCATGTCGTCGACCCTACCTACGTTCACCACGCCGCTGTCGACCGGCAGATGGTGGAAAGCGACGAGCTCCAGGAACGCGGCCGGATTGGCCAGGGTGTAGATCGCCTCCACCATCGCGCAGAATTCCGCAAGCCGGCCGAGATCGAGCCACAGCGATGCGTGGCCGCATGTGCTGTAGGATTCACCGGCGAGCGAGAGCGCCACATCGAAGGCGCCGAAAGCGCGATTGAAGCGGGCGAGAATGCTTTCCACCGGGGCGAACAGCAGCACGTCGGAATCGACATGGAAGATGCTTGCGATGCCACGGCTGCGGCAGAAGTCTCGCAGCACAAACCAGCGCATTATGTTTCGGCAGGTGAATTGGGCCGGATTGCTCGACAAATGCACGTAGGATTTGAGGAATTGCGCCGCGCCCGCACTGTACTGCGCGATGTCATGGCACTCGGCATAAGGCCGCACCAAAGGAACCGACGTCTCGTCGCCGAGGAACAAGATGGGCGTGTGCGGACTGGAGGCGCGGGCCTGCCGCACGACCCTGACGAGATATTCCGCACGGCCGTAATGCAAAAAGATGATCGGCGGGACGTCCACGCGATACGCTCTCAGTTCAGTGGCTATTTGGCGCCACTGCTTACACGCTTGACCGATTTAACCGCAAGTCGCCGTGGTCTAGCGCAGCCCGAACCAAAGCGTGGCGATGCTGAGAAACGAGAAAAAGCCGACCACGTCGGTCACCGTCGTCACGAACGGGCTCGAGGCCACCGCCGGGTCGACGCGCAGGCGATTGAGCGCCAGCGGAATGAGGATGCCGCCGAGCGCGGCGGCGATCAGGTTGCAGATCATGGCGAGCCCGATCACTACGCCAAGCGCCGGCACCTTGAACCAGACATAGGCGGCGATGCCCGTTATCACGGCAAAGGCGATGCCGTTGAGCAGGCCGACCATCAGTTCGCGCATAATGACGCGCCGGGCATTGGCGTCGCCGAGATCCTGGGTCGCCAGCGCGCGCACCGCCACCGTCATGGTCTGCGTGGTGGCGTTGCCGCCCTGGCTCGCCACGATCGGCGCCAGCACGGCCAGCGCCACCATTTTCTGCAACTGGCCCTCGAACAGGCCGAGCACCGAACTCGCCAGGAAGGCGGTGGCGAGATTGACCAGCAGCCAGTTGAAGCGGCCGCGCGCGATGGTCCACACCGTATCGGACAACTGCTCGTCATGGGTGACGCCGCCGAGCGCCTTGATGTCTTCTTCCGCCTCCTCCTCGATCACGTCGGCGACGTCGTCGAAGGTGATGACGCCGACCAGCCGGTCCTCGCTGTCGACCACGGGCGCCGACACCCAGTTGTAGCGAAGGAACAGCCGCGCCACTTCCGCCTGATCCTGCACCGCGCGGACGCGCAATCGTGTGTCTTCGACCAGATCCGGGACCGGCACCGGCCGCTTGGCGCGCAACAGCCGGTCGAGCGGCACCGCGCCGAGGAAACGCCGGCGTTCGTCGGTCACGTAAAGCTTGTAGAAATGCTCCGGCAGATCGACCGTCTCGCGCATGTAGTCGATCGCCTGGCCGACGTTCCAGGCCGGCGGCACGGTGATGAAATCGGTCTGCATGCGCCGGCCCGCCGAATCTTCCGGATAATCGAGGCTGCGCTTGAGAGCGACCCGCTCGGGTTGCGGCAGTTGTTCGAGGATTTCGGTCTGCTCTTCCTTCGGCAGGTCCTCGAGGATGGTCACCGCGTCGTCGGATTCGAGATCGCGCACGCCTTCCGCCACGGTCTGCGTCGGCAGTTCCTCGAGGATTTCCTCGCGCACTGTGTCGTCGACCTCGGTCAGCGCGGTGAAGTCGAAATGAATGCCGAGCAATTTGATCAGCCGCGGCCGCTGTTCCTGCTCGAGCGCCTCGACCACGGTTCCGAGGTCGGCGACGTGCAGCCCGCCGACCAGCCGCAGCAGCGTTTCGACGTCATCCGTTTCGACGGCCTTGACCACCCGGCCGAAATACCGCTTGCGTATGGCGCCGTCGTCGTCGCGCGGCAGGGTTCTGATTTTTCGCTTGGCCATGCCCGGTCTTGAACGCTGAAGGAACGCGGGCCGCTTGTACGCGCGGCCCCGGGGACGGGCAACTGATTAGCGCATAAACTGCATCCATGATCCGCCGCCTCGCCATCGCCGCCGTGCTGGCCGCCGTCCCGCTCGCCGCCGCGGCGGAACCGTGCCCGGGCAATCCGGACGCGCTCGGCACCGCGCGCGTGCTTGGCGTGAGCGCTGCCACCACGCCGCGCGTCGGCCGCAAACAGTTCCCCGATACGCTGCCGCTTGAGCCGAAGGAACTGGTGCTCACCTTCGACGACGGGCCGTGGCCCGGCACCACGCCGAAAATACTCGACACCCTCAGGCGCGAATGCGTGCGCGCGACTTTTTTCCTGCTCGGGCGCAACGTCGCGGCCTACCCCGGGATCGCCCGCCGCGAACTCGCCGAAGGCCACAGCCTCGGCCACCACACCTTTTCGCATCCCCTACTCGGAAGCATGGCGCCCGATGAAGCGGGGGCCGAGATCGACCGCGGCATCGCCGAGGACGAATTCGCGCTCTATGGAAGGCGGCGCTCCGAGCCGACCACGCCGTTTTTTCGTTTTCCCGGTTTTGCCTCGAACCCGGCGCTGCTCGACCGCCTTCAGGCACGCGGCATTGTCGTGTTCGGCGCGGACGTTTGGGCAAGCGATTGGCTGCCGATGAGCCCGGATGAGGAGTTGCAGCGCATCCTTGCCCGCATCGAAAGAGTGGATCGCGGCATCGTGCTGTTTCACGACACCAAGGCGGAAACCGCGCGCATGCTGCCCGCCTTTTTGCGTGAACTGAAACGGCGCGGCTACCACGTGGTTCACGTCGTACCGGCCGGAATCGGCCCGATTTCCAACTAAATCGTCCCTTTTTTGCCGCAGGCGGCGGGAAATCGGCCCGCCAGAAGGCTGTGGACCGTTCAAGATGGTTAATTTTCCGTTAATGTTGAATTTCGTAGCGTCGGGAAACCTCGCCATTCGGGGAACGCGCCATCCGGCGCGGATGGGCGGGGGCTGGAAATTGCAATGCGTGTTGTCGCGCTTGTGTTGTTATGCCTGGCCGGCGGGATCGTCCCGGCCCTGGCTCAATCGGCTGCCGAGCCGGCATCTGCATCGAAGCCTGCCGAACAGGCGGCGGCGCAACCGGAGGCAAAGCCCGCCGAGCAGCCGCTGGCGCAGCCGGTCGTAGCGCCGATCGAGAAGGCCGCCGTCCAACCGGCGGTGGCGCCTGCCGAGCAGGTAGGCACGCCGCCGGTGGCCGCCCCAATCGAGAAAGCGGCCGCGCAGCCGGATGCCAAGCTGGTCGACCACACCGGCGCATTGCCGGCCGTGCCGGTTGAAAAGGCGAGCCTCGCGCCCGCGACCGAACCGGAAGCAAAGCCCGCGGCGAAGCCGGCCGAGCAGCCTCAGTCGAAACAACTCGCCGAGTCCTGCCCCGGCCACCCGAATGCGCTCGGCACCAGCCGCGTCATTACCGTCACGCCCGAGGAGTTCAGCCGCATCGGCACCATCCAGTATAAGCAGACGCTGCCGCTCAACGATCACGAGGTGGTGCTCACCTTCGACGACGGGCCGATCCCGCCTTACTCCAACATCATTCTCGACACGCTCGAGGCGCAATGCGTGAAGGCGACCTATTTCATGGTCGGCGAGATGGCGCACGCCTATCCGTCGATCGTGCGCCGCATCTACAATGCCGGCATGACCATCGGCACGCACAGCCAGCACCATCCGTTCGGCTTCGAGCGGCTGTCGATGGACCGGGTCGAACGCGAAGTGGACGGCGGCATCGCCTCGGTCGACGCAGCGCTCGGCGATCCGAACGCGGTCGCGCCGTTCTTCCGCATCCCCGGTCTCGGCCGCACCACTGCGATCGAGCACTTTCTCAGCGCCAAGGGTCTGATCACCTGGAGCGCCGACATCGACACCAACGACTGGTGGCGCGGCACCACGCCGGGCGCGGTGCTGCAGCGCGCCATGCGCCGGCTCAATGCCAGGGGCCGGGGCATCATCCTGATGCACGACATCCATCCGGCCACCGCGTTGATGCTGCCGTCGCTGCTGCGCGAGCTCAAAGCGCAGGGCTATCACGTGGTGCAGGTGGTGCCGGCGGGCGAGCGACCGCAGGCGGTGCCTGAACTCGTGGCCAAGCCCTCCGAAGACAAAGGCAACTGGCCGCGCGTGACCAAGGCGAGCGTAATAGCTGCAACGGCGGACGATGCGCCGGTTGTGCGCCACCGCATCAAGGTCAGGAAGGCGGCCGCCGAGGCCGAGCCGGAGCTGCACCATCGCCTGAAGAAGGTGATCGCCAGCCACGAGCCGGCCGCGCGCCACCACAAGAAGGTCCTCGCAAGCGCCGAGCCGGAATCGCGCCATCACTTGAAGCGGCACGCTGGCAGAGAGGAAACGGTGCTGCGCCGGCGCGTCAAGCAGGCGCTCGCCAACAAGCGCCGTCCGGCGGTCGCCAATGCGCGGAAACAGGAATCCGCGACGCCAAGCTGGCTGGAAAACCTGTTCTAGGCCGCGCGGCCGCTTTACGGAGCGCGCCTGTCATGTAGTCCGAAGGCTGGTGCGGCCGAGAGGACTCGAACCTCCACGGGTTGCCCCGCTAGCACCTCAAGCTAGTGCGTCTACCAATTCCGCCACGGCCGCATCGTTCTGTTTGCGCGCGATCTTTTCGCAAACCAATATTTCGGGATCGTGCCCGCCGGAATACGAAAAGCCTTGTGAAACCTCGCGTCCCAACCAGGCGCGGTTCCTGTAACAAATAGGGTCTGGAGGGACAAGACCCGCTCGCCGACGGCGAAAACCCGCCATCCGGCGCGGTGAAGCGCCTAGCGCGCGTCCTGCTGGCGCGGCATCAGCTCGCCGACTTCGACAGCGATGCGGTTGCCGTTGACCACCACGGTGCCCTTGGCGACCGGCAGGTCGTTGGCGAGGACGCTGACCGGGTCCTCCTCGGAGGAATCGAGCTCGATGATGGCGCCGCGGCCGAGCCGGAGCACCTGGTGCACCGGCATGGTGGTGGTGCCGAGCACCACGGTAATGTCGACGGAAACCTTGTCGATCGTTGCCACGTTTTTTCTTTCCGTTGCCGCCCGCGCCAGTGCGGGTATCCGCCACGTCATCATGGTATGGTAAACGCGGCGTTAACGGGGGCCGGCGCCGGGACGACGGGCCGGCGCATCGGGAGAAAATGACGATGAAATCGAGCATAACCGCGCTCGCGATGGCCGCTCTCGCCGCGGTGACGGCCACGCCCGCGTTGGCGGCCGCACCGGATTCGAGTTCCGGCTGGAAGGATTTCTCCGGGACCATGAACGATTGCAGCAGCCGCGCCGACGCCGGCCTGCACGAGGCGCGCATGACCTTGAACATGCAGAACGCCGGTGACGACAAGGACAAATCGTTCTACGGCGAGAACGACAGCTACGCCGCCGAAGTCCGCTGCATCATCGGCAAGAGCATCGTCATCCTGATGGTGACCGGACCGAACGGCGACGAAGCGGTGAAGCTGAAGAACATCATCGCATCGCATTTCTAGGCTATCGCCGGCGAATTGCCGGCCAACAGGTGCAGCATTGGCACAACCGCGCGCAACGCTCCGTCTTCTGCCGCGCCTTCCCGGCCAGGCGCCGGTCGAATGGCGCGTGGAGAGTGCGCTCGTGCCCTACCGCGATGCCGTTGACGTCATGCAGGCACGCGCCGACGCCATCGCCGCGGGGCGTGAATGCGAGGTCGTCTGGCTCATCGAGCACCCGCCGCTCTACACCGCCGGCACCAGCGCCCTGCCCGAGCAGATCATCGCGCCGCGCTTTCCGGTGCATGAAAGCGGGCGCGGCGGACAGATGACCTATCACGGGCCGGGCCAGCGCGTTGCCTATGCGATGCTCGACCTGAAACGGCGCGAGCCGGACCTGCGGCGCTATGTGGCGAGCCTGGAGGAATGGATCATCCGGACGCTTGCCGCGTTCAACGTGCGCGGCGAGCGGCGCGAAGAGCGCATCGGCGTCTGGGTACGCCGGCCGGAAAAGGGCGAGGGCTGCGAGGACAAGATCGCCGCCATCGGCATCAGGGTGAGCCGGTGGGTGACGCTGCACGGCATGGCGCTCAATGTCGAGCCGGACCTGACGCATTTTGCCGGCATCGTGCCCTGCGGGGTGAGCGAGCAGCGCTACGGCGTCACGAGTCTGGCCGACCTCGGCATTCCGGTGTCGATGCCCGAGGTCGACATGGTCCTCCGGCGCGAGTTCGAGGCGCTGTTCGGCGCAACCGATTACGCCGTCGGCAGCACCGAAAATACGTCGCCGGGCCGCATCGGCTTGAGATCGTCATTGGTGCCCTCGCGCTGATGCAGCACGTCGACGCGGGCGCCCAGGGGCCCGCGGCGACTCGTCTCGATCATGGCGGCGACCGTATCGAATTCGCCGCAAAACACCGCTTCAACCGAGCCGTCGCGGCGGTTGCGCACCCAGCCGGCAAGGCCGCGCTTGAGCGCCTCATGCTCGACGAAGGCGCGGAAGCCGACGCCCTGCACGCGGCCACGAACGATCATGTGGCGGATAGCGCTCATGCCAGTTCACCGCTGCCGATCACGCGCGCGCCGGTAAAACGCGAGCACGACCAGCGCTCGATCGAACGAATATAACGCTCCGGCAATCTCCAGGCGCGCGCCGAGGCGGCGATCATTTCGACATAGCCCGGCTTCGGCCGCCCCGACGCGCGGCGGCGCAGGAGATAGACCATTGCGGCCTTGCGCTGCGCGCCAAACCGCACCGGCAAATGCCGCACCGCGTAGAGCCCGGCATGCAGCAGTTCGAATGCGTGCATGGCGGCGACGTCGCGCGGCGTGAGCTTCCACAGGATGCCGTGCACGCTGCCGCCGGCGCTTGGACGCACCGAGCCCCAGCCGTCGACGCCGACGAAAAACCGGTAGCCATCGAGCCGCGCCGGCCCCATGGCGCGCGCGCCCGGGCAGCGGCTGGCCATGCCTGCGCGACTGATATTGGCGCCGTAGGCGAAGTAGAGGATCATGGCTTCGGTCCCTGCCATTGCGGGTTCGCAGGCGTGCGCGCCACATCGACGGTCAGGCGAACTCCAGGATCACCGCGTCGACCGCGAGGCTGTCGCCCGGCCTGGCGTTGATCTTCTTCACCGTGCCGTCGATCTCGGCGCGCAGCACGTTTTCCATCTTCATCGCCTCGACCACAGCGACGGTCTCACCCGCCTTGACCTCTTGTCCTTCCTTGACCGCGACGGAGACGACAAGACCCGGCATCGGACAGAGCACCTGCTTACCGGTATCGGCCTTCTTTTTCACCGGCATCAGCCGCGCATAGGCGGCCTCGCGCTCGGTATAGACGAAGGCTTTGGTTTCGACGCCGCGATAGGCGAGCGCAAAGCCGTTCGGGATCGGGCGCACCTGCACCGTCACCGGCTCGCTGTTGATGGTGCCGTTCCAGACCGGATCGCCCGGCTTCCAGTCGGAAAACAGATGGCGCACGCGCTCCTTCTTCTGCCCGATGAAACGCACGCCGACGGTGCCGGTTTCGCGCTTGACCTCGAGGCGATACTCGGTGTCGCCCAGCCAGACCGCGCGCTGGCTTTCGCGCGTCACGGTGCGTCCGTCCATCTGCCCGGAGATGCGGCGCTTGCGTTCGCCCAGCACGTGATCGATGGCGGCGGCGACGGACGCCAGCACCTCGGCGTGCTCGCCCTGCGGCGCGATCGCGTGGAAGCCTTCGGGGAATTCCTCGGCGATGAAGCCGGTGGAGAGTTTTCCGGCGCGCCAGCGCGGATGCGCCATCAAGGCGGCGAGGAACGGAATATTGTGGCGGATGCCGTCGACGACAAAGGCATCAAGCGCGTCGGCCTGCGCGTCGATCGCCGCCTCGCGCGTTCGCGCATGGGTGACGAGCTTGGCGATCATCGGGTCGTAGTAGATCGAAATCTCGCCACCCTCGTAGACGCCGGTATCGTTGCGCACGGTGACGCCGCCGGCGCTGCGTTCCTCGGGCGGACGATAACGCGTGAGGCGGCCGGTCGAGGGCAGGAATTTGCGGTACGGGTCCTCGGCATAGACGCGGGATTCGACCGCCCAGCCGTTGATCTGCACGTCGCTCTGCTTGAGCGAGAGTTTTTCACCGGCCGCGCTGCGGATCATCTGCTCGACCAGATCGATGCCGGTGATGAGTTCGGTCACCGGATGCTCGACCTGCAATCGTGTGTTCATTTCCAGAAAGAAGAAGCTCCTGTCCTGGCCGGCGACGAATTCGACCGTGCCTGCCGAGTCGTAGCCGACCGCCCTGGCCAGCGCGACCGCCTGTTCGCCCATCTTCTTGCGGGTGGCGGCGTCGAGCAGCGGGCTCGGCGCCTCCTCGATCACTTTCTGGTTGCGGCGCTGAATCGAACATTCGCGCTCGCCGAGATAGATGACGTTGCCGTGCTTGTCGCCGAGCACCTGGATCTCGACGTGACGCGGATCGGTGATGAATTTCTCGATGAACATGCGGTCGTCGCCGAACGAGGATTTCGCCTCCGACTTCGAGCGCGCGAAACCCTCCGCAACTTCCGCCCTGGAAAAGGCGATGCGCATGCCCTTGCCGCCGCCGCCCGCCGAGGCCTTGATCATCACCGGATAGCCGATGTCATCGGCGATCTTCATGGCCTCGACCTCGTCGGCGATGACGCCGAGATGGCCGGGCACGGTGGAGACCTTGGCCGCGGCCGCCGCTTTCTTCGATTCGATCTTGTCGCCCATCGCGGCGATGGCCTTCGGGTTCGGTCCGATGAACACGACGCCGGCGGCGGCCAGCGCCTTGGGGAAGGCCTCGCGCTCGGAAAGGAAGCCGTAGCCGGGATGCACCGCCTCGGCGCCCGAGGCCTTGCAGGCGGCAACGATCTTGTCGATCACGAGGTAGCTTTTGGCAGCCTCCGGCGGCCCGATGGCGACAGCGCTGTCGGCCATCGCTACATGCAGCGCATCGCGGTCGGCGTCCGAATAGACGGCGACCGTCTCGATGCCCATTCGGCGAGCAGTCTTGATGATCCGGCAGGCGATTTCGCCGCGATTGGCGATCAGAATACGCTTGAACATCAGGAAGATCGCCCTCTGCCATTCCCGGTGGAAATGGCTGCGGATAGCCGGCTGCTGTTACAATACTGTCTTGCCGCGCGGGTATCTAGCGCAACGTCGCAACAAAGATAACCGGAAGACTTGCCATGTCGCTTAGGTCAAACGCCCTGCTCGCGGCGGTCGCGGCCGCCCTTAGCCTGCATGCCGGCTCCGCCAATGCGCAACAGCCGGTCGGGCAGAGGATCGGCGCCAACCGCTACTTCGATGCCGCCGGTTTCCCCGACCGCAGCGTCGGCATGGACGAACGCAAGGCGGCAAGCCGCTAGAGTCCCTGGCAAATAATTTCATTGCGGCGCCGCGGCGGCGCAGCTTTGTGCTGCACCGTCGCGCCCCGGCGCACGAAGTGTCCTCTTTGCCGTCGGCCCTGTTCCGCTCCGGCGCAGGCGCCTATATTGAGGGAGCGAATGTAAATAGCGCGCGCATTTGGAGGTTACCCATGGCATTGGCGATTGGCGACACAGCTCCGGATTTCGAGGCGGAAACCACGGAAGGCAAAATCCGTTTTCATGAATGGCTGGGCAATTCCTGGGGTGTGCTGTTCTCGCATCCCAAGGACTTCACGCCGGTTTGCACCACCGAGCTTGGCACCATGGCGAGGCTCAAGCCGGAATTCGACAAGCGCAACACCAAGATCATCGGCCTGTCGGTCGATCCGGTGGACAATCACAAGAAATGGGCCGGCGACATCAAGGACGTGGTTGGCGTCGCGCCGAACTATCCGATGATCGGCGACACCGATCTGAAAATCTCCAAGGCCTACGGCATGCTGCCGGCCTCCACCACCGGCACCTCGGAAGGCCGCACGCCGGCCGACAACATGACCGTGCGCAACGTCTTCGTCATCGGCCCGGACAAGAAGATCAAGCTGATCCTGGTCTATCCGATGACCACCGGGCGCAACTTCGACGAGGTGCTGCGCGTCATCGACTCGCTGCAACTCACTGCCAAGCACCGCATGGCGACGCCGGCGAACTGGAAACAGGGCGACGACGTGATCATGACCGGCGCCATCACCGAGGACGAGGCGAAAAAGCTGTATCCGGCCGGCTGGAAGACGCCGAAGCCCTATATCCGTATCGTGCCGCAGCCGAAGTAGCGCGCGCGGCGGGACCGCATGCACACGGGCGCGGGGCTGCGGGTCCCGCGCCCTTGCCATGTCCGCCCAAGGACCCAAGCCCCCTCCACGCCTTCCCTTGGCTTGCCCCCGGCTATATTGCTTTTCCCGCCGGACCCGACCCCGCCAGAAAGATTTACCGCCGTCACGCATTGGCTGGAGCAATTGCAATGAATGAAATGGCCCACAGGCAGCCGCCCTTCGCCCAGTTCCTCGGCATGAAAATCACCCATGTTTCGCCCGAGCGCGTGACCGCCGAGCTGCCGGTGCGCGAGGACCTCAACAACCGTTTCGGCATCATGCATGGCGGCGCCATCATGGCGCTCGCCGACAATCTCGGCGGCACGGCCACCACCGCCAATCTGCAAGACGGGCAGTCCACCACGACGATCGAGAGCAAGACCAATTTCTTCGCCGGCATTCCGATCGGCGACACGGCCTACGCCGAATGCACACCTTTGCATCGCGGCCGCTCGACCATGGTGTGGCAGACGCGGGTAACACGCGGCGACGGCAGGCTGTGCGCGCTGGTGACACAGACGCAGATGGTGCTCGAGCGCGGGAAATAGCTATCGGATGTCGGCGGCGACGGAGGCCGCCGCGTTCGCAGCCGCCGGCTGCACGCTGGCGCCGCGGCTGACGAGAAACACGCCGGCCGCGCAGATTACCATGCCGGCGACCGACAGCGTGTCCAGTTTTTCGCCGAACAGCAGATAGGCGAACAGCGCAGTCACCGCCGGCACCAGATAGAACAGGCTGGCAAAACCGGTCGCGGCCGAGCGGCGGATCAGCCAGTACATCAGCGTCACCGCCCCGATCGACAGCACCAGCACCAGCCACGCCATGGCGAAAATGAGTTCGCCGTTCCAATGGATTTCGCGCGTTTCGAATGCGGCGGCGGCGAACCAGAACCAAGCGCCGGCGGCGACATACTGCACCAGGTTGCCGGCGCGCCAGTCGATGCCGCCGCAATAGCGCTTCTGGTACAGCGTGCCGAACGTAATGCCGAGCAGCGACATCAGGCTCGCGCCCCAGCCGAGCCAGGAGCCCGAGCCGGTGACGCCGCGGTCGTGCAGCACCAGCGCGACGCCGATGAGGCCGAGCACGAGGCCGACCCATTGCAGCCGCGTCACCTTCTCGCCCATGAACCGGTTGGCGATGGTCGAGGTGAGGATCGGCTGCAAACCCGGTATCAGCGCCGAAATACCGGCGGGCACGCCCTGGCTGATGGCGGTGAAGACGCCGCCAAGATAGACGCCATGCACCAGCGAGCCCGCCACCACGCTATGGCCGATTTCGGCGCCGCGCGGCCAGCGCGCGCGGGCAACGAGTGCGATGACCGCGAGAACGAGCACGACGAACATCATGCGCACGGCGAGAAACGTCATCGGCTCGATATAGGGCAGCCCGTAACGCGCGCCGATGAAGCCCGTGCTCCACATCAGCACAAACAAAAGCGGCGCGGCGGCGATCGCCAATCTGCTCAGGAACATCGTTATCTCGGGATTGACCGGCGAATGGCGCGGGTGAGTCGGAATGACGCCGCTGACTTAGCATTTCCACCGCGGATTTTGCTGCCCGCGACGGCAAAAAGTTCCCATCGCAACGCACCCATGTCTTTTTTTCGGAACCGGCCGCGCGGTCCGCGGGTTTATTGCAGGACGGCGGCAAAGCGCCACCGCTACTGATGGAGGACGGCCATGAGTGACCCGCGTTATACCGACCCGCGCAACGGCGATCCACGGTTGAGCGACCCGGCGCCGCGGCAGAGCGAACCCGGACTGTGGGGCTGGGTCGCCGGCATTGCCGTGCTGGCGCTCGTCGCCTTCCTGGTGTTCGCCGGCTGGAACCACAATGGCAACACCGCCAGCAACGGCCCCTCGCCTGCGGCTTCGAGCAGCGCGACGCGCACGATCAACCCGCCCGGCACCACCGGGTCGGGCACGACATCGCCGCGTCCGCTAACCCCGGTGCAGCCGACGCCTTTGGCTCCCGCGCAGCCGAAGTCCGGCACGCAATAAGCGCGCCGAGGCCAGTGACTGCAACCAGTGACGGCGATCGGCGGCGGAACAAACCCCAGCCGACACTCTAGCCGACGATGGCGGAGAGGCCGAACCCGACGGTCGCGCTGACGACGGCTTCGATCGCCTGAAACTGGGTGCCGCTGACCACATGGCTGACATAGGGAAACAGCACGTGCCCGAAGGGCAGCATGACTGCCGCCACAAGGGCAACGCAAAATAGTTTGACGATCAAGCCGCGGTCGATCATGCCTTTCCCCCCCTGCGCTTGCGCGCAATTTTTTCCATCTTGTCACGAACCGGGCCCGCTCGGCAATCGCGTCAGGTTTCGTAGGCGCCGTCAATCGGAACACGGTAGCCATTGGCCAGCCGATTGGTTTCGTTGGCCATTCCGGTGACCGCCATTACCTCGCCGAACATGGCTTCGCTCATGCCCGCCTTACGGGCGGCCGCGGTGTGGCTGGCGATGCAATAACCGCAACCATTGGTGACGCTGACGGCGAGGTAAATCATCTCCTTGGTGAGCGGATCGAGCGCGCCCGGCGCCATGATCTGCTTGATGCTCTCCCAGGTGCGCTTGAGCGTGGCCGGATCGCGCGCGAGATATTTCCAGAAATTATTGACGTCAGGCACGTTGCGCGTCTGCTTGATGTCGTCATAAACGGCGCGCACTTGCGGTGAGGCATCGGCGTATTCGATCGGCTTCATCGTTAACCTCTCAAAAATCGAGTTTGTCGCGCACGGCGGCGATACCGGCCTTGGCGCAGGCTTCGTCATTGTCGCCGCCCGGCGCGCCGGACACGCCGACCGCGCCGACCAGCGAGCCCGCCGCCTCCACCATGACGCCGCCGGCGATGACGGTGACCCCCGGCAGCGCGCGCACGCCGGCCTGCGGCGAGCCGGCGCCAGTCGCCTTCACCAGTTCGCCGGTGTCGGAGCGGAAACTGACCGCCGTCGAGGCCTTGCTGGTCGCGGTCGGCACAGTATGGGCGCCGGCGAAGCGGTCGCGCAACAGCACCTGCGTGACGCCGAAGCGGTCAACCACCGCGACCGTCACCTGATAGCCGCGCTTGCGGCAATCGGCGAGGGCGGCGCGGGCAAGCGACAGCGCGAGATCGACGCTCATGGATTTGAAGGTGACCAGGTTTTCTTCCGCGCGCAGCGGCGCACTCGACAACGCCACCGGCAGCAGCGCCAAAGCGGCAGCGAGGACCAAGGGGATTTTTGGCAAACGCATGGGGCACCCGGCCATTCGAGGGACAGCAAAGCCGATCTTGAGCCCGTCGGGGCCGCACGGGCAAGCGCCCGCGCGGCCGCTACGCCCGGATTCCCGGCAAGAGCGCCCTGGCGGTCCGTCCGGGCCGGGCGAATTTACGCCCCGTGATATTTGGCGGCGCGCCGAACCCGGACTATATTCATAGCCGGGGCGACACCGGCGCAGAGAAAAACCGCCAATGCAGCTTTACGACCGCGCGGCCAAAACCGTTCGCGCCATCTACGACAGCCGCATCGCCACTCCGGCCACGCTCGAAACCGCACACTATTTCCCCAATGCGCAGCGGTTCATCGACCATTGGTCGGCGCTCCGCGACGAGGCACTTGCGGTCGCCGCGACGCTGAACAGGGTGCCGCGTTTCCATGACGTCATGGCGGCACAGGCGGATATTTCGGCCAATGACGGGCGTGACTGGCGCGTCTTCATCATGAAAGCCTACGGCGTGCCCCAGCCGGAAAACCTCGCGCGCGCGCCGACCGTGGCCGCGCTCGTCGAGGACATGCCGGAAGTGCTGTCGGCGACGTTTTCGTACCTCGCGCCCGGCAAGCACATCCCCGAGCACCGCGGGCCGCTGCGCGCCATCCTGCGCTTCCATCTGATGCTGTCGATGCCGAACGACGACAGCGGCCGGCCGGCCTGCGTGATGAACATCGACGGCGTGCCCTATCGCCTCGGCGACGGCGAAAGCCTGCTGTGGGACGACACCTACCGGCACGAAGTATGGAATCGCAGCGACCGCACGCGCATCGCGCTGCTGCTCGATGTCTGGCGCAAGGACATGCCGATGGACATCGCGCTGCTATCGCGCGCCATCCTGGTCGGCGCGCAGACCGCGATCCGCATGGGCGGCCTGTCGTACAATCCCTGAGCGAAGACCCGTCCGGGACAAATGCCTTGTCATCGCCGGGCCCGGCACCGTAAACCGGGGTTGCCCGCCTTGCGAGGCCGGGCGCGGGCATAACGGTCAGGAGTTCCCATGCCGAAGACGCCGGATTATTTCTCGGGAAAAACCATCGTCATCACGGGCGCGGCGAGCGGCATCGGCCGGGCGACCGCGCTGATCTTCGCGCGCGAGGGCGCCAATGTGGTCGCCGCCGACATCAACGAGGACGGCGTCAAGGAGACGGTCGAGCAGATCAACGCCAAGGACGGCCAGGCGCTGGCGCTCACCATCGACGTCACCAAACGCGCGGCGGTCGACGACATGGTGCAGCTCGCGCTCGACGGCTTCGGCCAGGTGCACTTCCTGTTCAATTCCGCCGGCTCGGCGGTGCGCCGCTCGCCCTTCCTCGACATCGACGACGGGTTATTCGACCGCACCTTCGATCTCAACGTGAAAGGCACCTTCTACGCCATGCAGGCGGTGTTGCCGCATATGCTCAAAAACAAGTTCGGCGTCATCGTCAATGTCGGCAGCATGCAGCACAAGCGCGGCGGGCCGGGCTCCTCCGTGCATTACGCCGCGGCCAAGGGCGCGGTGGTGACCATGACCATGGGCGTGGCGCGCGAATTCGCCACGCAGGGCATCCGCGCCTTGTCCATTTCGCCGGGGCCGATCGACACCGCCTTTGCCGCGGCGGCGGGGACCTCGCCCGAACTCAGGGCGCAGATCCTCGGCGACGTGCCGATGAAGCGCATCGGCAAGCCGGAGGAGATCGGCGAGCTCGTGCTGTTCATGTGCTCGGACGCCTGTGAGTTCATGACCGCGGACACGGTCTATGTGAGCGGCGGCAGCGGCTGGCGCTAGGGCTTGTTCAACTGCTTGCGGATGTAGTCCTGAATCTTCGAGGGATCGTCCATCAGCTTCTTCAACTCTTCCTCGTCGGCCTTATTGGCGGCTGAGGGCTGCTTCGGCATGCCCTTGATGAGGTCGCTGGGGTCGATCGCGTCGTCTTTGTTTTTTTCCGCCTTGTCGTCCGCCGGCGGCTCCGGATTAACGCAGTCGCCCTTGCCGCTGATCATCTTGACCGCCTTGCCGCCATCGACGGCGTGACTGCACAGCACGGCCTCGACGCCGGGTGCCGCGTTTCTGCTGCATGACACGCTGAACGTCGCGCCCGCCTTGGTGGTCGATACGGCGCAATCGATCTGGCAACTCGTTTCGCGCTTGTAGGGATTGACGATGACGGCATCGACGGTTTTGCCATCTGCCGAAATCCGGCAGGCGAAGCCGCCGGGCTTGAGCGCGGCCACGGCAGCCGGTTTGGCCGGCGCGGTATTGGCCGCGCTCTTGCAACTGTCGTCCGCGGAAATCACTTTCTTGTACCAGACCTCGGGCTTGTCGAAATCGCACAGCGAATGATCCCTGGCGAGCGGCGGCGTGGTGCCTCCGCAGGCAACCGTCACGACCCCGATTTTGGTGTCGACCTTGCAGCTGACCGCGCAATTCTTCTGCTCGTCGGTCGGATTGTCGGTGACGACGTTGATTGATTTGCCGTCCGGCGAGATGACACAGCCGGCCCCAGCCGGCCCAGCAAGCAACACGGCGGCAAGCGCGGCGAACCCCGCGCAGAAAAAGCGAGTTTGCATTGAATCACCCCCAAGCCCGATCATGCCGCGTTTGCCGGCCGCGCGGAAGGGCCATCGAACCGCGACGCGATTGTGTGGTAGCAAAAGATCGAGCCGGGCGATTTCGAGGGAAAGCGCGATGACGACGTGGTGCCGTTTCGAGAAAGACAAAAAGGCGGGCTTTGGCATCATCGAAGGCGGCGCGGTGCGGCCGGTCGAGGGCGTGCCCTGGGGCAAGCACAAGCCGGGCGCAAACGCCTACCCGCTTTCCGCCGTGAAGCTGCTGATCCCGGTGGTGCCGCCGACTTTCTATTGCGTCGGCATCAATTATGCCGACCACATCCGCAAGATGGCTGCCAAGCGCGGCACCGAGCCGGTGTTCCCGAAGAAGCCCGACATCGGCTATCGCGCCAACAACGCGCTGATCGCGCACGAGGAGAACATCGTCAAGCCGGCGGATGCCGGCGAGGCGTTCCAGTATGAAGGCGAACTGGTGGCGGTGTTCGGCAAGCGCTGCCGCAACGTGCGCAAGGAAGACGCGCTCGACTGCGTGTTCGGCTGGACCATCGGCAATGACGTCTCCGAACGCGGCTGGCAAAAGGACGACCGCACGCTCTGGCGCGCCAAGAACGCCGACACCTTCAAGCCGATGGGGCCGTGGATCGTAACCGGGCTCGATCCCGCGACAATGCAAACGGTCATCCGCGTCAACGGCAAGGAGACCGACCGCTTCGCCACCAACAATATGATCTTCGACACAGCGACCTACATCGCGGAGGTGTCGAAATACTGCACCATCGAGCCGGGCGACGTGATGTGGATGGGCACCGACGGCGTGCCGGCCAACATCAAGCCGGGGGACACGGTGGAAATAGAGATCAGCGGCATCGGCGTGCTGCGCAACAAGGTCGTGGCGCAGGCTTGAGCCCGGCGCGCCTCGCCTGAAAAAGCCGCCGCGGCGGGAATAATTGGTGCGCGGCGTCGTTGGTAAGGAGTAAAACCCGTCAATACTCACCGCCTGCCGGACGCCGCGACGCAACAGACGGCGCCACCATGGGGAGGAAACCCGATGAGCAGAATCACCCTTAGCGCGTTGGCGACGGCGCTCGTCTGCCTTGCCGGCGCCGCACTTGCGCAAGGCGGGCCGCCGGTCGGCCCCGATTGGTCGAAGATCGTGGTGAAAACCACCGATCTCGGCCACCGCACCTACATGCTCGAGGGGCAAGGCGGCAATGTCACGGTCGCGGCCGGCGACGACGGCGTGATCATGGTGGACGGCGAATTCGCACCGATGCACGACAAGCTCAAGGCCGCGATCGCCGCCGTCACCGCGCAGCCGGTCAAGTTCCTGGTCAATACGCATCATCACGGCGACCACACCGGCGGCAACGCCCCGTTCGCCGCCGATGGCGCCACCGTGGTGGCGCATGTCTATGTGCGCGAAAAACTCGCCGCCGGCAGCACCAGCAACACCACCGGCGTGCAAGCGCCGCCGGTCGCCCCCGCCGCGCTGCCGGCCAGGACCTATGACAGCGCGACGGGGCCGCGGCTCGAGGTGAAAGGCCGCGTCGCGCAGCTCATGCATCCGGCCAACGCCCACACCGGCGGCGACACTTACGTCTTTTTTGCCGACGCCAATGTGCTCTCGACCGGCGACACCTTCGTCAACGGCCGCTATCCCAATATCGACTGGCTCAACGGCGGCAGCATCAAGGGCATGATCGCGGCTTGCGATGCCTATCTCGCCCTCGCCAACGACGACACCAAGATCGTGCCGGGGCACGGGCCCCTCGGCAACAAGGCACAGCTTGTCGAATACCGCGCCATGCTGGTCGCCGCGCGCGACCGCATGGCGGCGCTGATCGGGGAGAACAAGAGCCTCGAGGACATCTACGCAGCAAAGCCCTTCGCCGACTTCGACGCCCGGCTCAAGATGAGCGAGCAGCAAAGCAGGAGCTTCATACGCGTGATGTATACGGCGCTGAAGCAGTAAGCGCAGCGATCGCGGATCAGCCCCGCTCCTCGGCAAGCCTTACCACATCGCGCGTGCGGCTCACGCCCTGCGGGAAGGTGCGGTCGAAATCGGCGACCAGCGCCTTGAACTCGGCCGAGGCAAGCGCGGCGTCGCACGACGCCTTGTCGGCGAAGCGATAGACCGCGTAGTGCACGCCCGGCTCGATCTCGCTCCAGAAGCGCCAGGCCTTCTCGCATTGGAACGCGCGCATCGCCCACGGCAGGTGGTCGGTCGAGTACCAGTGGTCGAACGTCTCGCGCAGGTTCGGAGCGACGACGGAACGGACGAGGAAGAAGACGGGAGACATTGAGTTATCTCTCAGCCACGACGGATCACACCGGCAAATTGTCGTGCTTCCTCGCCGGCATCTCGACGTGCTTGTTCTTCAGCATCGCCAGCGCCCGCGCCAGGCGCTTGCGCGTCGAGTGCGGCATGATCACGTCGTCGATATAGCCACGCTCGGCGGCGACGAAGGGCGAGAGAAAGCGGTCCTCGTATTCCCTGGTGCGGGCGGCGATCTTGTCCTTGTCGCCGATGTCGGCGCGGAAGATGATCTCAACCGCGCCCTTCGCCCCCATTACCGCGATCTGCGCCGTCGGCCAGGCATAGTTGAGGTCGCCGCCGACATGCTTTGACGCCATCACGTCATAGGCGCCGCCGAAAGCCTTGCGCGTGATCACCGTAACGAGCGGCACCGTGCACTGCGAATAGGCGAACAGCAGCTTCGCGCCGTGCTTGATCAGCCCGTTATATTCCTGCGCGGTGCCGGGCAGGAATCCGGGCACGTCGACGAAGGTGACGATCGGAATGGAAAAGGCGTCGCAAAAGCGCACGAAGCGCGCGCCCTTGCGCGAGGCGTCCGAGTCGAGCACGCCGGCGAGCACCATCGGCTGGTTGGCGACGAAGCCGACCGTGCGGCCGGCGATGCGGCCGAAGCCGGTGACGATGTTGCGGGCATAGGTGCCCGCGATCTCGAAGAAGTCGCCCTCGTCCACGACCTTGAGGATCAGCTCCTTGATGTCGTAGGGCTTGTTCGGATTGTCGGGGATCAGCGTGTCGAGCGACTCGTCCATGCGGTCGGCGGGATCCTGCGTCGGCCATTCCGGCACGCCCGCCTCATTGTTGGCGGGCAGGAAGTCGATCAGCCGGCGCATCTGCAACAGGCATTCGACGTCGTTTTCGAAGGCGCCGTCGGCGACGCCGGACTTGGTGGTATGCACCGAGGCGCCGCCCAGTTCCTCGGCGGTGACCACCTCGTTGGTCACCGTCTTCACCACGTCCGGCCCGGTGACGAACATGTAGCTCGTGTCGCGCACCATGAAGATGAAATCGGTCATCGCCGGGGAATAGACGTCGCCGCCGGCGCAGGGGCCCATGATGACGCTGATCTGCGGGATGACGCCCGAGGCGAGCACGTTGCGCTTGAACACCTCGCCGTAGCCGCCGAGCGCGGCGACGCCCTCCTGGATGCGCGCGCCGCCGGCGTCGAACAGGCCGATGACGGGCGCGCGCGCCTTCATCGCCATGTCCTGCACCTTGATGATCTTCTGCGCATGCGTCTCGCTGAGGCTGCCGCCGAAGACGGTGAAGTCCTTGGAGAACAGGTAGACGGTGCGGCCGTTGATCGTGCCCCAGCCGGTGACCACACCGTCGCCGGGGATTTTCGTCTTCTCCATGCCGAATTCGCCGGAGCGGTGTTCGACGAACATGTCGAATTCCTCGAACGAACCCCTGTCGAGCAGGAGTTCGATGCGCTCCCGCGCGGTCAATTTGCCGCGCTTGTGCTGGGCCTCGATGCGCGCCTTGCCGCCGCCCAGGCGGGCCTCGTCGCGCCGCTGTTCCAGCCTGTCGAGGATGTCTTTCATCGGTTTTTTGGCCCCTGCCCCGCGCGGAAACCCGCAATAGTTTCCCGAATTGGCTGCAAAAGCCATACCACGGCCGGCCCCCGCGGCCATCCGGATGGCCCGGTTGCGGCTGGGCAAATTCCGCATTTCTTGATACGGTATATGGACTTCGGGCGGGCCGGCCGACCCTTGGCGGAACCAGCCCGCAAACCGTTCGTTGTGTGCAGCATGCGTAAACTGAGCCGCCGCTCATTGATCATGGGTGTGTCCGCGACCGGCGCGGCCGTGGGACTTTCCGGCTGCATGAACGTCGGGCAGGACGCGCTCGCATCGGCGCAGACGCCTGCGCGGACCCCGGCGCAACCGGTCTCGGACTCCGAATGGCACTGGTCGCGTCCGAATTCGGTGCGCCATTTCGAGCGCGAAGACGTCGTCTATTACACGGCGGAGCCGGCGGGCACCATCGTCATCGATCCATCCTCGCACTTCCTTTACCTGGTATTGGGGCCGGGCCGCGCTCGCCGCTATGGCATCGGCGTCGGCAGCGAAGGTTACGGCTGGTCCGGCGTCGCCACAGTGCACAGCAAGCAGGAATGGCCGGACTGGTATCCGACCAAGGACATCCTGGCACGCATGCCTCAGCTCAGGCCGCGCATGAAGAAACTTACGGGCGGTGATGGCTTCGCCGGCGGCGAGGAAAATCCGCTCGGTGCCCGCGCGCTCTATCTGTGGCAGAACAACAAGGACACGCTCTACCGCATCCACGGCACCAACGAGCCGTGGACCATCGGGCAGAACGTTTCCTCCGGCTGCATCCGTCTGACCAACGACGACGTGATCGATCTCTACAGCCGCACGCCGGTCGGCACCAAGGTCGTCGTTCTGTAATTGCGGGCCGCCAGGTCCCTCAGCCGTCCTTCGGCAGACTTGGCACCGCCGGCAAAGGCTGCTTAGACACAGGCGCCATGGCCGACCCCGCGACCGCGCAAGAGCTCCTGCAACAGGGCCTGTTTCATCACCGCCAAGGCGATCTCGCCATGGCCATGGAGCGCTATGTCGAGGTGCTGCGCCGCGACCCGCAAAACGCCGACGCGCTTTATTACGTCGGCGTGGTGGCGTGCCAGGAAGGCCAGTTCAAGCAGGGCGTCGAACTCGCGCGCCGCGCCATCGCCGTCGGCCCGCCGCAGGCGCGCGTGCACAATCTGCTCGGCCAGGCGCTCGACCGCCTGGGCGAGCCGATGGAAGCGATCAAGAATTTCGACAAGGCGATCGCCCTCGATCCCGACTTCGCCGCCGCGCACGGCAATCGCGCCAATATCCTCGTCGATGCCGGCATGGCGGCGGAGGCGCTGAAAAGCTTCGACCGCGCCATCGCGCTCAATCCGAATTCGACGCCCGACCTGATGAATCGCGGCGCGCTGTTCGAAGAGCTCGGCCGCCCGGCGGATGCGCTTGCCGACTACGACCGGGCGATCGAAAGCGACGCGGCCTTCGCGCCTGTGCACGCCAACCGCGCGAGCGTCCTCAGGGATCTCGGCCTGATGGAGCTCGGCAAGGGTGCTGCTTCCTCGCCGCGCTTCGACGACGCGGCGGCGGCCTATGACAGGGCGATCGCGCTCGACCCGCGCCTGCACGAGGCCTATCTCGGCCGCGGCCTGCTCAAGCTGATGCGCGGCGACTGGCCGGCGGGCTTTGCCGACTATGACCATCGCTCCGAAGTGGGGCGGCCAGGCTATACGGCGCTGCCCGAACCGCGCTGGGACGGCGTTGCGCGCGAAGGCGAGCGCGTGGTGCTGGTGGCGGAACAGGGCCTCGGCGACACCATCCAGTTCTGCCGTTTCGCGCCGTTCATGGCCGAGCGCGGCATCAACGTGACCATTCTCGTGCGCAAGGCCATGGCGCCGCTGCTCTCGACCCTGAAGGGCGCGACCGTCGTCAGCGACGCCGCCGAGCTTGCGCAGGACAAGCGGCCGTTGCGCTGGCTGCCATTGCTGAGCGCCCCCGGCGCGCTCGGCATCACGCCCGCTACGCTGCCGCGCGACGTGCCGTATTTGTCGGCCGAGCCGGCGCGGACGAAGGCCTGGCGCGCCCGGCTCGGCGACGGCGGCTTCAAGGTCGGGATCAACTGGTCGCCGGGACACGCGGACAAGACGCATACCTCGCGCCGCGACATTGCGCTGGCGAATTTCGCCGGCCTTGCCGCCCTGCCCGGCGTCGAACTGGTGTCGCTACAGAAAGGCGTGCAAGCCGATGACGTCGCCACGGTCGCATTCGGCGACAAGATCAGGGTCATCGACGCCGACCCGGACGCGGAGGCGGATTTCTTCCTCGATACCGCGGCGGTGATGGGCCTGCTCGATCTGGTCGTCACCTGCGACACCTCGGTCGCGCATCTCGCCGGCGCGCTGGCGCGGCCGGTGTTCACGGCGGTGCCGGTCATCTCCGATTGGCGCTGGCTGCTCCACCGCGACGACACGCCCTGGTATCCGAGCATGCGAATATTCCGCCAGGACGCCAGCGGGCAATGGGAACGGGTATTTGCGCGCATCGTCGAGGCAGTGCGCGAAAGCGGACTTGCGCCTTCACAAGGCTCGCGATAGGTGACCATAATATCGTGGGCCGGCGTGAAAACGCCGGATTTCGGGGGATAACCAAGTTCAATTGAGAGGTTCGTCATGAATAATGCCGCCAAGTCCGCTTCGTCCCGCTCAGCCCAGCCGCGGCTTGCTACGCCGACCGATCTCGGCGCCAACGCCACCAAGGATCTCGCCGGCGCGCTCAACGCGCTGCTCGCCGATGTCTTTGCGCTGTACCTCAAGACCAAGAATTTCCACTGGCACATGAGCGGCCCGCATTTCCGCGATTACCACCTGCTGCTCGACGAGCATTCCGACCAGATTTTCGCCATGACCGACGTCATCGCCGAACGCGTGCGCAAGATCGGCGGCACCACGCTGCGCTCGATCGGCGACATTTCGCGCCAGCAGCGGCTTGCCGACAACGATGCGCCCTACGTCGATCCGCAGGACATGCTCGCCGAATTGCGCGAAGACAATCAACGCCTCGTCGCTTCCATGCGCGAGACGCACGACCTTTGCAGCGAGCACCGCGACGTCGCCACGACGAGCCTCATCGAGAATTTCATCGACGAGGGCGAACGGCGCGTCTGGTTCCTCTACGAAGCGTGCCGCGTCGGCCCGACCGGGTAGCAGCTTCGCTTCGCGTTTGTTGGGATTCAATTTGAAGCGACGGAGCCGGCGCGCGCCATTCTTTTGACGCGCTTTGGCGTGCCGGCGCTGTCCCCGCGAAGGGACGGAACCTTTTCGCGCGTTGCGCGTTACGCCCGCGGGAACTTTGACTGAACTTCCGCAGAGCGGCGCGAAGCCAGGCCGACGGTCGCGGCGAGTCGACTCTATTTCGACTGGCCGCTCTTTTTGCAAATGTCATCGGCGCAAGGGCGATCGTTTTAGCGGACGCGAAATCTGCCTCCCGGGGGCGACGAATCAGATCCCTCGGAGGATTCAAATGTCCAAAAATATCATTTCGCTCCCTGTTCGCCGCCGAACAATTCTCAAGGCCGGCTTGGCCATCGGAGCCCTGCAAATCGCAAGTCCCTATGTCGTCAAAGCGCTTGGCGAAGAGTCGGTCAAGATCGGCCTCGACGATCCCTTTACAGGGACGTACGCCGAACTTGGCAAAAATGAAGAGATCGGCGCCAATCTGGCGGTCGAACAGATCAACGCCAAGGGCGGCATTCTGGGCCGCAAGGTTGAGCTGCTCTCGGAAGACTCGACCAGCACCGACACCGCAACCGCGGTGCAAAAGGCGCACAAGCTGATCGACCGCGACAAGATCAATTTCCTGCTGGGCAACGTCAACTCCGCCATGGCACTCGCCATCGGCGAGGTTTCCAACCAGGCAAGTGTGCTGCACATCGTTACGGGCGGCCATACTGACGCGGTCACCGGCACGGATTGCCATTGGAACGTGTTCCGGGTCTGCAATACGACCCGCATGGAGACCAATTCGGTGTCTAAGCTGCTGTTCGATAAGTTCGGCAAAAAGTGGTACTTCATTACACCGGACTATGCCTTCGGCCACACGCTGCAACAGGGCTTCGAGGCGAGCCTGAAGAAATTCGGCGGAACGGAAGTCGGCGCTTCGCTCACTCCGCTCGGCAGCACCGATTTTTCGGCGGTGCTGATCAAGGCACAGGCGGCCAACCCCGACGTCATCATCGTGCTCGAAGCCGGCGAGGACGCTGTGAATTGTCTCAAGCAGGCGGTCCAGTTCGGCCTCAACAAGAAATATCACATCGCCGGAGCGCAGCAGGAACTGGAAGTGCTTGAGGGCCTGCCGCCGGATGCGCGCATCGGCACGTGGGTGTTCGAATGGTACTGGAACCAGCCGAATGTACCGCATGTGAAGCAGTTCGTCGCCGACATCCGCAAGGTGAACGGCGGCAAGGTGCCCACCGCGCGGCACTGGTTCGGCTATGCGTCGGTATGGAGTTGCGCGCTCATTGCCAACGAGAAGAAGACGCTCAAGGCCGAGACGCTTGCCAAGGGCCTGGAGAACTTCACGCTACCGCCCGAAGTGGCGTTGATGCCGGACAAGGTGTTCTATCGCGCCGGCAACCACCAGCTGATGCCTGACCTCTACGTCGGGCATGCGGTGGAAAAAGGGGCGGAACCGGAGGACCTTTTCCACGTCGACAAGATCGTGAAGGGCATCGACGCGGCGTTGCCGGTTGACCAGACCGGATGCCACGTCCAGATGCCGGTTTGAGGTGCGGCAAGCGGCCGGGCGCTGATCGAAATGGCGGCTGCGCCCGGTGCCGCGCCAGGCCGGTATCCGGGTATTTCGTTCAGGACACCGCGTCGAGCACGGTGACGGCGGCATCGAACTCGGCGCGGCGGTGGGCGCGGCGTTCGAGCGCCGTGTCGTCGTGCCCCCATTGCTGCGCCTGCCAGTCCTCGTCCACATGCGCGGCGGCCCAGACTGCTTCGGCATCGATTGCGCCCCGCGAGAGCGCGAGCGCCAGCAGGCCCGAGCCCGTCAGCGTGGCGATCACCGACACCGCGCCGAGCCGCCACGGCTCGGCGGGAATGTGCGCGCGCGCGGTGGCGACCGCTTCTACCGGCTGCTCGACATGCATCACGCCTTGCGCCAGCACGAAACGGGCGCCGAGTGCCGCATTCGCCCAGGCGAGCACTGGGTCCCAGGCCTTTGACTGCCGCTCGACCAGGGCCTCGGGGGCCGCGGCGCGATAGCACATCAGATCCGCGGCAAGATATTTCGCGACCTCATCGGCGACCGGTGCGGCGGCGTCGGCCACCGCATCGATCACCGCATTGGCGAGCCGCGTGAGCGGCATGCGGGCCGGATCGATGACATCTTTTTGCGCGTTCCACTCTGTGGCGATTTTCTCGGCGAGCGCGGCGGCCGGAACGGCGAGCGCACGCCGGGCCGGCGTCCTGACCGGCTTGCCATCGAGCAGCAACGGAAAGTTGCCGCCCTCGTTCTCGCCGACGTGAGCCCGTTCGTAGAACCGCTTGCGCAATTGCGGCCGCGCGCCGCGCCGCGCCGCCTCGCGCGGATCGAGCGGCTGGTTCCGGAATACGTCGTCGAATATTTCGCGCATGCAAGGATTAAATCGCCGAGAGTCGCGGAATGGTGAGGGAACGCGTACCCCCCTTCACGAATTACAATATGACAATGCTTGCCGCGCGGTTCCAGCGGCAGAGCGTCATTTGGTTCCTTATGGAGGCAAAACACATGCGCAATAAACAAACGATCGGAAAGGCCAGGATCATCGGCCCAGTCGCCGCGGCACTGCTCGCAAGCGCCGTCATGGCTGCGCCCGCCTATGCCCGTGGAATGCACACGAGCGGCCACATGAGCGGCCACGTGGGTGGCGCGCCGCATTTTAGCGGCCACCCGGGCGGCCATTGGGGTGGCGGCCACTACGCCTATCGCGGCGGCCACCGCTATTACGGCGGCGGCAACCGCTGGGCTTTCGGCTGGGGCGGTCCCTATTGGGATTACCCTTATTACGCGTCGGATTGCTACGTCCGCCGCGTGTGGCGTCACCATCATCGGGTCTGGCGGCGCTTTTGCGACTACTGAGCGAAGGCTTGCGCGGACTGACGAACCGGCGGCGTCCACGGGGCGCCGCCGATTTCATTTGCCGACCGCGGCCGCGCACCGATCACGTCCTTGTTATTGTGCACCGCAGCAGAGCGGAAAAAGCGCCGCGACTTACGGTCGCGATAGGCAAAGGAATCGCGACACGGCGCCCGATCGGATTAACGTAAAGCCGCGATTTTCCTTTCCCCGCGCCACGCTCCCGCCGCTTTCGGGGAGCGAAAAAGCCCAGTGAACGCTTGCAGTTGAAAGCCCACAGGCATGACGGAAGGATAGGTAGCCTTGGGGGGTTCTTGGCCATATATTCCGCGGCCTGAATCGCGGCCACCCAACAAAGCCGCGCCGGGGGACACGCAGCCGCAGGGGCTGTGACGCAGCACCGTTTAAGAGTAATCCGCGTGGCGGGCGCGTTTCGAGGAGTGAATGAAGAATACCGACATTGCCGCGCCGGACTACTTCCACAAGGTCGTGGATTGCCAATGGGCCTGTCCGGCGCACACGCCCGTTCCCGAATACATCCGATTGATCGCGGCGGGGCGCTATTCCGACGCCTACATGGTCAACTGGCACTCCAACGTGTTTCCGGGGGTGCTCGGGCGCACCTGTGACCGGCCGTGCGAGCCGGCGTGCCGGCGCGTGCGCGTCGAGAACGAGCCGGTGGCGATCTGCCGCCTCAAGCGCGTCGCCGCCGATTACAAGGACGACATCCGCGCGCGGCTGCCGAAGCCGGCGGCGCGCAAGAACGGCAAGCGCGTGGCGCTGGTCGGCGGCGGACCCGCGTCGCTGACGGTAGCGCGCGATCTCGCCCCGCTCGGCTACACCTGCGTGGTGTTCGACGGCGATCCTAAGGCCGGCGGCATGATCCGCTCGCAAATTCCCAAATTCCGCCTGCCCGACAGCGTCATCGACGAGGAATGCAGCTACATCCTCGATCTCGGCGTCGAATTTCGCGGCGGCACCGCCATCTCCAGCATGAAGGCGCTGCTGGCGGAAGGCTGGGATGCGGTCTTCGTCGGCTCCGGTGCGCCGCGCGGGCGCGACCTCGACATTCCCGGGCGCAAGGAAGCGGCCAAGAACATCCATATCGGCATCGACTGGCTTTCGTCGGTTTCGTTCGGCCACACGAGCAAGATCGGCAAGCGCGTAATCGTGCTCGGCGGCGGTAATACCGCCATGGACTGCTGCCGCTCCTCGAAGCGGCTCGGCGGCGAAGACGTGCAAGTGGTGGTGCGTTCCGGCTTCGAGGAAATGAAGGCGTCGCCTTGGGAAAAGGAAGACGCCATGCACGAGGGCATCCCGATCCACAATTACCTCGTGCCGCAGGAATTCACCCACGAGAACGGCAAGCTGACCGGCATTACCTTCGAGAAGGTCAAGGCGGAATACGACGCCAAGGGCCGCCGCAAGCTGGTCCCTGCCGGCGAGCCGCTACAACATTTCCCCTGCGACGACGTGCTGGTCGCGGTCGGCCAGGAGAACGCCTTTCCCTGGATCGAACGCGATGCCGGCATTGAGTTCAACGACTGGGGCCTACCCAAGCTCGACGAGAAAACTTTCGTTTCGACGAACCCGAAGGTTTTCTTCGGCGGCGACTCGGCGTTCGGCCCGAAGAACATCATCTGGGCGGTGGCGCACGGCCACGAAGCCGCCGTGTCCATCGACAAGATGCTCAATGGCGAGGACATCGCCGACCGTCCGCGGCCCGCGGTCGCGCTGATGAGCCAGAAGATGGGCATCCACGAATGGTCCTACGACAACGAAATTGCGCTCGATAAGCGCTACAAGGTGCCGCTGCGCGACAAGGTGGTGGCGCTCAAAGACATCAAGGCCGAGGTCGAGCTCGGTTTCGACCCGCAGCTCGCGCTCGCGGAAGCCGGCCGTTGCCTCAATTGCGACGTGCAGACCGTGTTCTCGGCGCAGCTTTGCATCGAATGCGACGCCTGCGTCGACATTTGTCCGATGGACTGCATCACCTTCACGGCGAACCGCGATGAAGCCGATCTGCGCAAATCGCTCACCGCGCCTTCGCACAATCTAAGCCAGGACCTCTATGTCCAGGGCGGCCTCAAGACCGGCCGCGTGATGGTGAAAGACGAGGACGTCTGCCTGCATTGCGGATTGTGCGCCGAGCGCTGCCCCACGGGCGCCTGGGACATGCAGAAATTCCTACTGGAAATGACCTACGCAGGATCGTCATGCCGACCGCCAGCCCGATCAGCCGCGTAAACGACTTCGTCGTCCGCTTCGCCAACGTCAACGGCTCCGGATCGGCGAGCGCCAACGAGATGTTCGCGCGCGCCGTGATGCGCATGGGCGTGCCGGTCGCGCCGCGCAACATCTTCCCCTCGAACATCCAGGGGCTGCCGACCTGGTACGAAGTGCGCGTATCGGAAGCCGGCCACCTCGGCGCGCGCGGCGGCACCGACCTGATGGTGGCGATGAACCCGCAGACCTTCGACCGCGATATCGCGGCGATCGAGCCCGGCGGCTACCTGCTCTACGATTCGACCAAGGCGCTGCCGGCCTCGAAGTTCCGCGAGGACATCACGGTCGTCGGCGTGCCGCTGACGGCGATCTGCAACCGCGAATACACCGATCCGCGCCAGCGCCAACTATTCAAGAATATCATCTATATCGGCGTGCTCACCGCGATGCTCGACATGGACGTCAAGGAGGTCGAGCGGCTGATCGGCGAGCAATACAAGGGCAAGGAAAAGCTGATCGAGCCCAACATCAAGGCGCTGCACATCGGGCGCGACTACGCCACGCTCAACCTTTCCTGCCCGATCGGCCTGCGCCTGAAGAAAAGCACGGGCGTCGGCGACCGCATCTTCATCGAGGGTAACGCGGCGGCCGCATTGGGCGCGGTCTTTGGCGGCGCCACCGTCTGCGCCTGGTATCCGATCACGCCGTCGTCCTCGCTCGCCGACGCCTTCACCCGGCATTGCGCCCGGCTTCGCGTCGATCCGGCGACCAACCAGGCCAAATACGCCATCATCCAGGCCGAGGACGAACTCGCCTCGATCGGCATGGTGATCGGCGCCGGCTGGAACGGCGCGCGCGCCTTCACGGCGACGTCGGGCCCCGGCATTTCGCTGATGCAGGAATTCATCGGGCTTGCTTATTTCGCCGAAATCCCGGCGGTGATTTTCGACGTGCAGCGCGCCGGGCCGTCGACCGGCATGCCGACGCGCACGCAGCAGTGCGACATCATCTCCTGCGCCTATGCCTCGCACGGCGACACCAAGCATGTGCTCTTGTTTCCCGAGGATCCGGCGGAAGCCTTCGACATGGGCGCGCAGGCCTTCGACCTTGCCGACCGGCTGCAAACGCCGATTTTCGTCATGCTCGATCTCGACATCGGCATGAACCACCACCTCTCTCGCCCGCTTGCCTGGGACGACTCCCGCAAATTCGACCGCGGCAAGGTCATGACCGCCGAGCAACTGGAAGCCGGCAAGGAATTCGGCCGCTACCTCGACGTCGACGGCGACGGCATTCCCTATCGCACCTATCCGGGCACGCATCCGACCAAGGGCTCGTTCTTCACCCGCGGCACCTCGCGCGACCGCTATGCGCGCTATACCGAGGAAGGCGCGCCCTATGTCGACAACATGCAGCGCCTGATCCGCAAATTCGACACCGCCAAGGACCTGGTGCCGCGCCCGCTGCTCGCCAATTCGCAAAAGCCGACCAAATACGGTGTCGTCTATTTCGGCTCGACGTCGCCGGCCATGGACGAGGCGATCCACATGATCGAGGCGCGCGGCCATTCGCTCGACCGCATGCGCATCCGCGCCTTCCCGTTCCATTCAAGCGTCAACAGCTTCGTCGCCGACCACGACTTCGTATTCGTGGTCGAGCAGAACCGCGACGCGCAGTTGCGCTCGCTCATCGTCAACGAATGCGGCATCGATCCGGTCCGGCTGGTGCCGATCCTGCACTATGACGGCACGCCGATCACCGCGCGCTTCATCGCCAAGGCGATCGGCGATCACCTCGACCAGCTCAAGGTGAAGCCGATGAAGGTGGTATCATGACCTATCTCGCCAAGCCCAAGTTTCACCACCCCGAACTGCCGAAAAACCATCTCGGCTATACCCACCGCGACTACGAGGGCACGATCTCGACGCTCTGCGCGGGCTGCGGCCACGACTCGATCACCGGCGCCATCATCCAGGCCTGCTTCGAGCTGTCGATCGAGCCGCACCGGGTCGCCAAGATTTCCGGCATCGGGTGCTCGTCGAAAACGCCGACCTATTTCCTCGGCAATTCGCACGGCTTCAATTCGGTGCACGGACGCATGCCGTCGGTTTTGACCGGCGCCAATCTTGCCAACCGCGACCTGATCTATCTCGGCGTCTCCGGCGACGGCGACAGCGCCTCGATCGGGCTCGGCCAGTTCGCGCACTGCCTGCGGCGCGGCGTGAACATGGTCTACATCGTGGAAAACAACGGCGTGTACGGCCTGACCAAGGGCCAGTTTTCCGCCACCGCCGACCGCGGCTCCAAGTCGAAACGCGGCTTCATCAATACCGACAATTCCATCGACCTCGCCGCACTCGCCTTGCAGCTCGGCGCGGGCTTTGTCGCCCGCTCGTTCTCCGGCGACAAGCAGCAACTGGTGCCGATCATCAAGGCGGCGATCGCGCACCAGGGCGCAGCCTTCATCGACATCATCTCGCCCTGCGTCGCCTTCAACAACCACGCCGGCTCGACGAAAAGTTTCGACTTCGTGCGCGAACACAACGAAGCGGTGAACCGGCTCGACTTCATGGCGAGCCGCATGCCGATCGAAGTGCAGTACGAGCCCGGCACCGTCGAGGTGGTCGAGCAGCACGACGGCTCCAAGCTCGCGCTGCGGAAGCTCGCGGCCGACTACGAGCTGACCGACCGCACCGCCGCGCTCGGCTTTTTGCAGCACCATGCCGCCAAGGGCCAGATCGTCACCGGGCTGCTCTATGTGGAAAAGGACTCCGAAGACCTGCACGGGCATCTGCGAACGGTCGCAACGCCGCTCAACGCGCTGGGCGAAAAAGACCTCTGCCCCGGACAGGCGGCGCTGGAAAAGTTCAACGCCAGCTTGCGCTAGCGCGCGGGCTCTCACGCCTGACAATCCCTCATTGCCGGCTTTGCCCGGGCCTGTCTCGGGCTTGTCTCGGCCATTCCGCTTCGCTAGGCACTGTGCAGCATCCACGCCCGCTACAAGTCCGGGCATGACAACGGGACAGACATGGACAAACGCCGCCTCGGCCGGACCGACATCGCCATCGCCCCGCTGATGCTGGGCGGCAATGTGATCGGGTGGAACGTCGACGAGGCGACCTCGTTTGCGCTTTTCGACGCCTTTCTCGACGGCGGCTTCAACGCCATCGACACCGCCGACACCTATTCGCGCTGGGTGCCGGGCCATAAAGGCGGCGAGTCGGAAACGGTCATCGGCAAGTGGCTGAAAACGAGCGGCAAACGCGCGCAGGTGGTGATCGCCACCAAAGTCGGCAACGACATGGGCGAGGGCAAGAACCTGCGCAAGGACTATGTGTTGCGCGCGGCGGAAGCCTGCCTGAGGCGATTGCAGGTCGACTGCATCGACCTGTTGCAGACGCATTTCGACGACGATGTGACGCCGCCGGAAGAGACCATGCAGGCCTATGCGCAACTGATCGCGCAAGGCAAAGTGCGCGCCATCGGCGCATCGAACATGAGCGTGGCGCGGCTCAAGGCGTCGCTTGCCGCCAGCAAGAAGCTCGGCGTCCCGCGCTACGAAAGCCTGCAACCGAACTACAATCTTTACGACCGCGTCGATTTCGAGAGCCAATACGAACCGATCTGCAAGGCCGAAGGAATTGGCGTCATCACATATTATTCGCTGGCCGGCGGCTTCCTCAGCGGCAAATACCGCTCGGCGGCGGAAGCGGCGAAAAATCCGGTGCGCGGCGGCAAGGTGAAAGGCTATTTCGACGCCCGCGGCCAGCGCATCCTCAAGGCGCTCGAGGCGGTCGCCGCCGGCCACGGCGCAACGCCCGCGCAAACGGCGCTCGCCTGGCTGATCGCACGGCCGGTCGTGACGGCCCCGATCGTCAGCGCCACCAGCCTCAAGCAACTCAACGAGACCATGCAGGCGCCGCGGCTCAAACTGACGAAGGACGACATTGCCGCGCTCGACAAGGCGAGCGCCTGACAGGGAGAGAGCGCCCGCGCGGCACACGGGCGCCCTCCCCGACGCACGCGACTTGACGCTTCAGGAGGCGGCCGCCTCCGGCTTTTTCTCATACCAGGGCGCGTACAAGACCCGCCCGCTTTCGAGATAGCTCTTGAGGCTCGACAGCACGAGCGGCCAGCCGTTGCTGATGCTGTTGAACACCTTGCTGTCCGGCGCGAAGTCGTCGTGGGTGACGGTGAGCTTGACCTGGTCGCGCTGCTGTTCGAGCTCGTAGACCACGCGCGAGGGCTGTTCGGCGCTGAACTGGGCGTCGTGCATGGGGTGGAAGCTGTGCGAAAGCCGCCGCGGCGGATCGTATTCGAGCACCTTACCCTGAAGGATCAGTTTGCCTTCGCGGTGGAAGGCGATCGGCGAGCCGACTTTCCAGTCGCAGGTCACGGCGTTGCCGAACCAGAATTTGCCGGTAGCTTCGTGCGAGGTCAGCGCCTTGAACACCTTGTCCGGGGTCGAGGCGATATAGGTCACGTAGACGAAAACGGGCTTACTCATCGGTTTCTCCTTACTCTGTTTCCAGCGCCTTTTTCATGTCGCTCAGCGCCCGAAGGCGGTGACTTTCGAATTTCCCGATCCAGCGCTCGGCGATCTCGTGGATCGGCACCGGATTGAGGTAGTGCAGCTTCTCCCTGCCCCGCCGCACGGTGGCGACGAGATTGGCGTCCTCCAGGATGGCCAGATGCTTGCTCACGGCCTGCCGCGTCATCGCCGGTCCCGATTTGGCGAGGCGCGCGCACAGTTCGTTCAAACTCTGTCCGTTGTCCGCGCGCAGGCGATCGAGCAATTCCCTGCGGCTCGCATCGGCCAGCGCTTTGAACACCGCATCCATAATGACAATATGCAACCTTTTGGTTGCCTGTCAAGTCCTCTTTGGCGGGCCCAATTCCGCGGCGGGACTTTCAATCGGTCTCCACTGACTGACGCAGGCGATCCGGCAAGCCGATCGCCGCCCCGTTCGGCCTCATCGCCTGCGCGCAGGCGATGACTAAATCTTGCTTTATTGATTGATGCAGCCGCCGATATAGGCGTTGCGGTCGCCGGTGGCGGCCGGGCCGTAGATGCTCGCCTGGTTTGCGCAGCGCGCGGCGCGGTCCTGATAGGTCTCGCCGCCCCCCGCACCCGAACCGGATACCGCCGGCAGATTAGGCAGAGTGCGGCCGGTCTCCGGCACATAGAGCAATGGCGGCACCGGGGCGCGCGGACGCGCAACCTTTGCCGGCGGCGGCACGACCACATGCTCGCGGCTGCCGCGTGGCGATTTGTATTTGGGCGGCAGCCACGGTTCCGGCGGCTCGGGCTGCGTTCTCTTCTCCGGCACCATGATGGTGTACCGGTCGGTCTCCGGCTGCGCATGGACGGGCACGGCCGACATTATCGCGGCGAGCGAGACCAGAACGATGCGCATAAGCCGGCCCGTCATCTCCACTAGATAGGGCCCGCGCGCGGGCATGGCTACTCCTCCTCCGGCGCGTCGATGATGGGGTCGTAGCGCCTGGCGTCGAAGCCGAGCAGGTTCCACGACTGTTGCATATGCGGCGGCAAGGGCGCGCTGACATCGATGACGCCGCCACGCGGATGCGGCACCGCGATCCGCCGCGCCAGCAAATGCAGCCTGTTCTGCATGCCGCCGGGCAGTTCCCAGTTCTCGATGTTGAAATATTTCGGGTCGCCGACGATCGGATGGCCGACATGGGCCATATGCGCGCGCAATTGATGCGTGCGACCGGTCACCGGCTTGAGCGAAACCCAGGCGAGCTTCTGCGCCGCCGTCTCCACCACCGCGTAATAAGTGACGGCGTGCACGGCATCTTTTTCGCCATGTCTGGCGATGCGCATGAAACTGTCCTCCTCGACCTCCTGCTTGGCGAGGAAAGTGGAAATGCGGCCCTGCCTGGGCTTCGGCACGCCGGCCACCAGCGCCCAATAGATCTTGCGCGCCGCGCGCGACCGGAAGGTCTTGGCGAGCGCCGACGCCGCAAAGCGCGTCTTGGCCACTAGCAGGCAGCCGGCCGTATCCTTGTCGAGCCGGTGTACCAGGCGCGGGCGCTGGGCGTCCGGATGCGCGCCGCGCAAGGCGCCGAGCATGCCGTCGAGATGGCGCACGGTGCCGGAGCCGCCCTGCACGGCAAGCCCGGCCGGTTTATTGAGCACGAGGACGTCGTCGTCTTCGTAGAGCGTGATCGATTTGAGGAAGGCGCGGTCCTTTTGCGCCTGCGGGGCATCCTCGCGCGGCTTGGGCGCCTCGAGCTGGAGCGGCGGAATGCGCACCGCCTGCCCCGTTTCGAGCCGGGATTTCGGCTCGGTGCGCCTGCCGTTCACGCGCACCTCGCCTTTGCGGATGATGCGCTGGATGTGGCTGAACGACAGCCCGGGGAAGCGGCCCTCGAAGAAGCGGTCGACGCGCATGCCGTTTTCGTCGGCGCTGACGGCGACGGTCTGCACGCCGGCGCTGTCGCCTTTCGCCACCGGGCGCGGCGCTGGGGGGCCGCCGCCATGCCCCCCAAAGCGGCTTTGCGGTTTGCCACGAATATGCCGTGGCCCCGCCTGTTGCCGTCCGCCGCCGGGCTGGCGCGGGCCGTTGCGGCCGCGGCGGCTCACGCGGTCCCCGCGGCGAGGCGGGCGAGCGCCGCATCGATGCCGTCGAGTCCGTCGAGGCGGATTTTGAACAAGTCGGCGAGCGCGTCGCGCAGTTCGCCCGCGCTCTTCAGCGTCTGCTTTTCAGTGCCGGCATTGAGCGTATGCACCGCTAGCTGGTTGTCGCGGATGGCGTAGCGCCTGCCGGCTTCCGAGCGGGCGCCAAGCAGGCCGTTGACGAAGATCGAGTTGGGATGCGTCGAGGTGAGCCAATTGCCCATTTCGTAGTCGACCGGGTCGGTATCGGCGAAATCGTAAGCGTAGAGCGGCGTCCACCGGCCGTTGATCCGGGCCTCCTGGACCACGATGCGGTCGCCTTCGTCGACGAGGCGAAACTCCTCGTGCGGCGTCTGCTGCGCCGCGCGCGAGGCAAGCTCAAGCGGCGCGGTCAGCACGTTGCCGCCGAAGCCGACGTCGGCGAGATATTTCCCGCCCTCGGCGTCGACGAACAGCAGGCAGTGCACGCGTGGCGTGCGCACGCCCGCCGGCACTGACCAGCGCACGCGCGCAGTCGCCTCCTGCACCTTGAAGCCGAGCTGGCGCAACACATTGGCGAACAGCACATTGTGCTCGAAGCAGTAGCCGCCACGGCCGCCGTCGATGAGCTTTGCCTGCAACGACGCTGGATCGAGCCTGATCGGCCGCTTGAGCAGCGGATCGAGGTTCTCGAAGGGCAGCGCCTGCGGGTGCAGATAGTGCAGGTCCCGTAGCGTCTTGAGCGAGGCCTCGCGCGGCCCGTCATAACCGATACGGGCGAAATACTTGTCGAGATCGATGTTCATTCGCCGCCCTTCTCCTTGCGCAGCTTCGCCCAATATTCCAGGCGCTTGCGCACTTCGCGCTCGAAGCCGCGCTCCGGCGGATCGTAGAATTGCTGGCGCGGCAGCGCATCGGGAAAATAGTTCTGCCCGGAGAACGCCTCCTGCGCATGATGGTCGTAGGCATAGCCGCGGCCGTAGCCTTCGTCCTGCATCAGCTTGGTCGGCGCATTGAGGATGTGCTTGGGCGGCAATAGCGAGCCCGCCTGTTTGGCGGTGCGCATGGCGGCGCCGAAGGCGGCGTAGGCAGCGTTCGATTTCGGCGCGGTCGCCATGTAGATCACCGCCTCGGCAATCGCCAGCTCGCCTTCCGGCGACCCCAGGAAGTCGTAGGCGTCCTTGGCGCCGTTGGCGATCACCAGCGCCTGCGGGTCGGCGAGCCCGATGTCTTCCACCGCCATGCGCACGACGCGGCGCGCAATATAGAGCGGCGGTTCGCCGGCATCGAGCATGCGGCAGAGATAATAAAGGGCTGCGTCCGGGTCCGAGCCACGCACCGATTTGTGCAGCGCGGAGATGAGATTGTAGTGGCCGTCCTGGCTTTTGTCGTAGATCGGCGCCCGCCGCTGCACGATTTCCTGCAATTTTGCCGCGCCGAATACCTCGTCCTTGCGCGCGGCGCGCCAGACTTCCTCGGCGAGTGTCAAAGCGGCACGGCCATCACCGTCGGACATGCCGACAAGCTGGCCGCGCGCGTCGGCGTCGAGCGGCAGTTTTCGCCGCCCGATTTCTTCAGCGCGTTCGAGCAGCCTTTCGATTGCGGACGCGTCGAGCGATTTGAACACCAGCACGCGCGCGCGCGACAACAGCGGCGCGTTCAACTCGAACGACGGATTTTCGGTGGTAGCGCCAACGAGGACGATGGTGCCGTCCTCCATCACGGGCAGGAAACTGTCCTGCTGCGCGCGGTTGAAGCGGTGGATCTCGTCGACGAACAACAGCGTGCCCTGCCCGCTTTCGCGCCGGGCCCGCGCGGCCTCGAACACCTTCTTCAGGTCGGCGACGCCGGTGAAGATCGCGGAAATCTGTTCGAAATGCAGGTCGGTCACCTGCGCCAGCAGCCGCGCCACGGTGGTCTTGCCGGTGCCGGGCGGGCCCCAGAACACCAACGAGCCGAGCGAACGGGTCGAGAGCATGCGCGTGAGCGCGCCGTCCGGCCCGAGCAGATGCTCCTGCCCGACCACCTCGTCCAGCTTCGCCGGGCGCAGGCGATCGGCGAGCGGGCGCGGGGCGTCCTTGTCGAGACCGGCGGCGGCGAACAATGTCGGGCCGGCCTTAGCGCGACTGGCCATCGGCGTGCCCTTCGAGCGTCATCCGTTGAACACCGCGGTGATCTGCTGACCGCCGCGTCTGATCTTGATGCGCCAGGCGCGGTTCGGCGTATCGGTGACGCGCGCCAGATCACTCGTCGCGCGAATGCGCTCGCCGTTGACCTGCTCGATGATGTCGCCGCGCTGGAAGCCGAGATTGCTGGCATAAGAGCCGTTGTCGACGTCGACGATGACGACCCCTTCATCGGCGTTCTGTAGCTGTAGCTCGTCGGCAAGCGCAGGCGACAGGTTGGCGACCTTGGCGCCCGAGAACGGCGAACGCGAACGGATGGTGATTTCATCGCGCGGCGTCGACGGCGCCGATTTCAGCGCGACCTTCACGTTTTCCTCGTGGCCGCCGCGCAGCGCAGTCAGCGTCGCGGTGCCGCCGAGCGGCTTGGTGGCGAAGCGGTAGTCGAATGCGTTGACGTCGTCGACCGATTGGCCGTCGACGGCGACGATGACGTCGCCCGCCTTGAGACCGGCGCGTTCCGCCGGGCCGTCGCGATAGACGCTCGAGATCAGCGCGCCGGCCGGGCGCTTGAGCCCCATGCTGTCGGCGATGTCGGGCGTCACCGGTTGCAGCTTGGCGCCGAGCCAGGGGCGGAGCACCGCGTGGCCGCCGGCGAGCGCGGATGCGACGACGACCCGCACCATGTTGGCCGGAATAGCAAAGCCGATGCCCTGCGAGCCGCCGGAGCGCGACAGGATCATGTTGTTGACCCCGACCAGCCTGCCGGAAAGATCGACCAGCGCGCCGCCGGAATTTCCCGGGTTGATGGCGGCGTCGGTCTGGATGAAAAACTGGTAATTACTCGAGCCGACATCGGTGCGCGCCACGGCAGAGACGATGCCGTGCGTCACCGTCTGTCCCACGCCGAACGGGTCGCCGATCGCGAGCACGACATCGCCGACTTCGAGCGCGTCGGAATTGGCGAGCTCCAGCGTCGGAAAACGCTCGTGTGCATCATTGATGCGCAGAATGGCCAGATCGCTGCGCGGGTCCTTGAGCACGATCTTGGCCTCGAATTCCCGCTTGTCGGCGAGCGCCACCTTGACCTCGTCGGCGCCTTCGATGACGTGAACGTTGGTGACGACAAGGCCGGAGGGGTCGACGATGACGCCGGAGCCGAGCGAACGCTGCACCTGCGGGCCGCCGCCGCCCGGTATCCCAAAAAAGTGCCGGAAGATCGGGTCGTCGAACAGCGGATTGCGGTTCTCCACCACCTTGGCGGCATAGACGTTCACCACCGCCGGCGCCGCCCGCTGCACGACCGGCGCGAACGACAACCGCAGTTCGGCGGCGGTCGGCACGCGGCGCTCCTGCGCCGCCGCCCAATCTGCCAGGGCAATGCCGACAAAACCGGCGACGGCGAGCAACAAAACGGTCAGCGGTCGTTTGAGGCGCATGGTGTCGAATCCCGGATAACCGTCGAGATATAGGCCCCCGGCGGGGCTAAATGAAGGCCGGGCGGCGGTCCATCCCGCTCGCGGCGCCAAGACGGGCTCAAACCTGTGGGCGGGCGTTCCGCCAAATTGAGTTTGGAGTCCTCGTATGCTTAAGTTTTCCCGCGAACATTTTGCATTGCTGGGAGGAATCGATGGTCAAACTTTCCCGCGTCTTCGCGGCAGCCATTATATCGCTGTCCGCCGTCCTGCTCGCCGCCGCGTCCGGCACAAACGCCGCCGAGACACAGGTGCAACGCGGCAAGTATCTGGTCAGCATTATTCCCTGTACCGATTGCCACACGCCGGGCACGTTTCTCGGCAAACCCGACATGAAGCGCTATTTGGGCGGGTCGGAGGTCGGCTTCGAGGTGCCGGGGTTGGGCGTCTTCTACGGTCCCAATATCACGCCCGACGACGAGACCGGGATCGGCAAATGGACCAAGGAGCAGATTGCCACCGCGATCACCACGGGAAAACGGCCGGACGGCCGCATCCTCGCCCCGCCAATGCCGGTTGAATCGTTCAAGCACCTGACGCATTCGGATGCGCTGGCGATCGCCGCCTATCTCAAGAGCCTGCCGCCGGTCAAGAACAAGGTGCCCGGGCCCTTCGGTCCGTCGGAAAAGCCGACGGCCTTTGTCTATCAGGTGCTGCCGCCGGATCACTTCACGCCGACGCCACCGCCGCCGGGCAAGTGATCGCGCGCGAGGCGCAAATAACGAAGGGCGGCCCGACGGCCGCCCTTTTCAGTTTCACAAAATTTTCCGGCTCAGGCCGCCGCGGTCGCCTCTTCGGCGGCCTTCTTTTCCTGCACCGGCCCTGAATCCTTGCCTTTGGCCTCGAGATCGCGGTCGACAAATTCGATGACCGCTTGCGCCGCGCTGTCACCATAACGGAAGCCGGCCTTGAGCACGCGCGTGTAGCCGCCCTTGCGATCCTTGTAGCGCGGGCCGATCACCTCGAATAATTTCTTCACCATGGCAACGTCGCGCAGTTCCGAGATCGCCTGACGGCGCGCGGCGAGCCCGCCCTTCTTGGCGAGCGTGACCAGCTTTTCCACGATCGGACGCAGTTCCTTGGCTTTCGGCAGCGTCGTGACGACCTGCTCGTGCTTGACCAGGGCGGCGGCCATGTTGGCGAACATAGCGGTGCGATGCGCCGAATGGCGGCCGAGCTTGCGGTGAACTTTTCCGTGACGCATCGCCTATACTCCTGACGTGGCCGCAACGCGGCTCAATAGTGATCCTCGAAGCGCTTGGCCAGTTCCTCGATGTTTTCCGGCGGCCAGCCGGGGACTTCCATGCCGAGATGCAGGCCCATCTGCGCCAGCACTTCCTTGATCTCGTTGAGCGACTTGCGGCCGAAGTTCGGCGTGCGCAGCATCTCCGCCTCGGTCTTCTGCACGAGGTCGCCGATATAGACGATGTTGTCGTTCTTGAGACAGTTGGCCGAGCGCACCGACAGTTCGAGTTCGTCCACCTTCTTGAGGAAGGCCGGATTGAACGCGAGATCGGGAATGGTCTCGGCCGCCGTTTCCTTGCGCGGCTCCTCGAAATTCACGAACACGTTGAGCTGGTCCTGAAGGATGCGCGCCGCGTAGGCGAGCGAATCCTCGGGGCTGACCGCGCCGTTGGTCTCGATGGTCATGGTGAGCTTGTCGTAGTCGAGGATTTGGCCCTCGCGGGTGTTTTCGACCTTGTAGGAAACCTTGCGCACCGGCGAATAGAGGCTGTCGACCGGGATCAGCCCGATCGGCGCGTCCTCGGGACGATTGCGCTCCGCCGGCACGTAGCCCTTGCCGGTATTGACCGTGAACTCCATGCGGATTTCGGCGCCCTCGTCGAGCGTGCACAGCACGAGATCCGGATTGAGCACGACCACGTCGCCGACCGTCTGGATTTCGCCGGCAGTGACGGTGCCCGGGCCCTGTTTCTTGACCACCATGCGCTTGGGGCCTTCGCCCTGCATCTTGATGGCGATGTCCTTGATGTTGAGCACGATGTCGGTGACGTCCTCGCGCACGCCGGCGATCGAGGAAAACTCGTGCAGCACGCCGTCGATGTGCACCGACTGCACAGCGGCGCCTTGCAGCGACGACAGCAGAATACGGCGCAGCGCGTTGCCGAGCGTCACGCCGAAACCGCGTTCGAGCGGCTCGGCGACGACGGTGGCGACCCGTGCGGCGTCGTTGCCGGCGGTCACTTGCAGCTTGTTCGGCCTGATCAATTCCTGCCAATTTTTCTGGATCACGTCATTCACCTATTGAGCGGCGCGGGGCGTTCCCCGCGCATCCCACCCGCCGTGTGGGGAAATTTCGGCGGCAGCGGACGCGGGGCTCACGTCCGCCCGGTAGCAATTACACGCGACGACGCTTACGCGGCCGGCAACCATTATGCGGGATCGTGGTCACGTCGCGGATCGAAGTGATGGTGAAGCCCTGCGCCTGGAGTGCGCGCAGCGCCGACTCGCGGCCGGAACCCGGACCCGACACCTCGACTTCGAGGGTCTTCATGCCGTGCTCCTGCGCCTTCTTGGCGGCGTCTTCGGCGGCGACCTGCGCGGCATAGGGCGTCGATTTGCGCGAGCCCTTGAACCCCATGGTCCCGGACGACGACCAGGCAATCGTGTTGCCTTGCGCGTCGGTGATGGTGATCATGGTATTGTTGAACGAGGCGGCGACATGCGCCACGCCCGAGGCGATGTTCTTGCGTTCGCGCCGGCGGACGCGGGTGGCTTCCTTACCCATTCTCGATCCCTTTGCAGCCCGCCGCCATCAGGCGCGGGCAATTTCTGTCATTACTGCGGTGTCGGTGTCTTCTTTTTGCCGGCAATGGTCTTGGCCGGCCCCTTGCGGGTGCGCGCATTGGTGTGGGTGCGCTGGCCGCGCACCGGCAGGCCCTTGCGGTGGCGCAACCCCCGGTAGCAGCCCAGATCCATGAGCCGCTTGATATTCATCGCCACTTCGCGGCGCAGATCGCCCTCGACGATGTAGTCGCGGTCGATCATTTCGCGGATTTGCAGCACCTCGGCGTCGGTCAACTGCGACACCCGGCGCTCCTGCGGCAAATTTACCTTTTCCATGATTTCGTGGGCCTTTTTGGACCCGATGCCATGGATATACTGGAGCGCGATCACGACGCGCTTGTTGGTGGGCAGGTTTACGCCTGCGATACGAGCCACGGATGCAGTCTCCTATTATCGGCCGCCCGCCCGGTGCGCGGCGAATCTTTGTGTCCCCAGAAGGGCTTAGCGCAAAGCATAACACGACACCTCGCCCCGGATTTTTGGGGCCCGGCATCGCGTCAAACTCCTGAATGGCGTGCTTATTAAGGGATTCATCGCGGTTTCGTCAACTCCGGCGGGTGCGCGTTTTGCGTTGTCCAGCCTTGTTTTTGGCGCGGGTTCGGCGGGGCGCTTTTCGCCCCAATTTCCGGACTTTGGACTGGGCCGGACGGCGCCTGGCTGCGGCCTGTCTGGAACGTCCTTTGGACCCTCCCTTGGACCGTCCCTTGGACCGCCCTTTGGCCGCCTTAGCACTGGTTCTGGCGCGGCGGGGGCGGCCGGTCTTGGCCTTGGTCTTGGACTTGGCCTTGGCGGCCGGGTCCAAAATGCGGTCGATTGCCGCAGTCACGGCGTCGATCGGCGCCATCCCGTCAACGCTGCGGAGCATGCCTTTGCCGGCGTAGTGATCGGCAAGCGGCGCCGTCTGCGCCCGGTAGGCCGCGAGGCGGCCCTTGAGCACCGCCGGGTTGTCGTCGGCGCGCAGCTTCTCGCCGCGTGCCATCATTTCGGCGACGCGATTTTCGATGCGCTTGATGAGGATGCCTTCGTCCACCTTGAGTTCGAGCACGGCGTCGAGTTCGAGGCCGCGTTCGCCGAGCAGCCGCTCGAGCGCCTCGGCCTGCGGCACGGTGCGCGGGAAACCGTCGAGCACGAAGCCGCGCCTGGCGTCCGGCTGGTCGATGCGGTCGGCGATGATCGCCACCACCACATCGTCGGGCACAAGCTCGCCGCGTTCCATGATGCTCTTGGCGCGCTGGCCGACCGGCGTGCCGGCGGCGACGGCGGCGCGCAGCATGTCGCCGGTGGAAAGCTGGACGATTCCGTATTTGGCGACCAGCCGCTGCGCCTGCGTGCCCTTCCCCGCCCCCGGCGGGCCGAGCAGTATCAACCTCATCGATTGCGCCCCCGCAATTTCGAACGCTTGATCAGGCCTTCATACTGGTGCGCGAGCAGATAGCCCTGGATCTGCGCCACCGTATCCATGGTGACGCTGACCACGATGAGCAGCGACGTGCCGCCGAAATAAAACGGCACGGCGGCGTAGGAGATAAGGATTTCCGGAATCAGGCAGACGATGGCGAGATAAAGCGCTCCGAGCACGGTGATGCGCGAAAGCACATAGTCGATATATTCCGCCGTGCGCTCGCCCGGCCGGATGCCGGGAATGAAGCCGCCGTGCTTCTTCAGGTTTTCAGCGGTCTCGGTGGGGTTGAACACGATCGCGGTGTAGAAAAACGTGAAGAAGACGATCAGCGCGATATAGAGGATCAGGAACAGCGGTCGGCCGTGGCCGAGCAGGGTCGTGACCGTGGTCAGCCAGTTTGGCCCGCTGCCGGCGTTGAAATTGGCGACCGTGGTCGGCAACAGCAGCAGCGAGGAGGCAAAGATCGGTGGGATCACGCCCGAGGTATTGAGCTTGAGCGGAAGGTGCGAGGACTGGCCCTCGAACATGCGGTTGCCGACCTGCCGCTTGGGATATTGGATCAGCAGACGGCGTTGCGCTCGCTCCATGAACACGATGAAGGCGATGACCGCGACCGCCATCGCGATGACGGCGAGGATTAGGCCGGTGGACAAAGCGCCCTGCCGGCCGAGCTCAAGGGTGCCGGCGATCGCCGAGGGCAGTTGCGCCACGATGCCGGACAGGATGATCAGCGAAATGCCGTTGCCGATGCCGCGCGACGTGATCTGCTCGCCGAGCCACATCAGGAACATGGTGCCGCCGGTCAGCGTGACCGCGGTGGAAATGCGGAAGAACCAGCCGGGATCGCTCACCACGCTGCCCGCGCCTTCCAGACCAATGGCGATGCCATAGGCCTGGAAGAAGGCGAGAAACACGGTGATATAGCGGGTGTATTGATTCATGATCTTGCGCCCCTGCTCGCCTTCCTTCTTCAGCGCTTCGAGCGTGGGCGAGACGGTCGTCATCAGCTGGATGATGATCGAGGCCGAGATGTAGGGCATGATATTGAGCGCGAAAATCGCCATCCGGTGGATGCCGCCACCGGAGAACATGTTGAACATGCCGAGAATGCCGCCGGCCTGGGTGTTGAAGATCTGCTCCCAGGCGCCCGGATCGATGCCGGGCAGCGGAATATAGGTACCTAGCCGATAGACGATCAGCGCGCCGACCGTGAACCAGATGCGCTTTTTAAGTTCTTCGGCCTTGGCGAGGGCCCCGAAATTGAGATTAGCCGCTAATTGTTCCGCTGCCGAAACCATCGCTTGCTCCTTCGGCCCCACCTTCCGTGACGCGCCGCAAATGCGGCGCACCTGGCAACCACGGTCCTCTAGATAAGCTCGGACTAGCCAACCGGTAGCCCGACGACACTCAACCGCCCGCCGCGGGCGGGCGACGACAAACGGAGGACTTATTCGGCTTTCGGCTCACCCTCGGCGGCTTCCGCCTTGGCCTTGCCGGCCTTCGGCTTGCCGCCCTTATCCCCGCCCTTGGCGGCCTCGAGCGCCATGCGCTTGTTCTTGCCCTTCGGCTCGGCATCGACTTCTTTCGGCGCGGCAAGAATTTTCACGCTGCCGCCGGCCTTCTCGACCGCCGCCACCGCCGATTTCGAGGCCCCATAGACCGCGAAGGCGACCTTGCTCTTGAGCTCGCCGTCGCCGAGCAGCTTGACGCCGCCCTTGGCGCGCCGCATCAGACCGGCCTTGACCATGGCCGCGACGTCAACCGGGCTGCCGACATCGATCAGGCCGGCGTCGATCGCCGCCTGCACCTTGCCGATATTCGTCTCGTTGAGCTTGACCGCGAAGGGCGAGTTGCGGAAACCGCGCTTGGGCAGGCGCCGGTGCAGCGGCATCTGGCCGCCTTCGAAACCCTTGATGCGCACGCCGGTGCGCGCGGTCTGGCCCTTGCCGCCGCGGCCGCCGGTCTTGCCCATGCCGGAGCCGATGCCGCGCCCGATGCGCAGGCGGTTCTTGCGCGCGCCGGCCTTGTCGGCGATCTGGTTGAGTTTCATGGCAGTCGTCCCTTTATTTTGCTTCGCCGACCACACGCACGAGATGCCTGAGTTTGCGGATCATGCCGCGCGTCGAGGGCGTATCCGGCAGGTCGCGCGTGCGGCCGATCCTGTTCAGCCCGAGCCCGATCAGCGTCTCGCGCTGATCGTGATGGCGCCGTAGCGGGCTCGCGATCTGCTCGACCTTGATGGTTTTTTTTGCTTCGGCCATTGGCTTGATCCTCAGTCGGCCGCCGGCTCGGCGTCGCCTTCGCGGCGGCGCGATTGCAGCGTGGACACCTTGATGTTGCGCCTCGCCGCGACCGAGCGCGGCGAATCCTGGTGCTTGAGCGCGTTGAAGGTCGCACGCACCACGTTATAGGGGTTGGACGAGCCGAGCGATTTCGCCACCACGTCCTGGATGCCGAGCGTCTCGAACACCGCTCGCATCGGACCGCCGGCGATGATGCCCGTTCCTGGCGGGGCTGCGCGCAGGAACACCTTGCCGGCGCCGTGGCGGCCGAGCACGTCGTGATGCAGCGTGCGGCCTTCGCGCAGGGGAACGCGCGTCAGGCTGCGCTTGGCGGCATCGGTCGCCTTGCGGATCGCTTCCGGCACTTCACGCGCCTTGCCGTGCCCGTAGCCGGCGCGGCCCTTCTGGTCGCCGACCACCACCAGCGCGGCGAAGGCGAAACGCCGGCCGCCCTTGACCACCTTGGCCACGCGGTTGATGTGCACCAGCTTGTCCTGGAACTCGCTGTCGCGCTCCTCGCGGCCGCCGCGTTCGCGATCGCGCCGCGGTTCTCGTCGGGGTTCATGTGCCATATGCTACCGATCCGTTCTCAGAAATTGAGGCCGCCTTCGCGCGCCGCGTCGGCCAGCGCCTTGATGCGCCCGTGATAGAGATAGCCGCCGCGGTCGAACACGACGTCCTTGATGCCTTTTTCCTTGGCGCGCTCGGCGATCAGCTTGCCGACCGCCTTGGCCGCGTCGATATTGGCGCCGGTCTTGGCGTTTTCGCGCAGCGTCTTTTCCAGCGACGACGCAGCCGCCAGGGTCTCGCCCTTCTTGTCATCGATGAGCTGGGCGTAGATGTGCTTGGACGAGCGGAACACCGACAGCCGCGCGCGGCCGCTGGTGCCGGCGGCGAGCTTGACGTTGCGGCGCACGGTCGCCGTCCGCCGCGCAGTCCGATCGCTTAACCTCGACATCGCCGGTCTCCTACCTCTTCCTGCCGTGCGCGCTGAATGCGACGACCGCGCGCAGCAATTTGCGGATCTTGCGCGAATATTCCGGCACTTGGGTTTCGACGCCGAAGTTGCCGACAAATATCGGCCCACGCAGCGGCGCGCGGCCGCGGCCCGGTAAAATAATCCATTCGCCCATGCGGAGCGATTTGTCCGGACGCCGGCCGCTCATTTCTTCTTCCCTTCCTTGCGGAAAATGTATTCGCCGACATATTTCACGCCTTTGCCCTTGTACGGCTCGGGCGGGCGGAAACCGCGGATTTCGGCGGCAACCTGGCCGACCTGCTGCTTGTCGGTGCCGGTGACCACGATTTCGGTCGGTTTCGGCGTCGCAATGGTGATGCCCTGCGGGATGGCAAAATTCACGTCGTGGCTGAAGCCAAGCTGAAGGTTCAGCGTCTTGCCCTGCACCGCGGCGCGGAAGCCGACGCCGTTGATCTCGAGCTTTTCCTCGAACCCCTTGGTCACGCCGGAGATCAGGTTGGCGACGAGCGTGCGCGAGGTTCCCCACTGCGAACGCGCGCGCTTGGTCTCGGCGCGCGGATCGAGCTTGATCCCGCCCTTGTCCATCTTTGCGATCACGTCTTCATGCAGCACGACCTGCATGGCGCCCTTCGGGCCCTTCACCTTGACGGTCTGCCCTTCCACATTGGCGGTGACGCCGGAGGGAACAGCAACCGCTTTTTTTCCGATGCGCGACATTAGAACACCGTGCAAATGATCTCGCCGCCGACGTTGGCGTCGCGGGCGGCGTGATCAGCCATCACGCCCTTCGGCGTGGACAGGATCGAGATGCCGAGGCCGTTGTTGATGCGCGGCAGCGCCTTGACCGAGGCGTAGACGCGCCGGCCGGGCTTGGAAACGCGCGCGATCTCGCGGATCACCGGCTCGCCGTCGAAATATTTCAGCTCGATCTCAAGCTCGCTGCGGCCGTCGGCATGGGCGACGCTCGCGTAGCCGCGGATATAGCCTTCGGTCTTGAGCACCTCACAGACGCGTTCGCGCTGCTTGGAGCCCGGCATGGAAACCTTCGACTTGGCCCGCAGCTGCGCGTTGCGGATGCGGGCAATCATGTCGCCGATCGGATCGTTCACAGCCATCGCGATCCTCCTACCAGCTCGACTTCACAAGGCCGGGAATAAGGCCTTTGGTGCCGAGGTCGCGCAGGGCGATGCGGCTGAGCTTGTGCTTGCGGTAGTAGGCGCGCGGACGCCCCGACAGCTCGCAGCGGTTGCGGATGCGGGTCGCCGAAGAATTGCGCGGCAATTCGGCAAGCTTCAGGGTGGCGGCGAACCGCTCCTCCATCGGCAGCTTCTTGTCGTGGGCGATCGCTTTGAGCTTGGTCCGGCGGTTTGCGAATGCCTTCGACATGCGGCGCCGCCGGTTGTTCTTCTCGATCGAACTCTTCTTCGCCATTACTTTCTCTCCTTACGGTTCCGCGTATGAGGTGACGGAAGCGCCCCTCACTGCCGGAACGGAAAGTTGAACGCGGTGAGCAAAGCGCGCGCCTCGTCGTCGGTGCGCGCGCTGGTGCAGACGGTGATATCGAGGCCCCATGAATCGGTGACCTTGTCGAAATCGATCTCCGGAAACACGATATGTTCCTTGATGCCGAGGCTGTAGTTGCCGCGGCCGTCGAAGCTCTTCGGATTGAGGCCGCGGAAGTCGCGGACGCGCGGCAGGGCGATATTCACCAGCCGGTCGATGAAGTCGTACATGCGCGCCTTGCGCAGCGTGACCTTGCAGCCGATGGCCTGGCCGTCGCGCAGTTTGTAGGTGGCGATGGATTTGCGCGACTTGGTGATCACGGCCTTCTGGCCGGCGATCAGCGAGAGGTCCTGCGCGGCATTGTCCACCTTTTTGCGGTCGGCGACGCCCTCACCGATGCCCATGTTGAGCACCACCTTGGTGATCATCGGCACCTGGAAGCGGTTGGTGTAACCGAACTGCTTGCTCAGTTCGGCGCGCACCACCTGCTCGAAATGCGTCTTCAGCCGCGCCACATAGTCGGAGCGCTCGCGCGGCTTCTTCACCTTCGGCTCGCTGCCGCCCTTGGGCGCGCCGCCCTCCTTGGCCGCTTTCGGCGGCTTCGAGGCCGGCTTTTTGGCTTCGGTGTTTGCCTGAGTGTCAGCCATCGATCTCTGCTCCGGAACGCTTGGCGAAGCGCACTTTCCTGCGGGCGGCGCCTTCGCCGACGAACTTGAAACCGACGCGGGTCGGCTTGCCGTCCTTGGGGTCGGCCAGCGCCAGATTGGACAGATGGATCGTGCTCTCCTTGGAGACGATGCCGCCTTCCTGCTGCGCGGTCTGCCGCTGGTGACGCTTGACCATGTGGACGCCGCGCACCAGCGCGCGGTCGGCGGCGGGGCGCACCTCGATCACCTCGGCGGTGCGGCCCTTGTCGCGGCCGGCAAGCACGATGACCTTGTCGCCCTTTTTGATCTTGGCGGCCATCACAGCACCTCCGGCGCCAGCGAAATGATCTTCATGTGGTTTTTGGCCCGCAGTTCGCGCGGCACCGGCCCGAAGATGCGGGTGCCGACCGGCTCCATCTGCGGGGTGATCAGCACCGCCGCGTTGCGGTCAAAGCGAATGACGGAACCGTCAGGGCGCTTGATGTCCTTGGAGATGCGCACCACCACGGCCTTCATCACTTCGCCCTTCTTCACGCGGCCGCGCGGGATCGCTTCTTTCACCGAGACGACGATGACGTCGCCGATGGTGGCGTATTTACGCTTCGAGCCGCCCAGCACCTTGATGCACATGACGCGGCGCGCGCCGGAATTGTCCGCCACGTCGAGGTTTGTTTGCATCTGGATCATGATGCGGCTCTCATTTCTTCTGTGCGTGCCGGCTCATTGACAGCCCGCCGCTTATTGAACCTTCTGTTTCTTTTCGCCGCGCACGACTTCCCAGCACTTGAGCTTGGAAATCGGGCGGCGCTCCTCGATCCACACCATGTCGCCGACGGAAAACTCGTTTTTCTCGTCATGCGCGTGGTATTTCTTCGAGCGGCGCACGGTTTTCTTCATCGTCGCGTGGGTGAATCGCCGATCGACGCGCACGACAATGGTCTTGTCCTGCTTGTCGCTCACGACGACGCCCTGCAGCGTACGCTTCGGCATCTAAAACCTCTTACTCTTTCTCTTTCGGCTTCGCCTTGGCGCGCGGTTTGGACTTCGGCTTGGCGGCGGCCTTCGGCTTCACGGTTCTGGCTTTCTTTTCCGGCTTCGGAGCGACTTCGGCCTGCGGCGCGGCGGCGGCTTTCGCAACCGGCTCCGGCATGCCGGCGCGCTTCTGCGCGGCGATGGTTTTGAGGCGCGCGACGTCGCGGCGGATCACGCGGACGCGCGAGGTATTCTCGAGCTGGCCGGTGGCGCGCTGGAAGCGCAGATTGAACTGCTCCTTCTTGAGCTTGAGCACCTCGTCGTCGATCTGGTCGAGCGTCATCGCTCTTACGTCTGCGGCTTTCATGACACTCACTCGGCGATGCGTTCGATGAACCGGGTCTTCACCGGCAGCTTGGCGGCGGCAAGCGCCAGCGCTTCCTTGGCGACGTTGACGGGGATGCCGTCGACCTCGAACAGGATGCGGCCGGGCTTGACGCGGGTAACCCACAGTTCGGGCGTGCCCTTGCCTTTGCCCATGCGGATTTCGATCGGCTTTTTCGACACCGGCACGTCGGGGAAGACGCGGATCCACACGCGGCCCGACCGCTTCATGAAGCGGGTGAGCGCGCGGCGCGCGGCCTCGATCTGGCGCGCGGTGACGCGCTCGGGCTCCAGCGCCTTGAGCCCGTATTGGCCGAAGGCGAGGGTCGCGCCCGAGGTGGCGACGCCATGGATGCGGCCCTTGAAGGCCTTGCGGAACTTGGTGCGGATCGGTTGCAGCATGATTTTACCCTGGTGTTCCGCTCAGGCCGCGGATTCGCGGCGCGGGCGGCCCTGGTCGCCCTCGGCGAGCTTCTTGTCCTGCGCCATCGGATCGTGCTCGAGGATTTCGCCCTTGAAGATCCAGACCTTGACGCCGCAGGTGCCGTAGGTGGTGAACGCGGTGGCGACGCCGTAGTCGACGTCGGCGCGCAGCGTATGCAGCGGAACGCGGCCCTCGCGGTACCACTCCATGCGCGCGATTTCGGCGCCGCCGAGGCGGCCGGAGCAATTGATCCGGATGCCCTCGGCGCCGAGCCGCATCGCCGACTGCACCGCGCGCTTCATGGCGCGGCGGAACGCGACGCGGCGTTCGAGCTGCTGGGCGATCGATTCGGCGACCAGTTGCGCGTCGAGTTCCGGCTTGCGGATTTCGACGATATTGATGACGACGTCGCTGTCGGTGAGCTTGGCCACCGCCTTGCGCAGCTTCTCGATGTCGGCACCCTTCTTGCCGATCACTACGCCCGGCCGCGCCGAGTGGATGGTGACGCGGCATTTCTTGTGCGGGCGCTCGATCACGATGTGCGACACCGCCGCCTGCTTGAGCTGCTTCATCAGCTCTTCGCGGATCTTGATGTCCTCGTGCAGCAGCTTGCCGTATTCGGCCTTGCCGGAATACCAGCGCGAGTCCCAGGTGCGGTTGATCCCGAGACGCAGGCCGATCGGATTGACTTTCTGACCCATCGATTACCCCTTTAGGCCTTCGCTTCGGCCGCCGCCTCGACCTGACGCACCACGATGGTCAGGTGGGAGAACGGTTTCAAAATGCGTCCCATGCGGCCGCGGCCGCGCGGGCTGAAGCGCTTGATCACCAGCGCCTTTCCGACATGGGCCTCGGCGACGACCAGTTCGTCGACGTCAAGGTCGTGATTGTTCTCGGCATTGGCGATCGCCGATTGCAGGCACTTGCGCACGTCCTTGGCAATGCGCTTGCGCGAAAACTCGAGGTCGGCGAGCGCGCTCGCCACCTTCTTGCCGCGGATCAACTGCGCGACAAGATTGAGCTTCTGCGGGCTGATCCGGATCATCCGGGCCACCGCCTTGGCCTCGTTGTCGGCGAGGCTTCGCTCGTGTGCGCTCTTGCCCATGACGTCTCTCTCGATTCCCTAGCTGGCTGCCGCCGGCGCCGCAGCGGGTGCGGCGGCCGGTGCGCCCGGCGCCGCGGCGCCCGGAGCGGCGGCGGCGCGTTTGGCTTTGCGGTCGGATGAATGGCCGTAGAACATCCGGCCGGGCGCGAATTCGCCGAACTTGTGACCGACCATTTCCTCGGTCACCATCACCGGAATGTGCTTCTGCCCGTTATAGACGCCGAAATTGAGCCCGACGAACTGCGGCAGGATGGTCGAGCGCCGGCTCCAGATCTTGATCATCTCGTGCCGGCCGGACGCGCGCGCGGCTTCCGCCTTGCGCAGCAGATATCCGTCGACGAACGGGCCTTTCCATAGCGAACGCGACATCGTGGCTGGTTCCTATTGCTGCTTGTTCTTGCGGTCGTGCCGGCTGGCGACGATGAATTTGGTGGTGCGTTTGTTCTTGCGCGTCTTCCAGCCTTTGGTCGGAACGCCCCAGGGCGTGGTCCAATGCTTGCCGCCTTTGGTGCGCCCGCCGTGCGGGTGATCGACCGGGTTCATGGTGATGCCGCGGTTGTGCGGCATTCGGCCCTTCCAGCGCTGACGGCCGGCCTTGCCGATCGTGGTGTTCATGTTGTCCGGATTGGACACAGCGCCAATCGTCGCCATGCAGCGGCCATGCACCAGGCGCTGTTCGGCGGAATTGAGCCGCAGAATGACGTAGTCCTGATCGCGGCCGACGATCTGCGCATAGGAGCCGGCCGAACGGGCGATCTGCCCGCCCTTGCCGATTTTGATCTCGATGTTGTGCACGATGGTACCGACCGGAATGACGCCAATCGGCAGCGCGTTGCCCGGCTTGATGTCGGCTTTTTCCGACGAGATGACGCTGTCGCCGATGCCGAGCCGCTGCGGCGCCAATATGTAGGCCCGCTCGCCATCCTGGTACTTGATAAGCGCAATAAAGGCCGTGCGATTGGGGTCGTATTCCAGCCGCTCGACGGTCGCCGGCACGTCGAGTTTGGTGCGGCGGAAGTCGATCTTGCGGTAGGCCTGCTTGTGGCCGCCGCCGCGGAAGCGCGACGTGATGCGCCCGTTATTGTTGCGGCCGCCGGTCGAGCTCTGCCCTTCGGTCAAGGCCTTGACCGGCGGGCCCTTGTGCAGCCCGGAGCGGTCGACGATGACCAGCTGGCGCTGGCTCGGCGTGGTCGGATTGTATGTTTTCAACGCCATAGCAAGCTTCCCTTACAACCCGGTGGTCACGTCGATGCGGTGACCCTCTTCCAGCGTCACGACCGCGCGCTTCACATCGGACAAAACGCCGACCTTGTTCTTGAACACCTTCTTCTTGCCCTTGCGTACATGCGTGTTGACCGCCTTCACCTTGACGTCGAACAGCTTCTCGACCGCTTCTTTGATCTGCGGCTTGGTCGCGGTTTTGCGCACCTTGAACACGACCTTATTGTGTTCGGAAGCCATGGTCGCCTTTTCGGTGATCACGGGACCGAGGATGACGTCGTAATGGCGCGGATCGCTGGTGGTCATTTGAAGCGCGCCTCCAGCGCATCGAGCGCGGCCTTGGTCAGCACCAGGGTCTTGCGCCGCATGATGTCGTAGACGTTGATGCCCTGAACCGGCAGCACGTCGATATTCGGAATATTGCGCGCGGCGCTGCGGAAGTTCGCCTCGATCTCGGCGCCGTCGATGATCAGCGCGTTGTCGAGGCCGAGCTTGTCGAACTTCACCGCCAGCGCCTTGGTCTTGGCGTCCTTAACCGTGGCCTTGTCGAGGACGATGATGCCGCCGCCCTTGGCCTTCGACGACAGCGCGTGCTTGAGCGCGAGTGCGCGCACCTTCTTGGGCAGGTCGATGGCGTGACTGCGCACCACGGGGCCGAAGGCGCGGCCGCCGCCGCGGAATTGCGGTACGCGCGCCGAACCGTGGCGGGCGCCGCCGGTACCCTTTTGCGCATACATTTTCTTGCCGGTACGCCAGATTTCCGAACGGTCCTTGGTCTTGTGCGTGCCGCGCTGGCGCTTGGCGAGCTGCCAGTTGACGCAACGCTGAAGGATGTCGCTCCGCGGCTCGAGGCCGAAAATCGCGTCCGGCAGATCGACCGAACCGGCGGCTTTGCCCTCGAGCGTGGTGATCTTCAATTCCATGTCACGCGCCCTCCTTCGCAGCAGGGGCGGCGGCGGGAGCCTGCTCGGCCGCCGGCTTCGCCTCGGGCGTTTCGCTGAGACGGAACTTGCCCGGCTTGGGCGCTTCCTTGGGCAGCGCCTTCTTGACCGCATCGCGCACGGTCACCCACCCGCTTTTGGCGCCGGGCACCGAGCCCTCGACCATGATCAGGCCACGCGCGACATCGGTCTGCACCACTTTGAGGTTGAGCGTGGTGACACGGTCGACGCCCAGGTGACCGGGCATCTTCTTGTTCTTGAAGGTCTTGCCGGGATCTTGCCGGCCGCCGGTGCCGCCGATCGACCGGTGCGAGATCGACACGCCGTGCGAGGCACGAAGGCCGGCGAAATTCCACCGCTTCATGCCGCCGGCAAACCCCTTGCCGATCGAGGTGCCGCAGACATCGACGAATTGCCCGACCACGAAATGGTCGGCGGTGATTTCGGCGCCGACCGGGATCAGGGCATCCTCGCTGACGCGGAATTCAGCAAGCTTGCGCTTGGGCTCGACTTTGGCCTTGGCGAAATAGGCGCGGTCGGACTTGATCATGTTGTTCGAGCGGCGGGCGCCCGCGCCGAGTTGCAGGGCGACGTAGCCATTCTTGTCCTTGGTGCGATGCGCGACTACCTGGCATTGCCCCAGGCGCAGCACCGTGACCGGCACGTGCTCACCGCCTTCGGTGAACACCCGCATCATCCCGACCTTTTGTGCGACAACTCCGGTACGCATCGTCTTCCTCACCCGGCCTTTACAGCTTGATCTCGACGTCGACGCCGGCGGCGAGATCGAGCTTCATCAGCGCGTCCACCGTCTGCGGCGTCGGATCGACGATGTCCAGGAGGCGCTTGTGCGTGCGCATCTCGAACTGTTCGCGGCTCTTCTTGTCGACATGCGGCGAGCGATTCACCGTGAACTTCTCGATGCGCGTCGGCAACGGAATCGGTCCACGCACCTGTGCGCCGGTGCGCTTGGCGGTGTTGACGATCTCGCGCGTCGACGCATCGAGGATGCGGTGATCGAACGCCTTGAGCCGGATCCGGATATTCTGGCCGTTCATTTGCCTGTCTCTCTGGACTGCCATCGTCCGCGCAAACGGACGACCCAGTATTCGCTAACGTCTCGGTAGCCTCGCGGCCCCGCAAAAACCGGGTGCCCCGCTTTCGCGGGGCACGACAGCAATTCTACTCGATGATGCTCGCCACCACGCCGGCGCCGACGGTACGGCCGCCTTCGCGAATGGCGAAACGAAGCTTCTCCTCCATGGCGATCGGCACGATCAGGTGCACTTCCATCGCCACGTTGTCGCCCGGCATCACCATCTCGGTGCCGGCCGGCAAGTGCACCACACCGGTCACGTCGGTGGTGCGGAAGTAGAACTGCGGACGGTAGTTGGTGAAGAACGGGGTGTGACGGCCGCCTTCTTCCTTAGTGAGGATGTAGGCCTCCGCCTTGAACTTGGTGTGCGGCTTGACCGAGCCGGGCTTGCACAGCACCTGGCCGCGCTCGACTTCCTCGCGCTTGGTGCCGCGCAGCAGGCAGCCGACATTGTCGCCGGCCTCGCCCTGGTCGAGCAGCTTGCGGAACATCTCGACACCGGTGACGACCGTCTTCTGCGTCGGCTTGATGCCGACGATCTCGACTTCCTCGCCGACCTTGATGACGCCGCGCTCGATGCGGCCGGTGCACACGGTGCCGCGGCCGGAGATCGAGAACACGTCTTCGACCGGCATCAGGAACGGCTGATCCTTCGGGCGTTCCGGCTGCGGGATGTAGTCGTCCACCGCCTTCATCAGCTGGAGGATGGCGTCATGGCCGAGCTTGGGGTCCTTGCCTTCGAGGCCGGCAAGCGCCGAACCCTTGATCACCGGGATCTTGTCGCCGGGGAAATTGTACTTGGAGAGAAGCTCGCGGACCTCGAGCTCGACCAGTTCGAGCAACTCCGGATCGTCGACCATGTCGACCTTGTTCATAAACACAACCAGAGCCGGTACGCCGACCTGGCGGGCGAGCAGGATGTGTTCGCGCGTCTGCGGCATCGGGCCGTCCGCGGCCGACACGACCAGGATGGCGCCGTCCATCTGCGCCGCGCCGGTGATCATGTTCTTCACGTAGTCGGCGTGGCCGGGGCAGTCGACATGCGCGTAGTGGCGCTTTTCGGTCTGGTATTCGACGTGCGCGGTCGAAATGGTGATGCCGCGCGCCTTTTCTTCCGGTGCCTTGTCGATCTGGTCGTAAGCGGTGAAGGTGGCGCCGCCGGTCTCGGCCAGCACCTTGGTGATCGCCGCCGTCAGCGTCGTCTTGCCGTGGTCGACGTGACCGATCGTTCCGATATTGCAATGAGGCTTGTTGCGCAGGAATTTTTCTTTGGCCATGGAACTCTCCGTTCAGATTCCTTCAGGTTGCGATCGTCACGCGAATTTTTTCTGTACTTCCGCCGACACATTGGCGGGCAGCTCGGCGTAGTGATCGAATTGCATGGTGAATGTGGCGCGGCCCTGTGACATGGACCGCAAGTTGTTGACGTAGCCGAACATGTTCATCAGCGGCACCATCGCGTTGATGACGTTGGCGTTGCCGCGCATGTCCTGACCCTGGATCTGTCCGCGCCGGGAATTGAGGTCGCCGATGACGGAGCCGGTGTAGTCCTCCGGCGTCACCACCTCGACCTTCATGATCGGCTCGAGCAGAACGGGCTTGGCCCTTTGCAGGGCCTCCCGCAGGCACTGGCGCGCGCAGATTTCGAACGCGAGCGCCGAGGAGTCGACGTCGTGATATTTGCCGTCAATCAGCGTCACCTTGAGGTCGACTACCGGGAAGCCGGCGAGCGGCCCGGAGCCGAGCACGGATTCGAGGCCCTTCTCGACGCCGGGGATGAATTCCTTCGGCACCGCGCCGCCGATGATCTCGTTTTCGAACTCGAACGGCGTACCGGGCGCCACCGGCTCGGCGACAATCTTGATCGCCGCGAACTGGCCGGAGCCGCCGGTCTGCTTCTTGTGCGTGTAATCGTGCTCGACCTTCTGCGTGATCTTCTCGCGGAAGGCGACCTGCGGCGCGCCGATATTGGCGTCGACCTTGTAGGTGCGCTTGAGGATATCGACCTTGATGTCGAGATGCAGTTCGCCCATGC
>Ga0335083_10000333_pt1 | contig 74039 bp, 66 predicted proteins | sample Lox_Sample_42_FD_206716 | JGI IMG/M metagenome (GOLD analysis project Ga0335083, IMG submission 206716) | Soil microbial communities from Loxahatchee National Wildlife Refuge, Florida, United States - Lox_Sample_4.2 | ecosystem: Environmental > Terrestrial > Soil > Wetlands | place: USA...
CCTGGCGATAGACGACGCCGTCGAGATCCTTCGGACGGGAGTAATAGAACGGCGCGAGGTCGTAGTCTTTCCAGTCGCCCGTCACGGCCTCGATGATTTGATCGAGATTCAAGTCGCGAAAAAAGGCTGGCGTCTCGTGCGTTTCGCTTCCTGTGCTACCTTCGGGCCCAACAAACAGGATGCTGTGGAAAGGCCTGCTGCTCAGGCAAGCTGACTGTTCCTTTGCATTGGGCGATGGAGAACCGGCTGCCCGCAAGTCCACGTTGCAAACCCCACTTAGTCTAAATTGTATTTCGGGAATCGTGGCGCGGGATGAGAGGACTCCGCGACAAGAATCCCTTGTCAGGAGTCATCATCTGTCCCGGCTTACCTTCAGGAAGGACAGCGGTTATAAGGCGAACTCCCTCGCCCGATGAAATACTAGCACGACGACACACACTGTCAACGGCGCTTGGAGAAGACCGACCGTGTACTTCCTAATTTGGGGGACGCCGGAGGCATGTGTTGACGCGACCCTTGGCCCAGGGTCTCTGTGCCTCTCGCATGTTCAAATGGCCAGATTTGCTCTGACCTGCTCCAGAATTGGCCGAACAGCCGCGTGACTCGGCAGCGTTCCATGCGCTTGCCTCCACTTTATACACTCGGATCGCACAAAACGCGCCAGCGATAGCTGGGGACCCATACCGCAGCCAAGGTGACGCCTGCAGCCCGATCGCTGCTTTTCGCGCCTCTCGCTCCGATTCCAGTCGCACACCCTCCCTGATCTGCCGCGCGTGTTTGGCTAATGACCCTTCGATTTCAGAGATGACAGCGATCCATCGGGAATCCGCTCGTGGGGCAATCCAAATCTCGCTGACAAGAGCCTCCAATGTCCCCAGTTCTTTCGGCAGCGCCCGCAGCACATCCAAGCAAATCACATTCTCCGATCCCTTCCAAATCAAACATTACGCTGTTCTGGGGGAACAATCTGCGAGACCGTCCGGGTCGTGCGCCCAAGGCAGGCGCTCCCTTCTATCATGCTCACTGGTTTAGCCGACCACTAGCACGCCATGGAACGAGTCCATCCGAGATTCGAGAGGTAGAGGTTGGTCATTGACGGTCGCAGAGAAACTTCTTTCTCAACCCACAACCCAACCCACAACATGAGATGTCTTGTACGACTTCCGAGTAGTTTGGCAGTCCCCGCGGTCTTGTAAGTTGTTTCAAAGCCAATCCACGCTACGCTGTCACGATACAGTTCTTAGCCCATCCATGCCCAGCGTGTCGAGATGCGCCGGGGCTGAAGGTCGAGATCGAGGGATGCGGCCACCGTCCGTGCCGCAGCTTGAATTGGCATACGAACCGCACCCCAAATCTCTTATTGCTGCCTTTTGCTGCCTCGTTTCTATGTAACATCCGTCACATCAGTCAGATATGGCGGAAGCGTGTGGGAGTCGAACCCACCATTCGACCCGCGAAGGGCCGAATCGCCGGCTTTGAAGGCCGGGAAGATCACCGGACCCCTTTCGCCTCCGTTCAGAGTATAGGGGTCAGGCCCGTACGGTTTCAATTGCGGCGGCAGCAGTCTTTGAGCGGATCAGCGCAGCAACCAGGTCATAAAGCTTCGGGCTGGTGCAGACTTCGTAGTAAGGATGTGTGGAGGCTGCGCCGATTTTGCCGTCAGGAAGCAGTTCGCGGGCGAGGCCTTTGCGCAGAACGATTAATTCCACGGATTCTCCCATGGGTACTTCGCCATAATGCAGCGTCACATTTTCCCTGCCCCAGGGCATCTCAAGTTTCGTTTCGACGGAATCGAGCGAGATTTCTTCAGACAATTTCTGGAACCCTTCCTCGTTCAGCTCGATGCCGTTCATATTGAAACGCACGAGGAACTCGTCCAGTTCTTCCGCGGAAGCACCCTTCATGGCTGTAAGGAATTGATAGACGCAGAAATGAGTACTTTGCCGGGACAGCATCCGCTTGGCGAGTTTCGCGCAGCCGGAGAGGCGATCCGACAGATTCAGCGCTTTCGAGATCATGATCTTGGAATCGCCGTCCGTCCAATACGTTGGCGCGGAGCCCTGAAACGCCACGCCGACTCCAAGCTCGAGCGAGGGAAGATCGCTTGCGGCGGCGCGGTCGTTGTAGGAATTGCACACGGCGAGGATTTGGCGCGAAAGAATGCATGCTTTGGCAACCGCACGGGCATAGGTGCGCGTCGATTCCGTTTCGAAGATCGCCAGGATAACGGCATCGCCCTCGATAAACACCTTTTTGGCACCGAAGCGGTCGAGCAACTTTTTCACCGGCTCGTGTAGATTCAAGCTGAAGTGCGATGCCGGGCTCAGCCCGCGGGAAAGCAAATCCTGCGTCATCTTTGTCGAGCCGCGCACGTCAGCCTTGATGATCACGTGCGAAACGACCTGGTCTTCCTGGAGCTTGGCCTCATCCTGGAGGACGCACTCGTAGAGTCTGTTGTTCAAGCGCGAAAGGTCCCTGGCCTGCTCGGTAGTAACGAGATGAACGCGCTCCATGCACGTTGAGAGGTGCTCCGCATCGTGAAGATCACGGCGCAAACGCAGAAAGTCGGTTGCAAAGCGAAGTACGAAGCCCTGCATTTCCTCCTTTGAGTAACGGCGGATTTTTCGGGAGAGCTCTTCGATGGGCTTCAACGACAGTTGCTTGGCGGGAACGTGCTTCAACACTTGTTCGACCTGCTTCATCTCCTCCTTCGAGACTAGCGCCTTGCGAAGCTGCTGCAAGTGCACGGGCGGGCAGTAATCTTTGGCAATCGGGCGGATCTCGTAACTTGCCAGAACGTGATAAAGAACGTCGCTTTGTTCCAGCCGCTCGACGAGTTGCGCCAGCAGCTTCGCCTGCTCCCCTGATTGACCATCCCCGGCGGAGCCGTCGAAAAGACGCTTGGCGTTTTCCGGATCGTTCAGGTAGTCACCTAGGCGACCCCTGTAGCCCTTGTTGAAGAAATCCAGTTTCTGCTTTGCGGCATCGATCTGCGGACCCATCTCTTCCAGCTTCACTTCCTGGTGCTTCAGCCTCATTTCGATATCGCTTAGGGAAGCCTTCAAATCCGATGGATCGGCCGAATTGAGGAATTTGTTGAAAAAACTTTCACCTCTCTCCATTTTCTTGCGTGTATTCTCACGCTGCTCTTCGAGACTGGCGACTTCGGCGCGCATCGCTGCGGCTTGCTCAAGTAGTGCATTGTGAGCTTGATTGGCCTCGGTAAACGCAGGGTCTTGCCCGATCGTGAGCCCAGCCTCGCAAAGGAATTCCTGGAAAAGCGTATCCATGGCTTCGAAGCGATCAGGGTCTCGGGCGTAATTTCCGAGCAGAACGTAGTGCTCCAGGAAATAGACGTCGTCTTTTCCGCCATCGAGAAAGATGATGCGGTTCTTCAGCAGTTCATAGAGAGGGGCAAAATCGTCGCCGAAGAGAGCCCGCCGCGTTTTGGCGATGACGTTTTCCTCGGCATCGACAAGCATCTGAGCGACCTGTTGGCCAACGCCGCGGATTACCTTTCGGCGCGCGGACTGCAATTCCGATAGTCGCGCCTTGATCACATGCGCCTGTTGGCTGCGCTCGAAGAATTCGCCGCGCTGGCGGACCCATTCCTTCCCTTCAAGGATGAGGTTTGCGAATTGATTGGTTAGTTCCTGCGTGAGAAATTTTAGCAGGCCGAGGCGGAAAACGAGGTCGATTTCGATATTCTTGTGATACTTGGCTTGGGTCAGAGCGCTTTGCAGGAGTTCCGTCAGCAATTTGCGGAACCCCATGTTGTCCAGGCTCTTCACCGTGCGGAGCTCTATGCCGGAAAAATATGTGGCGCTGGTGCTCTGGCGAATCAAGTCAAACAAATAGTCGCGCGCGGCCTGAACAAACTTCGGGCTAAGGAACACATCGTGGTGGATATTGTCCACCCCGATGGCCAACGATCCCATGGGAATCGTGACATTGTAGCTCTTAAGTTCGATTCGGGCCGCTTCTGCCAAGCCAAGTGTTAGAGTCTCGTCAGGCATCCGCTCCACCAGAAGGGGCTTTAACCAAGCTAGCAGCGCACATCGGGCTCCGCAACAGTGCTGGTTGCTTCGGTAACTAGAGAGTTAGGACTGTGCCGCAAATACCGATAAACACGGGAGTTACGAGAGGGTGATGCGGCGGGTGTCCCCACCCCGATGCTCCAGGTGGATACAGACTTGTGGCCAGGGTGATGGCAATGGAAAACGCTCTGACCATTCCAAAATCACCACCGCCGGTTTGATGAAAATATCTTCCAAACCGAGTGTCTCGAAATCGTGAAAACTTTCGATCCGATATAAATCGGCGTGGTAGACCTGCGCTTGTTTCCCGTAGGCATGAACTAAAGTGAACGTTGGGCTCGTGACTTCGTCTTCGGGGGCGGCTCCTAATCCGGCAACGATGCCTTTTGTCAGAGTGGTTTTGCCGCTGCCGAGATCGCCCATTAGCAATACGAGCATTGGCGCTTTAAGTGACTTGGCAAATTCGCGCCCCCAGTTCATCGTCTCTTCGGACGAATGCGTGACGGTCACTTTAGGCACCGAACCGTATCTCTCTGAGGAGCGATTCACGTGCTGCGGGAATATTTTGCGCCACTTCATGCGCGAGAACACCGGAAGGCTCCCCTTTCCGTGCAAGGATGTCGGCGGCAGCACCATGCAGAAAAACACCCAAGGCCAGGACGCGAAGCCAATCTTCCGTTCCGAATTGCGCGGTAAGCGCGGCGAGCACACCAGTGAGGACGTCACCGGAACCGCCTTTGGCCAGAGCTGGTCCGCCGCTCTTGTTGACCAGGGTACGGCCGTCCGGTGCGGCCAGTATCGTGTGGAATCCCTTGAGAATGACGTAGAGGTTCCACCTTTTCGCGGCATCTGCCGCAACCTTCAGCCGTTCACTCTGCACTCCACTATTCTTGATGCCCAGCAATTTCGCCATCTCTCCGGGGTGTGGCGTTATCGCAAGATATTGTGTTTTCCGCCTGGCCAACTTGTCTGCCTCACCATCAAAGCAATTCAATCCATCGGCATCCAAGACAATCGGCAAGGTGGTTTCTCGGACAAGCTGCTGAACGACCATTCGGGTTTCCACATGCGTCCCTATGCCGGGCCCAACCGCGACCACCGACTTGCCTTCGAGGATTTTCGCCATTCGTCCCGATGAAGAATTCGCCGCCGCAATCCCGCCGGTCTTTGTGGCGAGGAGGGCCTCGGTCATATATTCCGCGTGCGCCGCTGCAACAGCCGGTTGCACATCGTCCGGCGTCGCAATCGTCGTCAGTCCCGCTCCAGCCCGCAAGCACGCATATCCTGCCAGGACTGCCGCGCCCGATTTTCCGCGAGAGCCGGCCACTATCACCGCGTGTCCGAATGTGCCCTTATGCGAATCCGCGGCCCGCACCAGTGGCAATGATTCGAACTCATCCGAACCAATCCATCGAAGGTTTTGTTTTCCTATTTCCTCGACTAAAACCGAGGGAGAGCCAATGTCTGCGACTTCTAATGCGCCGCAAGCCTCAGCCTTGTCCGCCGTCAACTGCCCGATCTTAGGCGAAGTAAAAGTCACAGTCCGATGAGCGACCAGGACGGGACCAGCAGGCACATCCCCATCTGACGGCAATCCAGATGGAGTATCCACGGCAAGAATCAATGCGGGCCACGTGCTCGTGCCGTTCTTCGAATGCTCGTTGAGGTCGGAAATAGCACGGCCGACTCTTCCCGAAGCCCCTCCGCGCAGACCAGTTCCAAGCATGGCATCCACAATGATGTTTGAAGAACAAACCTGCGGCCAAATTTTCTCCCAGTCCGGATCTGTCAAAACTGTCTCAACGATCCCTCCACTATCCATCCACTTGGAGAGATTCGCCGCCGCGTCGCCCCGAACGTCTGCTCGCTCCCCAAACAGGAGAACTTGGGTCCACAGCTTTGCTTCTCTTAGAAGTCGCGCTACAACGAATCCGTCGCCACCATTGTTTCCTCTTCCGCAAAGAACACAGACACGCACATTCTCACGTCCCTCGATCGCTCTCAGCACGGCCTCAGCCACTTTGCGGCCTGCGTTTTCCATTAATTGGAGGCTGGACATCCCATAACGCTCGGTCGTCAAGCGGTCGACCTCACGCATCTCGGCGGCAGTCAGGGCTTTCATGGCTGATTCACGCGGCGGGCAATTCCATTTGATTTACAGCATCCATCCGCCGCTCACGTTGATGACCTGGCCAGTCACATATTCCGCATCGTCCGAAGCAAAATATGCGACCGCAGCGGCCACATCCTCGACCGTAGGGGGACGACCTATCGGAAAGCGCGCATCGCGCATGCGCCTTGCTTCGTTTAGCGTCAGCTCTTTTTCATCGATGCTCGATGGATTGACTACATTCACGGTGATACCGTTCTTCGCCTCTTCCAAAGCAAGGGAACGCGACAATGCCACCACCGCAGCCTTTGCAGCGGCATAGGCAGATATCTTCGCCTGGCCAAAGGCTCGCTCAGCCCCCACCGCTCCGAGATTAATGATTCGGCCCCAGCGGCCGCGCCGCATGTGTGGAAGAGCGGCCTTGCTAACGTAGAGGACGCTGGATAGATTCGAGGAAAAAATGCTTTGCCACTCCTCAAGTGAAGAATCCGCCAGCGTGCCCCATCGAAAACCGCCCACATTGTTAACCAGAATATCGATGCGTCCAAACCGCTCGGCCACGGTCGTGACCAACTGCTCCGCGCGCGCCGCGTCCGTGACGTCTGTTTCGACGGCGACGCAGTCCGCTCCACTCGCCTGCAACTGGCGGAGCGCCTGCTGGGCCGCCATTTTGTTGGAACGGTAGGAGATCGCGATGCGCGCCCCTTCCTGCGCGAGACGGACGGCGATTCCCCGCCCGATCCCACGGCTTCCTCCCGTAATCAGGGCCACGCGGTTAACAAGCGTCATTCTTCTCCTTGGCTGAATCCGTGGAAAGCCTGTCAGTATAGCCCACTCGTGAAACCCGCACTACCGCAGCGCGTGGACAAAGTGCCCGAACTTCCTTCCTAACGAAGCCTGGCCACAATCACCGTCATATCGTCGGCTTGCTCCGGCGTACCCGCCCATTCCTCCGCTGCCATCATCAGTGCCTGCCCAACCACATGGGGTGCGGCTGCTTGCACACGTATCGCCGCTTCCTGCAACCGGCGGATGCCAAACTCTTCGCCGTAGACGTTCTCCGGCTCCACCAATCCGTCGCTGTACTGCACGAGGATCGCATTGGGTGGCACCGCGACGGAGTCCTCTTCGTAAACGTAGTCTTCCATGACTCCTAAAACCATGCCACCTTTGTCCAGGTGTTTTGACGTGCCATTCACAATGAGGAATCCGGGCAAATGCCCCGCATTCGTATAACGGAGCGTGCGTGTTGCACTGTCATATACGGCTATGAAAAACGTCGCGAAGCGATCGTCGGCCGTGTTACGCACCATGTGCATGTTCAGAATCGCCACCAGTTCCGCCGTGCTCATCTTCTCGCTACCGGCGGCCAGCAATTGGCTTCGCAGCGCAGCCTGCAGGCTAGCCATCAACAGGGCGGCGGAAATTCCCTTTCCTGAAATGTCGGCCAGCGCAATCGCAAGGTGCGTCGGGCTTAGCTGGATAAAGTCGTAATAGTCGCCGCTGACCGTGCGCGCGGCTTTGCAAATTGCCTCCAGCTCGACCCCGGCGACCGAGGGCACGCTTTGCGGAAACAGTTGATTCTGTACCTCACTTGCGATAGACAGCTCATTCTCCAAACGCTGCCGCTTTTTAGACTCTTCCAGCAATCCACTAATGGAACCAGTCATGTCGTTGAACGATTCACCCAGAACGCCCAACTGGTCACGGCGCTCGATCCGCACGCGATGCGTCCAGTCGCCCGTCTTCACGTACTGCGTCGCTACGTAAAGATCATTGACGGCTCTCGTGATTCGCCGCGAGAGGACGAATCCAGTGATCAGCCCAGCGATCCCGATCAGCAGGAATATCACCGCGACCAGGATAAATCCGTCCACGTAGAGATCGCTGAGATCACCCAACGACGTGAAAATCCGCGCATTCAATCGCGAGGGCCGGGCATTAAAAGTCGCCAGCACGGGCCGCCGCGCATCAATCGCTCCCTTGGGCCCGATGTAGGCTGCGTCGAGCCGCGAGAGACCCGTGATAGTCGGATCAATCCAGTAGGACGCCGGGTAGAGTGTCCTGTTTCGCGCTTGAATGCGGTCAGTAGTCTCGTATTGAAAGTTATCTGAGTTGTAGAGAATTCCCTGGCGCGCGCCGCCTTCAAAGCGTTTCGTCAGATTCAGTTGGATGGCGCCTAAATCCGGTGCGATAGTCGTCAGAAATTCCGGCGTTACCCGCACGCGAAGGGTAACGACGCGGACCCCGTTCGGCTCAGGCATGGCTCTAATACTCATAAGATAAAGCGCATCGTGGTCTTCCACCAGCCCCGCAAAGGAGTTCTTCGTTGGTCCGGCTAGCTTGCGCAAGAGCGCTACGTCGCTTGCAAACTCGATGCTTAAGCCCGGGAGTTCCTGGTCGTGCACCAAGTGCGACTGCGCCGCAAGGACGTGCTCGGATTCCTCCTCCGAAACGCCTTTCGGCAATGTCCTATGCGCGGCGGAAATGTGTTCGGTGATGTCGGACATCATGGCGACGCGGCGTTGGATGTCGTCGTAGAGCAGGTAGGCTCCAAGCTGGGAATATAGAATCTGGCCCGCGAGCACAACAAGAGTGACGATGAGCAGAATGGGGACAACCGCGATAAACAGGTAAGCGACAATCAGCCGGTTACGAAGGCTCCAAAGCAACCGCGTGCGCCACCAGCCGACGAGACGAACCAGCACGTAAACCGTTGCGAGAACAGATAAGAACTTAAGGAAGCTCCCAACGCCGCTGGTCAGGTTCAGGAGGGCGCAAATTGCTCCGACGAAAATGAGCAATAGGGCAAAAAGGTCGATCCGCGAAAGGCGGCGCCAGACTTGTCGTAGATTCGAGGGCAGAGCTGTCATCGGGCAATCGAGAGAGAAATACTACTTTACCTGAAGCGGGCAGGCGTGCGCAGGACAAAGCGCCACGAGAATGTGGCTTGGCCGTTGAGCACCCAGGAACCGTCAGCTTATTTTGTCGCGTTCCGAACACGGCTATGTTTGACGCTGTACGTAAAATAGACCACCAGACCGATGATCAGCCAGACGATCAACCGTATCCACGTAACTTCCTTCAAACCCGCCATCAGCCCGAGCGACACGATCATCCCCAGAATCGGCACAAGTGGCACCAAAGGGGTTTTGAATGGCCTCACAAGCTCTGGACGCCGCACACGCAGGAGCCAAACACCGGCGCAGACAATCACAAACGCAAGAAGTGTGCCGATGCTGACGAGCTGGCCGAGATCGCCGATTGGTACGAGCGCACCTACAAACGCGACCCCGACCCCGACAATTGCCGTGGATTTCCAGGGCGTACGAAATCGCGGGTGAATGTCACCGGCCCACTTCCAGAGCAGTCCGTCGTTTGCCATCGAATAGAAGACGCGTGATTGGCCGAGCATCATAACCAACATGACCGTGCTAAGCCCCGCAAGCGCGCCGGCGTTGACCACGTAACTTCCCCACTTCACTCCGGTTTCGCGGATGCCGAGCGATACGGGCGCGCCGATATTCAATCGGGAGTAGTGCACTGTGGCCGTCAGCAGACCCGAAACCAAAAGATACAATATCGTGCAAATCACCAAAGATCCGAGAATGCCGATCGGCATATCGCGTTGAGGATTTTTCGACTCTTGGGCCGCGGTCGAAACCGCATCAAAACCGATATACGCAAAAAAGACGACGCCGGCCCCTCGCAAAATGCCCGACCAGCCAAATGAACCAAAGCTACCCGTGTTTGGCGGGATGAAAACCTTCCAGTTGGCATGAGCGATCTCTGGATGTTTGAGAACAAAAGCAGCCGCAACGGCGATGAACACCAGCACGGCCGTTAGCTTTACGAAAACAACCCCCGTGTTAAAGTTCGCCGATTCTTTGATTCCAATGATCAACAGTGTCGTGACCGCAATGATCGCCAGGAAGGCAATCAAATTGAACCTGGCGGTCGCCGTCTGCAGCCCTGCAATCTGGGCAGCAGGAAGACTAAGCGTGTTGAGCGGCATCCATCGTCCGTCATAGAGAACCCACTTCGCGCCTGGAACATCGCAGATTTGCGGCGGCAGACTAATGCCGTAATCCTGAAGGAATGCAACCAGCGTGCTGCTCCATCCGCTGGCTACCGTTGCGGCGCCAAATGCGTACTCGAGAATTAGGTCCCATCCGATGATCCACGCAACCAGCTCCCCAAGCGTCGCGTAGCCGTATGTGTACGCGGAACCGGCGATCGGAATCATGGAAGCAAACTCCGCGTAGCACAGTCCCGCGAATAAGCAGCCAACTCCGGCGAGCACATAAGAAAGCATAATCGACGGACCCGCATAGAGCGCTGCCGCCGAACCCGTGATCACGAAGATTCCGGCCCCGATGATGGCGCCGATTCCCAGCGTGATCAGGTTTATCGGGCCGAGTGCGCGCTTCAAGCTGTGTTCGCCGGTCGCGCTGGCTTCCTGCATCAGCGTGGTCATCGACTTCGTTGCAAACAAGGGGTTGCCCATGCAACTCCTCCTTTTAGGTGAACCTGGTGTCCTGCTCAACCCGGCCAATTTGGCTTTGCACATTGTAGGGGTGTACAGCTCTGCGCCCTACAGAAAAATTGCGATATTCACTCGTACAACCGAGTCCCCGGTCCAGAGCGTCTTGACCACAGCCAGTACACCGGCAGGCCCAGCAGCACGATGACCAGCCCGCCGCCCGCCGTCTGCGTTTGATAGAGCAGTAAGACAATCATGATGATTGTCGCGGCAACGATGTAAAGCAGCGGTACGAACGGATATCCGAACGCCTTGTAGGGCCGCTCTGCGTCTGGCCGCTTTCGACGCAAGACAAAGATTCCGATGATCGTCAGCACGTAAAACAATAAAACCGCAAAAATCACATAATTCAACAGGTCGCTGTACAGGTTTCCGTACGTGACGGCGCCAGCCTCGTCCACGCGGCGCGTCCTTAGCAAGATAAGCACGATGACCCAGACGCCTTGATACATAAGTGCGCTTTGGGGAACGCCCTGCTTGCTTAATTTCCCCGTCGAGCGGAAGAAGAGTCCGTCGCGTGCCATTGCATAGGAGACACGCGCTCCGGCCAGGATCAAACCGTTGTTGCAACCAAACGTTGAAACGATAATGGCAACAGCCATTATCGCTGCTCCCGGAGCGCCAAAAATCCCGTTGAGCGCGAGCGTCGCGACGCGATCATCCGGAGCGTTCTGGATTTGGGATAGCGGCAAGACGAACAGGTATGCGAGGTTCGCCAGGCAATAGAGCGCTATGACGATGCTCGTCCCGAAAGCCATCGATAGGGCAACGTCGCGTTTCGGATTCTTCACTTCGGCCGCCGTAAAGCCGATGTTATTCCAAGCGTCCGACGAAAAAAGAGAGCCGACTTGCGCCACCCCGTAGGCGACTATCAAACCGAAGACGCCACTGGCCGCCGTGACCGTCGGGACGAATCTCTTCAGGAAATTTGCTCCGGGCTCGATTGTTTCGGGGGCACGCACGGCCCACAGATGAGAGAAATTAGCTGCAATAGCGCCCGCGTTCCGCCCTACAAAAATGCCCAGCACTATTAAGCCAATCAGCGACAGTGTTTTTGCGCTGGTGAAAATATTTTGGATCAACTTGCCGAGCCGAACACCGAGCGTGTTGAGAAATGTGATGAGCACGATCATCAGAATGCCCACTAACTGCTGGATGGAGAGGCTGATCGCGAATCTCGCACCGAGGGCGATAGGCGGGATGACCCATGTAGTCGGCGAAATGGCGGGAAATAAGACGCCCAGGTACTTGGCGAATCCAACCGCTACCGCCGCGATCGTTCCCGTCTGGATAACCAGAAAAAGGGTCCAGCCATATAAGAATCCCCACAGCGGCGAATACGCTTCGCGCAAATAAACGTATTGCCCTCCGGCGTGCGGGAAGAGTGCCGCAAGCTCGCCGTAAGAAAGTGCCGCCGAGATTGTCAATAATCCCGTCAGCACCCAAGTCAGCAGCAACCCACCTGGTGACGCTGTCTGCCGGGAAATATCTGCCGCCACGATAAAAATTCCGGAGCCAATCATCGAGCCGACGACGATCATTGTGCCGTCGAAGAGCCCAATGGCTCGAACGAATCCTGCCTCGTTTCTCGATTCAGTTGGGGTGATTGGATGTGCGCTGTCGGCCATTCGAGGAATGCCTCAGACCCTCGCCGCGTGTTTCGCTGACTCAAGAGCACTGATGTACTCCTGCGCGCGCAGGCTCGGATCCGGCGCGCCCAGGATGCCGCTGATGACGGCGATGGAATCGGCTCCCGCCTCAATCACCTCGGCTGCTCGATCCAAGGTGATTCCGCCGATCGCCACGATTGGTTTGTCGGTCAGCCCGCGAACCTTGCGCAAGAAATCAACGCCAACGACCTGACCTGGGTTGGCTTTAGAGGAGGTGTCATACACGGGTCCAACGGCGATGTAGTCTGCCGAACTGGCTGCGGCTTTCTCGAACTGTGCCGAATTGTGGGTGGAGACGCCGATCAGCATGCCGTTACCCGCTACGCGCCGCGCCTGCTCAACCTCGATATCGTCTTGCCCGACGTGAACGCCCTTGGCTCCCGCCAATCGAGCGACATCTGGACGGTCATTTACAAAAAATGTCACTCCCTGCGAAGCCATTAGCCCCGCCAATTCGCGCGAGGAATCAAGGTATCGCCGCGCCGGGGCGGATTTGTCCCGGTACTGGAGCAGACGAACTCCAGCTTCGGCCAAGCTCAACGCACAATCTCTTTCGGGAGAAGTAATCAACGCAGCGTCTAGTATCACATACAGCCTGGGCAGGACAAGGCGCATAGAACCTTATTTTCCGTTTGTTCCGAGAAGCCTTTCAATAAAGTGCGTATCGAATCGCCCCTCGGCAAAGTCTGCATCCGCCAGAATTCTCCTATGAAGCGGGATTGAGGTTTTGATTCCCTCAATGACAAACATTTCGAGAGCCCGTTTCATTCGACCGATGGCTTCGGCGCGGTCTCGGCCCTTTACGATTAGCTTCGCGATCATCGAATCATAGTAGGGAGGGATTACGGCATCGGCGTAGGCAGCGGAATCTACGCGCACGCCGGTTCCCCCAGGCGCCTGAAACGTCGTGATGCGCCCTGCTGAAGGCACAAAGGTTTCCGGGTCTTCGGCATTGATGCGGCACTCAATGGCGTGCCCGGAAAAATTCATCTCGCCGACGGCGTCATCCAGTCCCTCGCCCGCGGCAATCCGTATTTGCGCCTTAATTAGGTCAACTCCCGTCACCAATTCCGTCACCGGATGTTCCACCTGAATGCGCGCATTCATTTCGATGAAGTAGATCGCGCCGTCCACGTCCATCAGGAATTCAACTGTCCCCGCGTTCGTGTACCCTACCTTTTCCAGCGCTCGCACCACCTTGGTGCCCAAATCCTTCCGCCGTTTCGCGTCCATCGCCGGCGACGGGGACTCTTCGACGAGCTTCTGGTGACGGCGCTGAATGCTGCACTCCCGCTCACCGAGATGGATCACCTTTCCGTGCTGATCCCCCAGCACCTGAAACTCGATGTGCCGGGGATGCTCGATAAACTTTTCCGCATAGACGTCGGGGGTGCCAAAGGCCTGCTGCGCCTCGCTGCGCGCCGTTGCATAAGCGTTCAGGAGTTCCACCTGCTTGTGCACCACCCGCATCCCTCGCCCGCCGCCGCCAGCGGAGGCCTTTATAATCAGCGGATAACCGATTTTCTTGGCCTCCTTGGCCAACTGCTCTTCCCCTTCGACGACACCCTCGCTTCCGGGAACGGTAGGTACTCCCAGAGCCTTCATTTCGCGCCGCGCCCGGTCCTTTTCCCCCATCATTTCAATCACTTCCGGGGTCGGGCCGATAAACGTGATCTCCGACGCTTCGCACACCTTCGCAAAGTTGGCGTTTTCAGAAAGAAAGCCGTATCCCGGATGGATGGCATCGACGTTCGTGATTTCCGCCGCGCTAATCACCTGCGGGATGTTCAGGTAGCTCTCGGCGCTTCGCGGTGGCCCGATGCATACAGCCTCGTCCGCAAATCGCACGTGGAGCGAATTCCGGTCTGCCTCGGAATAGACCGCGACCGTGGCGATACCCAGTTCTTTGCAGGCACAAATGACCCGCAGCGCGATTTCCCCGCGATTGGCTACTAGGATTTTCTGGAACATGGCCGCGCGCCGGCTACCTCTTCCGGCTAGGACGGATGCCAAAAAGCGGCTGGCCGTACTCCACTGGCTGGCCGTTTTCGACGAATATGCGAATCAGTTCGCCGCTCTCGTCCGATTCAATTTCGTTCATTAGCTTCATAGCTTCCACGATGCAGAGGGTTTGCCCGGATTCCACGTGTGCGCCAACTTTTACAAATGCCTCCGCCCCGGGGCTGGGCGCCTCATAATATGTCCCCACGATCGGAGACTTGACCAGGTGCAGGTCCTCGGTAGCTCGCGGCTCTGTTGGACCCGCTGGCGCGCTCGGAGGGGCCACCGGCGCCCTATCCGCCACGCCAGGTACGATAATCTCGGGGAATCCCACGGTCCGCGACATCATGGCCCCACCCACGGACGGCTTTTTAAGCCGGATCCGCAGATCACCCCTTGAGTATTCGAACTCCTCCAGGTTGTGCTCGCTCATAAAGCGAAGGAGTTGCTCGATTTGCTGGATTTCTGGACTCTCGATGGAGGATGTTTCTTTAGGTTTCGAGGGCTGTTTGCGTTTCATGCCTTTGTCAGAGCTCGATGAGATCCCGCGGAATGCGGGTCAGTATTTCCGTTTTTTGGGGATGTACCGCCACATCGTCTTCGATCCGAATTCCCCCCACTCCCGCCATGTAAACTCCCGGTTCGATGGTGACCACCAACCCCGATTCTAGTCGAGCAGCTTGCCCCCGCGCCAGGCGGGGATTCTCGTGCACTTCCAGACCAAGCCCGTGTCCTGTGCTGTGCGTGAAATATGGGTCCAGTTTGTAACCGGCCAGCACCTGGCGAGCGGCGGAGTCCACATCCCCGCACACGGCGCCAGCTCTCACCGCTTCTATGGCCGCAGACTGGGCTTCAAGAACCGCTTGGTGCCATTGCCTCACGCGTAATGGAGCCCGGCCTACGTACACCGTGCGGGTTATGTCGCTGCAATAGTGCGCGAGTATAACACCCAGGTCTAGTACGACCAACTCATTTTTCCTCAATCGTTTGCCGGTCGGCCTCGCGTGCGGCAACGCCGAACGCTCCCCGAACGCCACGATGGTTTCAAACGCCGGACCGGAGGCGCCGCCCTTTTTCATCTGGTACTCGATTTCTGCGGCGACCTCGCTTTCTCTAATTCCCGGCTTCAACAGCGCCAATGCTCCGATCAACACGTCGCCTGCAAGCTTCGCCGCCCGGCGCATGAGCGAAAGCTCCTCGGCCTCCTTACAGATTCTCAGGGATTCCACAAACCCAGGCACCGAGACCCAGTTCGTACCTGCCGCAGCCGCCTTACGTAATGCGCTGAGCTGGGCCACCGAGACTTGGGACGGGTCAAAACCTACTCTCCGAACTATCATTTCTTTCAAACACTCACCTACGGACTGTACCAGAGAGCTCTTTTGCTCAATGTACCGAATCCCGATCGCCTCCTCCCGAGCCTGGGTTGTGAATCGTCCGTCGGAAATCAGCATCCCGGTTCCACTTCTGACTATGAGGCTCCCCGAATCCCCTGTGAATCCTGTCAGGTAGTACCAATTGGCAGGCTGCGTTACAACCAGCGCATCCAGTCCAGCTCTGGCGACCAGCACGCTCAGGGCTTTCATCCGCATCTTGTGGAGTGAAGTCATAAAGGAAACGAGGAGACCGTAGTCTCCTCGTTTTGGTCCTCAAATAAGGTTTCTTTGGTCCGAATCACCCAGGGATAATTCGCGGCGTTAGGAAGAACAACAATTCCTGCGATTGAATGGAAATTGTAGTGCGCTTGAAGAGATTCCCAATCAGCGGCAGGCTGCCCACGATGGGAACTTCCTGGATGTTCGTGTTCTGCGTATTCACGATGATTCCGCCGATTACGACCGTTCCACCGTCCGGCACTAGCACTTTCGTCTGAGCGGACTGCGTGTCCAACGCCGGAATTCCCTGAACGCGTGGAATACCTTGATCGATCTGCGTATTCTCTACAAGCACGTCCATAAAGATCGTGCCTTCCGCCGTGATCTGCGGAGTGACTTCCAATTGCAGCACAGCGTCGATGAATTGGACAGAAATCGTGTTGTTGATCGTCGTCTGAATGGGCAGCTTCACGCCCTGCTTGATGACCGCTTTTTCGTTGTTCTGCGTCACGATGCGCGGCTTCGAAAGCAGCTTGCCTACGCCTTTCGCTTCCGCCGCTGTAATGAAGAAGTCGAGCGCAAAGTTCGCCGACCGGAACGAGTAACCAAAGCCGCTCGTTGGAACGCCCGCGCCAAAGCTCGTGGCCAGCGGAATTCCCGTTGAGGGTCCGCCACTCGAAGAACTAGTCGGAGCCACGACGAGTGGTGGAGGGGGCGTGGAATCAACTGGGCCTGGGCTTACGCCAACTTGCGGCGCGCCGCTAAAAAAGTTCTGGTTGTGTGTCGTGGTGCTGGCACCCGAGAAACCCAGCTCTGTACCTAAATCGCTAGCAAAAGAGCGCGATGCGGAGATCACTCGCGCTTCGATCTCGACTTGCTGCGACTTGCGGTCGAGTTGCCGGATCAGATTGTCGAGAGTCGGAAAAACGGATGGAATATCTCGGATGATCAACTGGTTCGAGCGATCATCCGCGATAATATCACCGCGTGTACTCAAAAACTTTTTCAGTGTACCCGCAAGCGTGGACGCTTTGGCATAACTTAAGACTCTTGTTGTAGTCGTAGGCTCGATAGCCTCGGACTGCGCCTTGGCCAGGTCGCGCTGCACTTCGGCTTCTCTCTTGAGAGTCTCATGAGTCGCGATGCGCAGCACATTTCCGTTAAGCTGTTTGTCCAAGCCATTGTTTTGCAGAACGATGTCCAACGCCTGATCCCACGGCACTTCATCGAGGACGATCGTTAACGTTCCCTTCACCGCCGGGTCCAATACCACGTTTAATCCGCTGATCTCATGGATGAGCCGGAAGAAGTCGCGCAAATCGACGTCCTTTAGGTTCACTGAGATTGGTTCTCCGGTGTACTTGCCGGCAGCGGCCGGAGCAGGCGCCGCTTGTGTCTGCAATTCATGTCCCGAGGATGCAGCCAGCGTGTTCGCAGCCGCCACTGACTGCTGCGCCGCCTGCTGTGCTGCCTCTTGCGCTCTCGCGTCTTTTGCCGATTCTGTTAGCCCGCCAAACGATGCCAGGCTGACTGAGGGCTGGGTCAGTTCGCCGGGCAAAGCGAAGCGAGGGGCGGGAATCTGCAAATTTTTTGCTTGCCGGGCAGTCGAGCGCGGAATCGAAGCGCCGTACTCAAATGCAGCATGCGATCTTGTATCTTTCTCTGAGATCACGCGCTGAGCGCCGGAAGTTGCAGCGACAGGGACTTCGGGCTGCTCTCCGAAGAGGACCACCACAGTCGCTCCATCGCGCGAGATCTGGTACGGCGATTCGCTGGACAAATCCACTACCACCCGTGCCACATTCGGGCGATATTGGCCCAGTCGCACGTCGCGGACGGGCTCCGCGGTCCCCGGAATAACCGTCTTATCGACAGCCAATCGCGCTCCTGAGAAGTCGAGGACCAGCCGCTCCGGATTCTGCATCCGCAAAGCGTGGACGTCGAGCCGCCCTTCGCCCTCCACGCGCACACTGGCGCGCTGGGGCGCTTGCGTAATCGCCACGTTCGAGATCACCGCGGAGGTCGCGGTCGCGCCGGCAGGCTCCTGCGTCTGAGCCAGCATTGGGCTCGCACCCAGTACCGCACTCGAGAGGATCAGGCAGCCACACCGAAAGGCGGGCCAATTCGTCTTCATTGCTGTTCTCCTGCACTGGAGTAAATTCTCTTGTTCACCTGGCGTTCCACCGGCTTTCCAAATGCATCCTTGCCGATTTCGTGGAACGAAACGCCGTCCATCGCAATCTTTTCCACTCGACCGTCATACAGTTGATCGCCCTCGCGGAGGAAATAGGTCCGCGCTTGCGGATTGGTGACAACCGCGATCATTCCGTTGGGCGCCTTTACAATTCCGTCCAGCTTTAGCGTGCTCACCTGCAGTCCCGCGATGCCGGGAGGCAAGTTCTTGCCCGCGTCCTTCTGCGCCTGCTGTCGGGCTACAAGAGATTCAAATGGATCGCGTCGCGCGACCTTCCCTTCGACCCCGGCCGCCACCGCGTCCGGATTCATCGCGGTTTCGACTGGCTTGGGAGCCTGCGCCGCTTTTTTGACTGCGGGTTTTGCTACGCGCTTTGCCGTCGTGGCAGCCTTAGGCTTTTTTGACTGCGGCGCGGCCTTGCCTGCGGCCTTCGGCGCACTCTTCGCGCCGGCGGGCGACGCCGGTTTGGCTTGCGCGCGCAGCTCAGGTGCGGCTATCGCGAGCAAAATCCCTAGTACGAGAGTTAGTGCTGAACGCATAGATCGCTCATTCCCGCTCAGGGTTTCCTAGCCGGCTTTACCGCGGAACTTGCTCCAGTTGCGGGGCTCGCTCCTGCGTCGGCTGGCTTGGTGAAGAAAGTCGTTGCCGTAAATATTGCCGAGACTGTCGTTCCCGGCCTTATCGGATATTTTGTCCCTTTGGCCTTGGACGGATCGTCGAATTCCAAATCGCCTACATTGATGATTCTCGACAACCGGCCCAACCGTCCGAAAAAGTCCATGATATTGAAGTACGGCCCGTCCGCTTGCACCTCGAAGGGCATATCGTAGTGAAATTCCCGCGGCACGATGGCTAGCGCTGTCAGGCTCCGGATCTGGACGTTCGACGCACTGGCCGCTCCCTGCAACAACCGGATAAACTCATCGGTCTCTTTGTCTTCCGGCACGATGGTCTTCAATGTATCCAGCTGTTTGGAGAGCGCATCCATCTGCTGCTTCAGTTCGCCGTACCGCTGTTTGTAGACCTGCAACTGCTGCACTTCCTGGTTCAAGCGCGTTCGATCCTGCACCGCTTTATCGACTGAATCCTTTTCCTGCGCCACCGGTGAGAGCGGAATGTAAACTCCCAGCAACAACACGATTACTGCGATGGCCACTGCCACCAAGCCTTGCATGAACACGGACATGTCGCGAAACGGATTGGCCATGGTGGTCCCTTACCCTTTCTTCACCGGTGCTGAAGGTCGCGCCGAGTTCGGCGTCGTATTGGCCGGCCTTGTCTGCCCCGGAGCCACCGGGCCCGCCTGAGGCGGACTGATCTCTGCGGACAACTGGAAATTGAATGTCTCCACGTTCGTGTTCTTGTCATCCTGCTTCGTTTGCTTGATCTCCACTTTCTGGAAATACCCGGAACGCTTTAACGCCGTAATGAAATTGGCCACCGCGTTGATCGAAGCCGAAGATCCCTCGATCGAAAGATTGCTTCCCTTCCTGACCATGGTCGTCAGCCAGAGATTCTCCGTTCGCGAGACCGTGTTCGCTACCATGTCAAGAAGGTCTTGCCCGCCCGTTCGGTCGCGCTGCAACTGTTCAATCGTCGAAACCCTTTGCTGTAGGACCTGTTTTTCCCGGTCAAAGGCTTCCACCTGTTGCTTGATATTTTCGAGGTCAGTCTTTTGTGCTTGCAATATCTTGATCCGGTTGTTCTCTGCGTTCAGCTGCCTTTGCCATGAGTAGAAGAGAAAACCGAGAACCAATACTCCCAATACCAGACCAGCTCCCACGAATAGTGCGGGCAGTGCCGCTCCCGTATCTACCGGCCTGCGCGAGGCCTTGGGCCTTATTTGTCCAAGCAGGTTTATGCGGATCATGGTTAGTCAAAGCTCCTCAGCGCCAGGCCCACGGCAATGGCCAGCCGCGGGGATATGTCACGGATCTGATCATCGCTGTGCCGGCTCGGATTGATGAGCACTTTCCGGAAGGGATTTAATTCCTCTACCGGCATCGCAAATTCTTCACGGAGCAAATCCACCAACCCCGGGACTCGCGCCGTTCCGCCAGCCACGACGATGCGCTGGATATTCTCCCCGCTGGCCGTCGCCCGGAAAAAATCGAAAGTCTTCTGAATTTCCAGCGTCAAGATATCCGACACGCTTCGCAGGATTTGCTGCTTCTGCTCATCCGTCACGCTAGGCAGGGTATCGCCTTTCTTCAAGCGCTCCGCATCCTCAAAACTCAAGTCCAATTCCTTCTGGAGCGCGTCCGTGTACTGGTTTCCGCCCACGCTCACGTCACGCGTAAAGAGAGGTATTCCCCCGCGCACAATGTTGATATTCATAACGCTGGCGCCGATGTTCAATAGCGCCACCGTCTGCCCCGCGTCCGGTTCATAATTTATTTCGAAACAGTTTTGAAGACCGAAGGCATCGATATCGACTACGACCGGCGTCTTGCCCGCCTGCGCCAGAACGTTCGTATGATTCAGAATCTTGTCCTTTTTAACTGCCACGAGCAGGACGTCCATCTGCGCGTCCATCGATTCCAACAACTGATAGCTCAGGTTGACGTCCGCGATGTCGAAAGGAATATGCTGGCTGGCTTCCGAAGGAATCCGGTCGTACAGCTCTTCTTCTGTCATCAAGGGAAGTGGGACTCTCTTGACAATCACCGAATGCCCAGAGACCGAAGTCGCCACGTTCTTTGTCTTTACGCGCTGTGCATCGAATATTTTGCTGATCGCGTTGGCCACTTGCGGCGCGTCCATGATCGCCCCATCCACCACCGTGTCCTGCGCGAGCGTTTCCATCCCAAAGCTCACCAGCTCATAGCCGGCCTTTGTCGACTTCAGCTCCACTGCCTTGATCGAACTTGAGCCGATGTCCAGCCCAACTAACTGCCTTGATTTTTTGCCCATTCCCAACATGTCTCGGCCTCTTTCGCCTTTACACTCGGCAAACTATCGGCGCCTCGCGTGCGCCTGGCTCATCTTGCGTTCCATCCAGCGGTCCAGAATCGTCTTACGCAGTTTCCAACGATTACCGAGTTTGAATGCGGGAATTTCGCCCTCGGTGATGTAACGGTACAGGGTATCCGGGGAGATCCCCAGATACTGCGACGCCTGTCTCACATTCATCACTTCACGCGATTCATTCACGAGGAACGTCACCCTGGCGCCCGAACTCACTTCAAACCCACCACTGTCCAGTGCACCCCACTTCGCGCTGCAGATTATTCGAGGTGCCGCCCGTGCAAGGTTTATCCCATTGAAAAGCTCAGACCGTCAAGGGATTCTCTACCGGAGTTGCCTTAAAACTACCCCTATTCTTAGGCAGTTCTAGGGTATTAATGGCATGCCCTACTATGCATTGTGTTTGCTTACTATCAGGACCACAAGGAATTGTATTTTGGAACCCTTCGAGCCTGTCCCCGAGGCCAGTTATCCTTTGTAGTCAAACTCTTCTTTCCATCCCTCCCAAATCACAATTGCAATGCTTTCCACATTGCCGCGATCCGCGCCCTCGTTCCTTCATCCATCAATATCTCCTCCGGCCACGGCCGCGTGAATCCTTCCGTCGCCCATTTGCGCGTCGCGTCAATCCCCATCTTCGAACCATAGTCCTGCATTCGCTGCGCATGATCGAGCGTGTCCACGGGTCCCAGCGAAAACTGCACATCGCGCTCCGGGTCCACCGCGCACAGCGCTTTCCACACGACTTCTCCGTAGTTGTGTACATCCACGTCGTGATCCACCACCACGATTACTTTCGTGAACATTGCTTGTCCCAATGACCAAATTGCGTTCATGATTTTTCGCGCGTGTCCCGGATACGACTTGCGAATCGCCACTATCATTAAATTGTGAAAAATTCCTTCCGCAGGCATTGCCACATCCGCAATCTCCGGATACTGCATCTTCATCACGGGCAAAAATACGCGCTCTACCGCGTATCCCATGTAATAGTCCTCCTGCGGCGGCGGGCCCACTACCGTTGTCAGATAAATCGGCTCTTTGCGGTGCGTCACGCACTCCACATGAAAAACCGGATACTCCCCTTCCAACGAATAAAACCCCGTGTGATCGCCAAACGGTCCTTCCGTTCGCATCTCATTCAAATTCACATACCCCTCCAGCACAATCTCCGCGTTGGCCGGCACCTCGAGATCATTCGTCTCGCACGCCACCATCTCGACCGGCTCGCGCCTTAAGAATCCCGCAAACATCATTTCATCCAGGTCCGGAGGAATCGGCAGCATTCCCGCAAGCGCCGTCGCGGGGTCCGCCCCAATGGCGACGCTCACCGGAATTCGCCCTTCCGGACTCTTCTCCCTAGCACGCCGGAAATGTTCCGCACCGTGCTTCTGCGTCTGCCAGTGCATGCCTGTCGTCCGTTCGTCATAGATCTGCATTCGGTACATCCCGACGTTCCGCTTCCCCGTCTCAGGGTTTTTCGTAAACACCAGCGGAAAGGTGATGAACCGTCCGCCATCCTGCGGCCAGCACTTCAAAATCGGAAAATCCAGCAGGTTCACGTCTTTGCCATGGTGCATCACTTCTTTGCAATTCCCGGTTTTCACACTCTTCGGGAAAAACGATCCCAACTCCGCCAATTTGGGAAGCATTTTAATCTTGTCGAATAATCCTTGCGGTGAGTCCATCTTCAAGAATCCCTGAATCCGTTGCGCCACTTCATCGAGCGCCGTCACTTCAAACGCCAGCGACATCCGTCGCACGCTCCCGAAGGTATTCACCAGCAAGGGCACTCGCGATCCCTTCGGCTTCTCAAACAGCAGAGCAGGCCCCACGCTGTCCGGCAATCGCTTTTCGTCACGCGCCACCCGCTGCGTCACTTCGGTAATCTCCAGCACCGGGTCCACTTCCACGCGAATCCGCCGCAACTCCCCTTCCTTCTCCAGCTTCTGCACAAACTCTCGCAAATCCCGGTACGCCACGGATTCCTCCCGTATCAGCCGGCAAGGACTTTAGCATGCCCGCCCGCGCCGTTTCTCGCATCCTGCCGTTTTACCACCCCAAGCTTCAATCGCGCTGCACCCGCAAGTCTGTTCCTGCCAATTTCAGCCCGCCAAGCTTCCTGGAACTTTTCCAATTTCTATTCGTCTTTCTTACATAGGGCCGCCGGTGCCGGTAATTTCCCTTGACGGCGCCACTGGGGAAAACACACATGCAAACCTTGCTCACCCATCTCAAGCACGTCTTCCGCCGCCTGGGTCGTGCTCCGCTCTTCACCGCCATTACCCTCCTTACTCTCGCCGCAGGTATCGGAGGTAACACCCTCGTCTTCAGCGTCCTCGAATCCGTCCTTCTCAAACCGCTCCCCTATCCTCACCCCGATGAACTCATCGGCGTCTGGCAAACCGCCCCCGGCGTGAACATCCTTGACCTCAACATGGCCCCCTCCAACTATTTCGTCTATCGCGAGCAAAATCATTCCTTCCAGGACCTCGGCGTTTATAACGGCGATTCCGTCAGCCTCACAGGTCTCGGGGAACCTGAGCACCTCCAGGCCCTCGACGTCACCGACGGCACCCTTCCTCTTCTCGGCATCCCTCCCGTGCTGGGCCGCGTCTTCACCCGCCAGGACGATTCTCCCGGGGCCCCCGCCACCGTCGTTCTTTCCTACGGTTTTTGGCAAAAACGCTTCGGCGGTTCCCCTTCCGCTATCGGACAGTCCCTCACACTGGATAACAAGCCCCGCCAGATCATCGGCGTCATGCCTCAGCGCTTTCACTTCCTGGATTGGACCGATCCCGCCGTGATTCTTCCGCTACAGTGGAATCGCAACAAAATTTTCCTGGGCAATTTCAGCTATGAGGCCCTCGCTCGCCTCAAGCCCGGCGTCACTCTCGAGCAAGCCAACGCCGATGTCGCTCGCATGATTCCCATCGTTGCCCGCACTTTCTCTGCGCCCCCGGGCTTCAACCCCAAGGTCTTTGAAGACGCCCACATTGGCCCGAATCTTCGCCCGCTCAAGCACGACGTGATCGGCGATGTCGGTAACACCCTCTGGGTTCTGATGGCCTCTCTCGGCATGGTCCTGCTGATCGCCTGTGCCAACATCGCCAATCTTCTCCTAGTTCGTACGGAAGGCCGCAGCCAGGAGCTCGCCGTTCGTTCCGCGCTCGGCGCCAGTCCTTTCCGAATTGCTGGCGAACTCTTTTTCGAAAGCTTCATCCTCGGTTTGCTTGGCAGCGTACTGGGTCTCGTCCTCGCCTTTGCCGGCCTTCGCGCCCTGGTCGCCTTTGCTCCCTCCGGCATTCCCCGCATCAATGAAATCGGCATGGATGGCCCGGTTCTGCTGTTTACTTTCGTCGTCTCGATTCTTGCCAGCCTTCTCTTCGGCTCTATCCCGATTCTGAAATATGCCGGCGTTCGCTTGAGCACCGGCATCCGCCAGGGCGGCCGCGCCAACAGCCAGTCCCGCGAACAGCACCGCGTCCGCAACGTCCTCGTCGTCGTTCAAGTCGCTCTTGCACTCGTCCTTCTAATCTGTTCCGGCCTCATGATTCGCACCTTCAGCGCTATCACTCATGTAAACCCTGGCTTCAATTCAGCCGAAGCTGATCACATCCAGACTTTCCGCATTTTTGTTCCCGAAGAACAGGTCAAAGACAACGCTCAGCTCGTCCGCATGTACCAGCAGATGCTCGATAAGCTTGCGGCCGTGCCCGGCGTTTCCGCCGTCAGCCTCAGCACCACAATTCCCATGAGCAACAATTCCAGCAGCGACCTGCTCTACGCCCAGGATCACACCTACCACGAAGGCGAAATTCCCCCGATTCGCCGCTTTATGTTTGTCACGCCGGGTTCCTTTTCCGCACTCGGCACGCCCCTCATCGCCGGCCGCGATATCTCCTGGACCGACATGTACGAACACATTCCTGTCGCCGTCATTTCCGAAAATTTCGCCCGCGAATACTGGAACACCCCGCAAAATGCTCTCGGCAAGCGCATCCGCGTCGCCTCCCTGGACGACTGGCGCGAGATCGTCGGCGTCGTCGCCAATGTCTATGACGACGGCGTCACCCAAAAACCGCCGACCGCCGTTTACTGGCCCGTGGACAGGACCCATTTTGAGGGCAGCGCCGAAGATGTCAGTCGCGGTGTCAGTTTCATCGTCCGTAGCCCGCGCGCCGGTTCCGAATCCTTCCTCAAGGAACTCCGCGAAACCGTCTGGTCTGTGGACCCCAATCTGCCCTTGTACAACGTCCACACGCTCGGCTATTACTACTCTCGTTCGATGGCACGCACCTCATTCACCCTGATCATGCTCGCCGTAGCTGCTAGCATGGCCCTTCTCCTCGGCGTCGTTGGCATCTACGGCGTCATCGCCTACTCCGTCTCGCAGCGTACTCGCGAAATCGGCATTCGCATGGCTCTTGGAGCCCAGCAGAATATCGTTACCAACATGTTCGTACGCAACGGCATGCTGCTCGCTGGCGTTGGCGCTGCGTTTGGGCTCGTCGTCGCATTCCTCGCCGTGCGTCTCATGTCTTCTTTGCTCTTCCACGTCAATCCCGTGGACCCCATCACCTACGTCGCCGTCACACTAGGCCTTCTCGCCTCGGCATTCCTGGCCAGCTATCTGCCCTCGCGCCGCGCCGCCACCGTTGACCCCGTCGAGGCCCTCCGCGCCGAATAGTTCCGTCCGTCGCGGACCAGGCCTTGATCGCATGGCCTAGCCTGTGAAGTCATTGACACAGTCTTCGCATCTTGCGAAGATTCATCTGTGCGGGTCATTAGCCGGAGGAAAATCCGCGACGCCTGCGAGGAGCAGTCGGAATGGGAGGCGTCCTTGTCAGCCTGGTACAAGGTCGCGAAAAACGCCGATTGGTCTCACTTTCCTGACGTTAAGCAAAGTTGGAGAAACTCGGACAGCTTCGGCGCTTGCGTTGTTTTCGACATCAGCCACAACAGGTGCCGCCTAATTGCTTGGATTAACTATCGAGCCAAAAAAGTTTTCATTCGCAACATTTTGAGCCATGCTGAGTACGACAAGGAGATATGGAAACATGACTGTGATCGCGATTGAAAACTACAATATCAAGGGCTTCCGCGCGCCGCAGCCCATCGCATCCGAAGCCCAGAACGAGCATTACACGGAAGTCCTCTATAACCTCGAGCGCCGGGGCAAACTCTCCGCTGCCGAAGAAAAATACGCCGAACTGCTGACTGTTTTGATCGAAGCCTATGAAGAGGAACACTATCCCATCCGCGCCGCCTCGCCCATAGAAGTGCTTGCGGAACTGATGACCGCCAATAATCTCAAGCAAAAAGACCTGGCGCCCCTCTTCGGCTCGGAAAGCATCGTCTCTGAAATCCTGAATGGCAAGCGCGAACTCAACAAGCACCAAATCGAAAAGCTCAGCCGCCGATTCAAGGTATCGCCGGCGCTGTTCTTTTGAAGTTGCCATCCCCGCGCTTAACGGCAATTCACCACCCGTTTTGCCATTCGTTTTGAAGCCCCGGAAAGGCGAGTTCAGCTCGCAAGATGCTCCAGCGGCCTTGCCGCTTGCTGCGCGACCTGCGCATTCGCCTCCCACGTCCGCGCCTGCGCGATGCATATCACGTGCAGCATCAGAAACAACGGCACAAGAAATGTAGGAATCAAACTCAACGGCAGCACCGTCATCGCCGCCATCGAGGGCCCCTGCGGGTCCAGCAAGCCCGCCGTCGTGCCCAGGCTCACCGCCGTAACCAGGTCCAGTATCCCCAGCGCCTGCCAAAAAATAAAACTTCCCCGATGCTCCGGTTCCGCAAGCTTCCATGCCGCGAACCCCGCCGTCGCTCCGATGAACATGTCTCCATATCCCGCCGGAGACGCAAAGACGCCCGGCAGCACATTCCGCGCTTCCAACAAAACAAATGTGAAGCCCACAATCCTCCACACCTGCACCGAAGTCAGAACTCTCGGGTTCAAAGAAAAGGCAAACTTCCGGAATCCCTCCGACACCGCAAACAACACCGAAAACACAATCATCGGCACGAGCGCCGCGGCCGCAACTCCCAGTGCGAAGCGGTTCGATTGGTTCTCGAATAAATGCATTGCCGAAGCCGAGAAAACTGCCGCAAACCACACTGCGATCAACCCGGCAGTGATTTTTCCATATCTGCTCATAGCATGCCTCCTTGTGCCTTGACGATTTCAGTCACGTGATGCGTCAGCTGCAAAAGACTTTCCCAGCTCCGCGTCCCCAACTTCCCTCGAAGCCGCGCTTGCACCTTCTCCCAAACGGACATGGCCCGCCCGAGCTTCGCCACCCCCGCCGCGGACAGCTTGATCCGCCGCTCGCGCCGGTCCTCGCCCCGCTGCTGCGCAATCCAGCCCGCGCGCCTCATGATCGCAAGCGTCCGCGTAAGGCTAGTGCTGTCCATCGCCAGCATCTCGCCCAGTCGTCCCTGAGTCACTTCTCCCGCGCGCGACAACGCTTGCAGAATCGTCATCTGCGTCGCCCGCAGCCCCAAAGGACGCAGCGCCTCCTCATACATCTGCGTAAGCGCCCGCGCAGTCCTGCGAAAGCTCCCGCACATGCAAGGCAACTCCGGCAATAGTGATCGGCTCATGCCAATATGGATGCATATACATCTATTGTGGTTACACCAATTCTTTCTCCCTACGGCGCGCGGCCTGCCGTCGCCAAAGAACGTCAGCCTAAATTTCTCAAAACCGACGGTACTTTATGGCAGCAGAATCGACATTTCCGGTTTCGGCGTTTGCCAGAACTCACGCGATAAACTCTCGCTCGCCATCCGCGCACGAAATGGCCTGGCCCAGCACACTGAGCCCACTGGCGACTTGTCGCCAAGCCTCGCTCGCCCAGTTAGAATATCCCCCGTGACTAGAGAACGCTGGGCTCAGACAGGAATCACAGTTCAATTCCTCATCGTGGTAAGGACGCTAGGTGAGTTCTTCAGGCTTAGGCATGTCCATGGCACGAGCTTTTCGGTCGCGGTCGCTGCCACCTATGTTGGTGGCGCCTTAGTAGCTGCATGCTTCTGCTGGGCAAGCGTGACCTCGTACTTTTTCCGGCGCTACACGCTGTCCGCCTGTATTGCTCTGGCGGCCGTCGTCATTCTGCTCGTCTACAAAATTGCCCTGATTGGTTGGTGATGGCGGCTTGCTCTGACGCTTGAGTAGAACGGCGGGCAAACGAAGTCTAACAGAAACCAGCCATCCAGGACGGATCGCCGAGCGCCGTACGAGGACTTCACTTTCCCGATTCCCGCAGGATGTATTAGAAGCTAGCAAATCACACGCTAGTACGGTCCTTTTCGCACGATGAAGTAGCCCGATCCTTGATGCAATAACGCAACTGGCTCATTCGATTGTGTGAAGCCAATCAGTTGCGGCAGAAAAGGATAGGGAGCCCCTTCGACGATCTCGTTGAAGGGCACGTGAAGCCCGCCCTCAGAGGTCAGCCGGAGAACGAAACTGCGAAAGGACTGCGGCGCAGCATGGTTGTCCTCGGCATCCGTTAGACGGCCTACCATCCACAAATCCCCCGATGGCGAGAATTCGTCCCAATCCACGTACAGAGAGTTGTATCCGTTCGTCTTTGCGAATTTGGATAGCCGACTAGCGACACTAACGCGCGATTGGATTTCTCCGCGATGGTTCAAGATGATCAATTCGTTGGCTGGGGCCAAATACACCTCAATGGCCTTTTCGTTGACAGTAAGGCGTGTTGCTCCGCTGTGAGCATCACCGAATCCGTCGCCAACTGGGTCATCTACATTTGAAAAAAGCGAGCGCGGCAGCGTCTCCAATGTAGTGTGCCCATAGGAATCATACTTAACCAAGAGAGGATAAGACTCCTCCGATGAGAGTTCATCGTCGTGGTCCCCGACAACGTAGGCGTTGCCGACCTTGTCCAAGGCTACAGCACCCACATCGTAATCGGCTGTAACCAGATTTGTGGTTAGCGTGGAATGATTGTCATACAAGAGCAGGCGATCCCCGGCGAAAGAACCATCGCTAAAATTCACTTCGCATGCAATGAGGACAGAGCCCTCTGGGCCGACCGCAATCGCATCAACATTTATAAACTGAGCCGCGGAAAAATCCTCTGGAATGTCGATTGAGCGCTTTGCTCCGGACACAGCATCGTAGATCAAAGCTAGCCGAGCGGACGGGCCTACTGGACGGATGTAAGAAGGTGAAGTGACCACCTCGTTGCGCGAGTCGTCCCAAAGCGACCAGCTAGGAAAAAACTCCAAATGGATCCGGAAGCTATTGTTCCCTTGAGGTTTCTGGTCTTGGTGGTAGGCGTAGACAGAAGCGACGGTTAAGGCCAGACCCAGGACTGCAGCTGTTAGTGAAACAGGTGACCTCATTCAGCCCCCCCTCGCCAAACCTGGGCCGCACTGCGAATTTACGCCTTGAAACTTATAGATTCAACCCCGCCTCAAGCAGTTGCTCACTTAACTTTTCTCCACTCGTCACGTTCCATTTGGCTCAACGAATTCTACTTGGCCGTATACTCAGCTCGTCAGAAACTGGGTCTTGAGACTAGCTTTTCGGCTTTTCCACACTTTTCCACAGCCGTAACGCCTCAATTACCCCTTCGCTATCCCCTTCCTCCTCTGCTACTTCCCCATGCCGCGTTCGAACCCGCCCCCGCGATTCGAATACCGACTCAATACTCTAAATAACTAGTAGACAGCGCCCGACTTCCTCTGCTATCATTCTCCATGACGTTAACTCCAAACCCGCCCGTCACCCCATACTCCTCAATTTTCCGTCCCCTCTCTTTCCTCTGCGAATCCTCTGTTGCCTCTGCGCCGGCGTTTACTCCGGGCCGCTCGGAGCGTTATCTTTTCCTTTCTTCCTGCTTCCCACGGATCGCGGGGCACGGAACGCAGGCCGCGTCTATTCCCGCCGCTAACCACCAGCCACTAGTCACTATCTTCTTTAGAATCCGCACTTACGCAAAACAGCCAAATAACCCCTTTAGAATCCGCACTTACAAAACACAGGACTTAAAATCCTTTAGAATGAACACTTACGAAAAAACCCGGGGGGGTACCCCCTCGATTCTCCAGCCACCTGGCGCAGCGGCCCTCGTAGTATGCTGAGAACCATCCCATGAACCGCGTCTACCTCGATTACAACGCCACGACGCCCGTCGACCCCCAAGTCCTCGACGCCATGCTTCCCTACTTCTCCGCCGACTTCGCGAACGCGTCCTCGATCCACTCCCCCGGCCAGCGCGCCCGCGCCGCCGTCGAGACCGCCCGCGAACAAGTCGCCGCGCTCATCGGCGCAAAGCCTCAGGAAATCGTCTTCACCAGCGGCGGAACCGAATCCGACAATCACGCCATCTTCGGCGGAGTGAATGCGCTGATCACACGGCCCATTAACTACAAGCCCAGCTCTGCCGAGGCCCGTGAGCGCCGAATGCTTATCTCGCACGGTAAGCACATCATCACAACGATGATCGAGCATGAGGCGGTCCTCAATTCTTGCCAGGAGCTGGAAATGCTGGGCGTGCAGGTAACTTATCTCGCAGTCGATCGGGACGGCCGCGTCGACCCTGAATCCGTCTTCAAGGCGATACAGAGCGGGCGAGCCAATCCCGACTTGCCACTAGAGCCGGTCTCGCCGACTACCACGCTTATCTCCGTTATGCACGCAAACAATGAGCTCGGCACAGTCCAGCCGCTCGAAGAAATCGGCCGCATCGCGAGGCAACACAAAATCTATTCCCACGCCGACGCAGTGCAATCCGCCGGAAAAATTCCCATCGACGTCAACACCCTGAACGTCGATCTTCTCTCTCTGTCCGGCCACAAACTCTACGCCCCCAAAGGCGTCGGCGCTCTCTACATTCGCTCCGGAACTCGCCTCAAACAGTTTCTCTACGGCGGCCATCATCAGCGCGGTGCGCGGCCCGGCACGGAAAATGTCGCCGGAATCGTCGGCCTCGGCAAAGCCGCCGAAATTGCGCGCATTTCTCTAGCAGCGGACGCCGCACGCATCTCTGCGCTCCGCGATCGCCTCGAGCGCGGCATCCTCGAGCGCATTCCCAAAACTCGCGTCAATGCTGTAAGTGCGCCTCGTACACCGAACACCACCAACATCCAGTTCGCCGGCATCCGAGGCGAAGCTCTCGTCATTGCGCTCGATCTCAAGGGACTCGCTTGCTCCGCGGGCGCCGCTTGCTCTTCTGGCGCCGTCGAGCCGTCCCATGTCTTGACCGCCATTGGTCTTTCTCAGGAAGAAGCCAAGTCCAGCCTCCGCTTTAGCCTCGGCCGCCACACCACCGAATCCGAAATCGACTTCGCGCTGGAAGTCATCCCTGCCGCCGTCGCGCAGCTCCGCGCCATCGCCCCAACCTATCGCAAAGAAGCCGCCTCCCATGTCTAATTCTATGCCTCTTTCTTCTCTTCTCTGTGGTTCCTGTGGTTTCTGTGTTCTCGGTGATCTCTGTGTAAATTCTGATCTTTTTCTTCCCAAGCCCAAATCAGCTAAACTGAATTGGTCAAGATGAACGCCGCCACCGAATTCGACACGCTCCCCGCACGCGAAGAAACCCAGCTCGGCCTAATCGCCATAGCCATGTCTGGCGGCGTCGATTCCTCCACCGTCGCCGCCGTTCTTCAGGAGCATGGCCACCCTATCGTCGGCCTCACCATGCAGCTCTGGAACCAACGCCGCCTGCCTGAACTTCAAGGCGACGGCCCCAAGCAGCATCGCTGCTGCTCGCTGGATGATGTCTACGACGCGAAGCGCGTTGCGCAGCACCTTAACTTTCCGCATTACGTCGTAAATTTCGAGCAGCAATTCGAGCAGCGCGTTGTCCGCCCATTCGTCGATCAATATCTCGCCGGCCGCACTCCAATCGCCTGCACGAATTGCAATACAGACGTAAAGTTCGAGCCGCTTCTCCGCATGGCTCGGCAGATCGGCGCCGAGCGTCTCGCCACCGGCCACTACGCGCGCATCCGCAAAAACGAAGAAACCGGCAGGTGGGAGCTTCTACGCGCCCGCGATGACAGCAAGGACCAATCCTACTTTCTGTGGGGACTTTCGCAGGAACAGCTTTCGCGCAGCGAATTTCCTCTCGGTGAATTAACGAAAGAAGAGGTTCGCGCGCTCGCTCGTCGAACCAACCTTCCGGTCGCTGAAAAGCCTGAAAGCATGGAGTTGTGCTTCGTCCCCACAGGCAACTACGTGCAATTTATCCAGGCGTACTCGCGGGATGCAGGAATTACGTTGTCGCAGGATGAAGGCGAAATCGTTACAGAAGATGGCATGGTAGTCGGCCGCCACACAGGCGTCCACAATTTCACAATCGGCCAGCGGAAAGGTCTGGGCTTTGCCGCGGGCAAGCCGCTCTATGTGCTTTCCATTGATCCTGAAAAAAATCGCGTCATAGTTGGTGACGACGATTCACTGCGCACGACAGCCTTTGGAGTCGAAGACGTCAATTGGGTTTCTATCGAGAGGCCATCGTCGCCGTTGCGCGCGCAAGTGAAAATCCGCCATAAGCACGAACCCGCGCCAGCCGTCATCGAAGCTATCGACGATTCGCGCGCCCGCATCACCTTCGACGCCCCGCAGCGCGCCATCACGCCTGGCCAGGCCGCCGTCTTCTACGACGGCGAACGAGTCCTCGGCGGCGCGTGGATCCGTTAAAGAATTATTGGGAGAGAATTTGTTTGGAGACCTGAAAGGAAAATCTCAGAGACGAAACAAATCGAAAAGCTTCAGATAAAAAGCTCTTCTTCCTGTTCAAGCGGCTCGTCTGGTCTCTTTCGCCTCTGCGCCGCTCGCAGTAGCTCGAGGCCGACTTTGATTCCCTGCACCAGCGCCGAGGCTTTCTGCATGGGCTTCCAGACCGTGTGGCGGAATTGGGAACCGGCGTCCTCGACTGCTTCGAGCGCGCCCGTCAAGATTCTGTCCGCATGGTTCAACTGTCCGCGCAACCGGTCTGTGGCGTCCGTAACCACGCGGTCCATTTTCTGCGCCTGCCCCCGCGTCAAGTAGACGATGTGCGCCGCGTCCGCCACCATGTTCGAAATCTTCGGCTGGGTGTCGTCAAGAAGAATTTGTGCGCGAGTCAAAATCGGCCCGATGCGCACCTGCAAATCCGTAACGAGTCCATTGACTTTTTTGTTGGTCTGGCGAAGCTCGAAAAATAGTGCTATCAGCATCGCGCCCTGCACCACCAGCGCAATCGCAGCGACGATGCTGAAAATCATGAGCCAAATTTCCATACACGCCCCACGCGTCCTCAGCCGAGGATCGAATCAAGCTCTGCCGGACCTTGCACCTTCAGCAATCCAGCGTTCCGCTACGCTGCCCCGCGAAGTTTCACCACAACTCTGCTGAACACTCTCAGGACTTCGAAGCTTCGCGCCGATAAGCCTCGCGCGCGCCCTCGACAGCCGCCGAAATCGAATCTCTGCCTTTCGACGCCACGTCTTTGCTTCGCTCGATCAGATCGTCCGCGCGTTCACGAAGCTCTTTCGCTTTCCGTTGCGCATAATCGCGCCCATCGTCGGCCTTCTTGGCAAGAAAGTCGCGGGTCTCTTCGCCGGATTTCGGCGCAAACAAAATCCCTACCAGCGCGCCTACGCCCAATCCGACGAGGAAGTATGTGACCTTGGAACCTACATTGTCCGCCATAAGAACCTCCAGAAAAACCGTAACATAGCCGATTGGAGTCCGCAAGACAGGCTAACCGCTATGCGTCAGCTAGTCCGGTTATCACGCCGATCCACCATTCCTGATGTTTCTTCCCAACTCCTCTATCAATTTTTCCGCCGTTCTTCGAGGGATCACTTCGCTGATCTTTTCCAGCCCCGCGCGGCGAACATTCGAAACGCTGCCAAATTCCCGCAATAACTTTTGCGCGGTCCGCGGTCCGATGCCGGGAATGCCGATGAGCTCGGACTTCGTCTGGCGTGCTCCGCGTCGCTGGCGGTGAAAAGTAACAGCAAGCCGGTGCGTCTCGTCGCGAATTTGTTGGATCAGGTGTAGAACCGGGGAGTGATGCTCCAGCACGATCGGCTCGTCCTCCTGTCCGAAGACGTACAGAATTTCTTCCTTCTTTGCGATACTCGCCAGCGGCTGATTGATGATCTGCAGCGAATCTAGCGCCTGTGCAGCGGCGTGCAACTGGCCGATTCCCCCGTCGATCAGAATCAAACCAGGTAGCGGCTGTTTTTCTTCTTGCAGCCGGCGATATCGCCGCGATACGGCCTCGCGCATGCTTGCAAAGTCGTCGTTCTTCATCATTGAAGAGGAAACGATCGGCAACGGGTCGTTCGAAGCTTCTCCGCGAATTATAAATTTCCGGTAGTCCGATTTCTTCATCCGGCCGTTTTCCCAAACGACCATCGACGCCACCGTATCCGTTCCCTGAATATGAGAAATGTCGAAACTCTCGATTCGCCTCGGCTCTTCGGCAAGATTCAGCGCATTCTGCAGCGCTTCCCCAATGGCTTTCGAAGTCGGTTTCAGCACGCGGAAGCGCTGTTCGAACGAGTGCTTGGCATTGCTTTCTACGAGGTCCAGAAACGACCGTTTGCTCCCCCGTTGCGGCGTGAAAAGTTCCACCTTGTGTCCCACTCGCTTCTCCAGCGTTTCCTCGAGTAGGCCGCGGTCCTCAAAATCTATAGGCATGTGAATCGCTTTCGGAAGATACTCCGCCTCCAAATAGAGCTGCTTCAGCAGCGAGGGCACAAATTCCTGCGGATCGAACTCTTCAAGATCCTCCCAATAAAACTCCCGCCGATCGACGACACGTCCTCCCCGCAAATGAAATAAATTTGCGGCGACGAGCGGCGGCTCGGCGTGATATGCCAGCACATCGGTATCGTCGCCTTGCGCTGCCGCCATGCGTTGCCGTTCCTCGATATCCTCAAGCGTTCGCAAAAGATCCCGATAGGAGGCAGCCTGTTCAAACTGTTCTTTTTCCGCCGCTGCCATCATGCGAGCCTCGAGGCTTTTGATCAGATCATGCCGCCGGCCTTCCAAGAATAGACGCACATCCTTCGCGGCCTCCGCGTAGCGCTCGTCCGTGGTCAGCCCGGTCACGCAAGGTCCGAGACAACGGTGAATGTAATATTGCAGACAAGGCCGCGGATGGCTTCGCGTCAAATCCACAGTGCAACTCGGCACCAAAAATCGCTTATGCACAAAATGCAAAATTCGCCGAGCCAGGCCTGCGGGGAAAAACGGCCCAAAATAGAGCGACCCATCTTTCTTGATGCGTCTCGTAAAATAAACGCGCGGATATTTCTCAGCTGCGGTGAACTTGATATAGGGGTAGGTTTTGTCATCGCGCAAAACGACATTGAATTTCGGCCGGTATTGCTTAATGAGGTTGTGCTCAAGCGCCAGGGCTTCATGCTCGTTGTCAACAACAATCGTTTCGAGGTCGGCGATTTCGCGCGCAAGCGAACCCGTTTTTGCGTTTACCCAGCTCGACTCGAGGAAATACGAACGCACGCGGCTGCGCAACGATCGCGCCTTCCCAACATAAAGTACATGCCCGCCTGCATCCCGGAACAGGTAGACGCCAGGACTCTCGGGCAGCAGCGCGGCTTTTTCTCGGGGTTCCATAGGAATTCTGCGTGGAATCTACGCTTAACGAACAACTTCCATCATACTAGAATTAGATGGGAGGGCTCGCAGGCATGGCTCAATCCTCGCGGGTTCCGCAGCGTGCAACAGGGTAGCCGAATCGCGGCATCCAAGAAAGCACATGAAAATCTTCGAAAGCATTGCTCGACTCGCGCTTCTCCTAGCGCTGCTGACCTCGCTGGCACTCGCCGCCCCAGCCCTCACTGCCGCTCAAAATCCTCCGCCGCTGGCACCGGACAAACCCAAGCCCGCCAAACAGAACGCCGATAACGCCACCCAGAACGCGCCTGATCAGCCGATGTGGGATCCGCTTCGCGCGGATAAAGACATGCAGGTGGGCACCTATTACATGCACAAAGGCGACCTCGATGCCGCCATCGATCGCTTCGAGGACGCCGCGCTGGCCAAGCCCGGCTACGCGCTTCCGTTCCTCCGCCTCGGCGAAGCGCAAGAGAAAAAAGGCCTGAAGCGCCAGGCCATCAAGTCCTACACTCGCTATCTGGATTTAAATCCGCATGCCGAAGACAAAAACAAAATCCAGAAAAAAATCGACAAGCTCTACAAAGAAGTCGAGAAGGAAAAGTCAGCGCGCTAATTGATCCAGGATTCGCCGCGCCCGCTCGAACTCCGCAAAGCGCTTCTCTTCCGCTCGAAAATCCCTCGAATGAGACACGAGGCTGCACCCCGATCGCCGCGTCGGATGTTTCACATGCAGCATCTCGTGATAAAGCACATACTCCACGGCCACCTGGGGCACACCGGGCCGATCCATCCTGCGGTTCAATAAAATCTGATTCGGTCCCGGATCGTAGCACCCAAACTGCCGCCGCCAGCCTCGCGTGCTCCATCCGACCTGCGGCCGCTGCAATACGCCTTCAAAATATTTCTTGTTCAACTCCTCAAACATTCTCTCCAAATCGAAATGGCGACCCTGCGGCCCTGTAGATGCAAGCCGAACGCGCCCTCGCCGCATCCGGCTGATCCGTCCTCGCGTGCGGTCCGAGCGCGCGTACTCCAGATACGCTTGCACCAACCCGCGTGGCGCTTTCCGCCGGTACACTCGCGCCAGCAGCAAGGCTGCCGCTCCCTCCAGAACCGCAAGGGGCGCTCTTCGCAGTAAATCCGAAAAGCGTACGTAAACCACGTCCTCTCGCCGCCGGATTGTCAGCACCAAACTCGCATAGGGATAAAACTCAACTCGAAATCGCGGCGGACGACCGTCGCAGCCCAGCCTCGTATAGACTCGCTGAAAAAGTGGAGCCCCGCCGGGAACCTGCGAACTCCCGTGCCGCGCGACTCCAGGTTTATTCGCTGCCGTCATTTCTTTCGCCGCACTGGCGGCGGTGCCACGTTTTTCTTGGCGGCCTCGGCCTCGCGCGAAGCGTCCTGCGTGCCTTCAATGGCGTCCTGCAAATTATCCTTGTATAGATCCGAATCAGGCGCGTTCGTCGGAATCTTTTGCAAGATCACGATGTAATCTTTCGTCCGTTCCGCCATCAAGTTAATTCCCTTGCGAATGTTCTGTTGCTTCTCGATTCCAAGCTGAATCAGGTCCGCGGCGTCATCCACACATCCAACATACGCGTTCAGCAGCGAATTGATCATCTCGTCATGCCTGCTCATCGAAGGATGTTCCAGTTCATACTCCAGCTTTTTCAACCGGTCGTCCGCGAATGAAAGAAAAAGTGTGATTCTCTCGTTCGGCGATTCCGCATCTCGGATTTTGTCCGCCTCAATAGTCGAGAGATAATCCTTCTGCGGCGGCGTACCGGCGCGAGCCGGTCGAAGCCAGAAACTCGCCAAAAATCCAGCCACGCACAGCATCAATACGCCAAACTTCATCGCCTCACTCCGAAGTTCGAAAGACCGGCCGCCAGGCTATTTGAAGCCTTAAGCTTGGGCGCAGGATGCTCGGGGAATAAGTGGCGCAGCAATGCGTCATCCATCTTCAGCAAGTCCTGACGAACAAGCTGAAGCGGAGGCTTATAAGGATCCGGTGCCTCCAACAAAAACTCATCCATCTCCCGCAGTCCTTTCTGCAGGTGCATCTCGAGTTGCTTGTAACCGTTTGGATGCCGCTCCGCATCGGGATTCGCCTTCAGCAGTGCTTCCGAGGCCACGCGCACATTGTCCCGGTATTTCTCGAGCAGCAATCCCATCTTTATATAATCACCCGCTTGTTCCGCCCGGCCCGCTTCGTCGAACTCCGCGTCGCCGAGTCTCTCCAACATTTTTGCTTTGTGAACTGCGTTCGTTTCGCTGTCAAAGCGCGCTTGCAACTCGCTCAGCTTGTCGGCAGCCACCATCGAGCCGCACAACACCGCCACGAGGATTGGAATCGCTGCGCGATGCGCCCCGCGGGGCCCCATGCGGTTACCTGTTCTGACCAAGCATTCTGCGCAACACCTTGCTTCTCTGTTGTGCCTGCCACACCTGGTCCGGGTTCTTGTCCTGGTCAAGCGCCAGAAACTTCTCGTAAGCCTCAAGCGCAGGCTTCGGCTGGTTCAGTTTATCGTAGCAGAGCGCGCGGACAAACCATTCCCCCGCGCCGGGAGTTTCTGCCTTCGCAATCAAGTCCAGCGTGCCGATCGTGGCCGGGCAATTCCCTCCAAGATAGTACGTCGAGCTGAGATCCTTCCAATAACTGATGTTGTTTCTGTCAATCTGTAGCGCCGCTCTAATCTCTTTCTCTGCCGCGGGAAAATCGCGCTTCTGCATATAAACGCGGCCTAATCCCTCGTGCAGTTGAGCGTCGCCGGGAGCCAGCGCAATAGCCATCCGGATCGTCACGATGGAGTCGTCCCATTTCTTTTGCGCAATCTGAATGTCCGCGCGGGACCGCAGCGATTCGAGATTCGGCGGCTTCCCGCCGTCGGCGCGATCAAGCTCCGCCATCGCGTCGTCATATTTATCTTGTTCAAGCAGCAAATGAATGAGCCGCGAGCGCGCGCCCGCGTCGCCTGAATGTACCGCAAGATACTCGCGAAAAGCGCCCGCCGCCTCGGGCTTCTTCTGCGCGTCAAGGGATTCCGCAAGACCCAACAAAGCTTGCGGAGACTTCGGCTCTAGTTCAATAGCCGCACGGAATTTTGCTTCGGCTTCCGCGTATTGTTTTTGCTTGTGGTAGAGCTCTCCGAGATGAACTGTCGTTTCCTCATCGCGCGGATCAAGCCGCAACGCGGCTTCGTAAGACTTAGTCGCCCCCGCAATATCTCCAGAGCGTTCCAGCGCGTATCCCAGCAGAAAGCGCGGCCGGCTCTGCGCGGGAAGCAGCTCCACGGCTTTCTGCAGTGGCGCAACCGCTGCCGCAGGAGCTTTTTCGCTCAGCAAGATTCCGAGATTCAGGAAGGCCTCAGACATTTTTGGATCCAGAGCCGTAGCTCGTTCATACTCCGCTCGCGCCTCATCCGTGCGCTTTAATGCAGTGTACGCATAGCCGAGTTGGAAATGGGCCCACGCGATGTCTGGTTTCTCGGCGAGGAGTTTTTGCAGGGGCGCGATCGCCGCTTGGTACTGATTGTTGTCAATGTCGTGTTCCGCTTCCTTCAACAGGTCATTTAGCGGATTCGAAAGAGTCTGTGTCCGGGATTTCGTTGACTCCTGCTGCCAGGAGGGTTGCGCTGGAAACGTTGCGGCGTTGCACAAGCTCGCACTAGGCCATGCCGAAGCAACAGCTAGCAACATGGCGGCAGATCGAAGGGCTCCAGAATCCGGCGCGCACAATATCTTGAGGTTCATGGTTCCAGCGGTCGATTGCCTGCCCCGTTTGCGATTGTACTCGAAGGCACATCTGTCTTGGATGCTCCATTCCCGTTGCGCTTTGCCTGCCCGTTCGCGGCCAGTACTCGAGCGAGGAATCGCGCCGTGTGCGACTGCTGATTCCTCGCCACCTGTTCCGGCGTGCCTGTCGCGATGATTTTGCCGCCCTGATCTCCACCTTCGGGGCCGAGGTCAACCAGCCAATCCGCCGATTTGATCACGTCGAGATTGTGTTCGATCACCAGAAGTGAGGCGCCGGACTCTTGCAGCTTGCGAAACGCGGAAAGTAGTTTCGCGATGTCGTCAAAGTGAAGCCCGGTGGTGGGTTCATCTAGAATATAAAGAATTCCCTGATTTTCCGTTCGCGCCAGATGCGCCGCCAGCTTCAACCGCTGGGCTTCTCCGCCCGATAATGTCGTCGCCGACTGCCCGAGCCGCAAATAACCGAGCCCGATTTCGTTCAGAATCCGCAGCTTCGAAACAACCTTGGGCACTCCGGTGAAAAAAGCCAGGGCCTCTCGCGCGGTCAGCCCAAGAACTTCGTGCACATGCTTTCCCCGATATCGCACGTCCAGCACGCTGCTCTTGAAACGCGTCCCTCGGCATTCCTCGCAAATCAGCTCGACATCCGCGAGAAATTGCATTTCGACGGTCACCGTGCCGTCGCCCTGGCAAGTTTCGCATCGCCCGCCCGGCACATTGAACGAAAAATGTCCCGCCGTGAATCCGCGCCGCTTCGCATCAGGAGTTGCTGCAAACACCTCGCGAATGGCATCGAACGCCTTCAAGTAAGTCGCGGGATTCGAACGCGGCGTCCTACCTATCGGTGATTGGTCTACAATCACCACTTCGCGGATGCTTTCGTCGCCTTCGAGCCGGTCGCAAAACTCCTTGACGCTTCCGCCCATCCGTTTCGCCGCAAGCGCTCGGTAAAGAACGTCATGAACCAGCGTGGATTTCCCTGAACCACTGACGCCCGTGACCACCGTTAACGTGCCCAGCGGAACCAAAAGATCAATATTCTGAAGGTTGTGCAGATTCGCGCCGTAAAGCCGCAGAAATTTCCCCACCGGTTTGTGCCGGTTATTGGGAACAGGAATATTCAGTTCGCCGCTTAGGTATCGGCCTGTAAGCGACTTATGTTCGGCGAGCATGGCCTCGTAGTCGCCGGCGAAAAGAAGTTTCCCGCCGAGTTCTCCCGCGCCAGGGCCGAGATCAATCACGTGGTCTGCCGCGCGAATCGTGTCAGGATCGTGCTCCACGACAAGTACGGTGTTTCCAAGATCTCGGAGAGATTTTAGAATGTCGATCAACCGCTGCGTATCCCGTGGATGCAATCCGATCGAAGGCTCATCCAGAACATAAAGTGCCCCGACGAGATGAGAGCCCAGCGAAGTCGCAAGCTGGATCCTTTGTGATTCCCCGCCCGACAAAGTAGACGTCAACCGGTCCAGCGTGAGGTAATCGAGTCCAACCTCATCCAGAAACTGCAGCCGGCTTCGAATTTCTTCCAGAATCTTTTCCGCTACCTTTGCCTGCGATTCAGAAAGCGCCAGCGTCGAAAAGAAAGCCCGCGCTTCCTTCACGGTCAGTTTGCAGATTTCCGTGATCGATCGCCCTGCCACGCGGACAGCCCGAGCCTCGGGCCGCAGTCGCGTGCCCCCGCATTCCGGACACGTCGCGTAGCCGCGGTAGCGGCTCAGGAAAACGCGGACGTGCAGTTTGTATTTTTTGCGTTCCAGCCAGTGGAAGAATCCTTTCACTCCCGGGTAGCCGTTTTCCGGATCGCCCTCAAGGACCAAGTTCCGTTGCTCAGTGGTGAGTTGCCGCCACGGCACATTCAGCGGAATGCCTCGGTTGCGCGCCCATTTCTTCGCGTCTTGGACCAGCGTCCGGAATCGCGGCTTCGTCCACGGCTCGATCGCGCCTTCGTCCAGCGTCTTGCTCTGATCGGGAACCACCAAATTGAGGTCGAAATCGATGGTGTTCCCGAATCCCTGGCAACGCGGGCATGCCCCGTAAGGATTATTGAACGAAAAAAGCCGCGGCTCCGGCTCCTGATAAAGAGTTCCGTCGTTCTTGCATTCGAAACGCTCATTGAAGGTGAGCCGCTCGGGGCGATTCCCTGCCGCATCCTCGATGAACTCTAGAATCGCCTCGCCATGTCCTTCGCGATAACAAATCTCGATCGAGTCCGTCAATCGCGACCGCGACTCCGGATTGACCGAAAGACGATCCACGAGCACGTACACCGGTTTCGAAAAATCTACGTCCAGCAGTGACTCAGGCGAAGAAAATTCGTGCACCCGGCCTTCCTGATACAGCCGATTAAATCCGCGTCTCTGTACATCGCCGAGGGCTTGCTTCAAGGCCTCTTGCGGAGGAGGAGGAGTTTTTTTCTTGGGGACGCGCCGCGCTCCGCCAACGGCTTGTGGTTGCGCGATTCGAAGCAGATAAAGCACGTAAAATCGCCGCCCCGGCGCAAGCCCAAGGACGCGCGAAGCGATTTCATCGGGGCTGTCGCGCCGAACTTCGGTGCCGCATTTGATGCAAAAAGTCTGCCCACATCGCGCAAAAAGCAGCCTGAGATAGTCGTAAATCTCGGTCGAAGTCGCCACCGTGGACCGCGGGTTCCGCGTCGAATTCTTCTGCCGAATGGCCACCGCCGGAGCAATACCCGAAATTTCGTCGACGTCCGGCTTCTCCATCCGCTCCAGGAACTGCCGCGCGTAGGCCGAAAGGGATTCCACGTACCGCCGCTGGCCTTCCGCGTAAACCGTGTCGAACGCCAGAGAAGACTTTCCCGATCCGCTTACTCCCGTAACCACCGTAATGGCGTTGTGGGGAATTTCGACCGTGACATTTCGAAGATTGTGTACACGCGCCCCGCGGACGCGGATCGCCTCTTCTTCTCTAAGCACGGGTGTGAGTTCTGTTGTCGCCAAGGGGAAGCCCAGACAGTGCGGTTCGCAGCCACTGCCTAAACTTTAAAGTATACGACTAGAGGAAAATCGGAGCAAACGCAGGAACGAGCGCTCCGAAGTTTCATCTTCTAAGAATGCAGCGAGTAGACTGTCCTAGGGGCTCGCTGGCTTCGCGGGCAGTGCTCGATCCTTGGTCTTCCGCGTTCCCTACCCTATCCAACAGAGACTTGTTCGAAGGATCGGCCTCCAACCCTTCCATTAGGGCAACCGTCCGGGACAAAAATGCGGAGCTTTCCGCAGGCGGAGAACCTGCTCCAGATTCTGTCCCGGCCGGCACCCTCCCCATCTTCGTTGGAGGGACTGATGCCGTTGGTAGGAAATTCTGGCGAGCTGAGCATTCAATTGCAAGAAATTGTGAATGGAGAAAACCATATCCGCCTGCAGGGCGCGGTAAAACGCAACTGAGGCAATTCCATCAAACACGACTCGAAGCCTCATCTTCCGCGCTCACGGCTCCTGCGTGAGATTGATGGTGCCGACGCCGCCCGCGACTTTGAGGTGGATGGTGACGGGAGATTTGCCGTAGGCGTCATTTGTGTATTCGTCGCCGTCATGTTTCAGGCCGTGGGCATCGATGGAGCCGATGCCGCCGCTGGCGTTGACGATGACGCCGATATTTTTTGGCAGCCGAATGTTGGCTTCGCCCACTCCACCTTCAATGTCCGCGTTGAGATCGGACTTGCGGCCGCCCGTGAGATCGACATCCACCTGCCCGGCGCCCATATCGAGATTGAGACGCGTGACGTCGATGTCTCGGAGGCGGAGATTGCCGTGGCCGGCGCCCATATCAATCTTGATCTCGAGAGGAATATCGTTGGCGAGATGAAGAATCCAGTGGTTGTCTCTCGTGGTGGAAAAATGATTGTCCGAGGTGTCCTGAGAGATGTTCAGCTCGCCGGTTGTGCCCGAGACCGAGTAATCCACCTTGGGTGCCGCGAAGGATCCTCGATAGTCGAAATCGGCCTCGAGAAGATGGCTGGAGCCGCCGCTTAAATCCAGATCGCCGGCACCCATATCCAGAGTCACGCGGGCGGATTTGGCATTCTGGCGATCGACGCTGCGTGAAATGTGTTGCATCGCGTAGACGGATTCGCCGCGCCAGTGGCGAATGTTCCGGCCATGCCAAAGAAGCAAGACCAAAATCAGGATGAAAGCTACAACGCCGAGATTCGCGCCCATCGAGGAACCGCGCGGAGCATCGGGATTCTGGCGCCGCTGCCAGTGGTCCCAGATCGTGCCAACGCCGATAAAGATCAGGATCAGCGGCCAATAGGTCCAAAGAATGGGCCAGGGATCGAAGTTCGGATGCCAGTTGGAATAGAGAAAAATCGCGCCGATGGCGATCAGTAATATTGGAAAGACGAGTGAAGCGCGCCGCGGAGCGCTGTCTTGAGCCATAGCACACCTCTTCACTTTGTACTACGCACGAACGGCCAAAAAAGTTCAGGGTACGGGGTCGAAAACGCTGTGTATGAAGAGGATAGGCTGCACCACGGGACGGGTCAATAGAAAGCAACGACATAGAAAGCGACGGCGTGGAGGACAGTTGCGATTGTGCTAGAGTGCGGCGGAGGAGAGGAATTGCGGATGATAAGTTTGAGGCGATGCACGAGAACGAGGTTGGGCAATGGGCAAATTTGAACGAGTGATCTGGATTGTTCTGGATAGCGTGGGCATCGGCGAATTGCCGGATGCGGCGGAGTACGGGGATGTGGGAAGAAACACGCTTGGCCATATCGCGGAATCCCGGCCGCTGGCGTTGCCTAACCTCGCGCGTTTGGGACTGGGGAATATTGCCCCGTTGGCGCACTTGCCAGCCGCGGATCCGCCAATCGGCGCATACGGGAAAGGCGCAACGCATTCGCCGGGAAAAGACACGACAACGGGACACTGGGAGATGGCGGGCGTCTGGCTGGACCAGGCGTTCCCGGTTTATCCGCAGGGATTTCCGAGAGAATTGATTGCGGATTTTGAGAAACAGATTGGGCGCAAAACGCTGGGAAATAAACCGGCGTCAGGCACCGAGATTATCAAGGAGCTGGGTGAAGAACATGTCCGGACGGGCAAGCCGATCGTTTATACGTCGGGCGATAGCGTGTTTCAAATCGCCGCGCATGAGGAGGTGATCCCGATTGCGGAATTGTACCGGATGTGCGAGATCGCGCGGAAGCTGCTCGACGGGCCGAACCGCGTGGGGCGCGTGATCGCGCGGCCGTTTGCGGGAACGGCTCCAAATTTCAAGCGGACGACACGGCGGCATGATTACGCCGTTGATCCGCCGAAGCCGATGCTGCTGGATGTGCTGCAGGTATATAGCGTGCCGGTTTTTGGGATCGGAAAAATTCACGACATTTACAACGGGCGTGGCGTGGAGAAGTACGTTACGACGACTGGTAACGCTGACGGGATGGCGAAAATCACTGCGGCTTTACAGGAAAGAGATCGCGGGCTGATCTTTTGCAACCTGGTGGATTTCGACATGCTGTACGGGCACCGCAAGGATGTGGAAGGGTTTGCGGCATCGCTGGAAGAGTTTGACCGCATGCTGTGGCCGTTCCTGCCGCTGCTGCAGGGGACGGACTTGCTGCTGATTACCGCGGATCATGGTTGCGACCCCGATCCACGCTGGCCGACGACGGACCATTCGCGGGAGTACGTGCCGATCCTGGCGTATTCGCCGGGAAGCGGTGCTGGAGTGAATCTGGGAGTGAGAACAACGCTTGCAGATATGGGGCAAACGGTGGCGGAGAATTTTGGTGGAGTCATAGTGCATGGAAAGAGCTTTTTGAAGGAAGTAGCGAGCAGCGGGTAACGACTGGCGATTAACGACTGCAACCAAGGGGTGGATTTTGGAGTGGAGAAGGTGCCCCCCGATTTTTGTAAGTGTTGCATCTACAGGAGTTACGAAAAGAAATCTCGTAAATGTTGAATCTACAGGGTTTATAAGCTCATTGTTTGCAACATTTAGAGGTGGACTTGTAACTATCGCGACGAAAAGAGTAACGGGGGTGGTGACTGGCGATCTAGGACTAGTGACTCGAGGAACAAAGAGCTCCACTCCGCAGTGCGGCTTGGATGTGGATGGATGGGCTGGCGGAAGGATGGGCGTGCGAAACATGGGAGATGGTATCATGGGCCTAAATTACTGTCAAGGTATAGTACTTAGCATGTATAATTCGAATGAGACGACAGGAAGTGCTGTAGTGGGAATGGGTTGCGAGGAATTCGTGAGTTTAGTGAGACGAAACGAACGAAGTAGTGGCACCCCTCAAAGCGGAAAGACTCAACTCAGAACAGCTGGATGCCTCGCGTTGTCCGTGGCCCCGGAGCATATCTCACCCGTTATGATATAACGGAGCCATAATCCGCGCAGTCCAGGCACCCTCGGGGCAGTTTACCAATTCAGGATGACTTGTTGTGGAGGCGAACAGCAATGGGGACGAGCGACCCGGCAAATCCATCTGGGAATTCTTCCGCTGAAAATTTTTCCGATAGCACGGTAGGCTACGGCGAGCACGGGGGCGCAGCGCAGAGACAGATTGGTCCGTACCGCTTGCTGCAACGAGTCGGCGAAGGCGGCATGGGCGAGGTATGGCTCGCGGAACAGAAAACACCGATTCATCGGAACGTTGCGCTGAAACTCATCAAGGCCGGCATGGACACGAAAGCTGTGGTGGCGCGGTTCGAGTCCGAGCGCCAGGCGCTTGCGCTGATGGATCATCCCAACATTGCGCGCGTATTTGACGCTGGTTCCACGCCGGAAGGACGCCCTTACTTTGTGATGGAGTTTGTGGCGGGACTCCCGCTTACGGAATATTGCGACAAGCACCGGCTTACGGTGAGACAGCGGCTGGAACTGTTCGCACAAGTCTGCGACGGGGTGCAACATGCACATCAGAAAGCGATCATACATCGCGATTTGAAGCCGTCCAACGTGCTGGTAGTGGAACAGAACGACAAAGCAGTACCCAAAATCATCGATTTCGGATTGGCCAAAGCCGTATCTCAGCGGCTGACCGACAAGACGTTCTTCACCGAGATAGGAGTCTTGGTGGGAACGCCGGAATACATGAGCCCTGAACAAGCCGACCTGGTGGAACAAAATGTCGACACTCGAACTGACGTTTATTCGCTTGGGCTGATTCTTTATGAATTACTGGTAGGAGCTCTTCCATTCGACGCAAAAACTTTGCGCGCCGCAGGTTTGGAAGCAATTCTGCGCGTCATCCGTGAGCAAGAACCGCCGAAGCCCAGCACCAAGGTTCGACAAATGGGCGTGAGCTCGGCCGATTCGGCGGAGAGGAGACAGGAAGAACCGCGGTCTTTCGCGCGGCACCTGGAGGGCGAACTCGATTGGATCACGATGAAGGCCATCGAGAAAGACCGCAGCCGGCGTTACGGAACGGCGAATGAACTGTCCGCCGATCTTGCCCGATATCTGCAGAACCAGCCGGTGGTCGCCGGTCCGGCGACGGCCAGCTATCGCATCCGGAAATACGCTGCGCGGCACCGGTTTGGGCTAGGCGCGGCTGCCGGGGCGCTGGTCTTGTTGGCTGGATTCGTGGTAGCGCAGGCTTTCGAATTGCGCCGGGTGCGGCAGGAACGCGATCGTGCGGATCGCGAACGCGACCGCGCCTCCCGGGTCACGGACTTCATGACCAGAATGTTCCAGGTATCGGACCCCAGCGAACAGCGGGGCAACAGCATAACTGCGCGCGAGATCCTGGATAAGGCCGCTAAAGACATCGACGCGGGACTCGCAAAGGACGCTGAGCTGCAGGCGCAAATGAGCCGCACCATGGGTAACGTGTACTTCAATTTGGGGTTGTATACGCAGGCGCAGTCGCTCGAGCAGCATGCGCGAGAGATTCTGCAGCGCACGCTTGGACCGGACAATCCAGAAACAATGCGAGCCACGGCTGGATTAGCACGCATCTACGAGAGGCAGGGACGCTACGGAGAGGCTGAGGCGTTGCAACGTGAAGCGCTGGACGCCCAACGCCGCGTGCTGGGGCCGCAGCATAAAGACACATTGAATTCGATGAACAATCTGGCCGTCGACCTGGATTCCGAGGGCCATTTCGCCGAAGCGGAAAAGCTGGCGCGGGAAACGCTAGAGGAACGGCGCCGGGCCCTAGGGCCGGCGGATCCGGACACGGTGAGGTCGATGAACAATCTGGCAATGGTGCTGGATGACGAAGGCCACTACGCCGAGGCAGAAAAGCTAGATCGCGAGACGCTCGAGCTGCAGCGTCGTATCCTCGGACCCGAAAACCCCGACACATTTGCCCCGGCAGTGAATCTGGCAAACGTCCTGCGAGTGGAGGGGCAGTACGCCGAAGCGGAGAAGCTGAATCGTGAGATGCTCGGTATCATGAGGCGTGTCCTTGGGCCCGAGCACCCGAACACACTGCTGTTAGAGAGCAATTTGGCCGCCGTGCTCTACGCCGAAGACCACTACGCCGAAGCGGAAAAGCTGGATCGAGAGACGCTCGAGATACGCCGCCGAGTGCTTGGGCCGAACCACCCAGCCACGCTAACCTCTGCCATGAATCTGGCCGACGTCTTGCGTACGGAAAGGCACTACCCTGAAGCGGAAAAGTTGTCTCGCGAAACGCTTGAGATCGAGCGCAGCGTCCTTGGACCCGAACACCCTCTCACACTGCTGTTACAAGGCAATTTGGCCACAGTGCTGAGCGACCAGGGCCGCTACTCCGAGGCCGAAAAATTGGTGAAGCAAACGCGGGAAGTGCAGGTCCGCGTGCTCGGGGCGGATAGCCCATACACGGCGAGCTCGACGTACCACCTTGCTTGCATCGCGGCGCGCGAGGGCCGGCGCGACGAGGCAATTTCGCTGTTACGCGAGGCTGTGGATCACGGGCTCCCGCCCGCGGACGACCTGGAGATTGAGAAAGACCCCGATCTCAAATCGTTGAAAGAAAACCCCCAGTTCAAAGCGCTTATCGTCCACGCCAAAGAACGCGCGGCCGGAACGCAAACGACACATTAATTTCGCTCGACTTCCGGCGGATCGCCGGCCAGTGCTCATTCGGCCCATGTGGTTTGCGGGGCTCGGATTCGATTGTGGATTGCTCGGATGAGTGGGAAATCGGTACGCAAAATCCAGTTGGAGTGGTTCCCATGAGAATCAGGCGAGCTCCGCTGGTCAGTATTAGCGTGGCGATGGCGTTATTCGTTTTCGCAGTCCGGGCGAACGCGGTTGGGGTGGGGTTGCGCAGCTGCACTTCTCTCCCCACGACAGTATTCAATTAGCTCGTCCAGCAGCGGGATGGAGCAAAGCAAAATCACCAAGGGGAACGTAAAGCGGTAGAGTGGGTCTTGCCAGAATTTCTCTTTCCAACCGAACCAAAGTGCGAGGACAAGCATGGCGTTGGTTTTCCAATGTTTAAGAAGAACCCAGATAAGCCTTCCGGCCACGCGAGCCCTCCAGGCAGTTTCCTCTTGCGGCTGCTGAAACTCGGGCTTGTAGAATTAATAGCACATCTGCACGCCGCATCCGGTCCGTGTTTCTTGCTCGTTATGTAGCGGCGATCCAAAGATAGCTTTTAAATGTTGTATAAGCGCGAGGGTTGAATGCTGGCGGGTGACTTTGCGGCTTGAGCGCGCGCAAGTTGCGATGGTGGAGAAAGGAACAGGAGCTGGCGAACGAGCGAATGGCGTGACGCCGAGCAAGCACAACGCGCCCACGAGGATGCCAGCGCTACAAAGCCGCGAACTCGGGGTATATTGGGGCCAACGGAGAAGTCCGCTCTGCATTATGCGTGAGTGAGGAGGAAGTGTGAAAACGGAAGAGAGAGTGGCGGGACATTACACGCGGGGAAAGCTGGAAGAGGCGATCCTGGGTGCGGCGCGTGCCGCAGGGAAGGATACGGCGCAGCTTACGGCGGGCGACCTGGCGGCGGTTGATGAGTTTCACGTCGGCGGGCTGGAAGCGACACAGATGCTTGCGCGGGGAATGGAACTGCGACCCGGGATGCACCTGTTAGACGTTGGATGCGGGATTGGCGGGCCGGTCCGATATTTCGCGGGAGTGGAGGGCTGCCAGGTTACAGGCATTGATTTGACTGAAGAGTTTGTGAAAACGGCGGAGGGTTTGACGAAGCTGGTGAAACTGGACGGACGGGCGAAGTTCCGGCAGGCGAGCGCGCTGGCTATTCCTTACGACGCGGAGAGTTTTGATGGCGGTTATATGATTCATGTGGGGATGAACCTGGCGGACAAAGGGGGCGCTTTCCGCGAAGTAGGGCGTGTCTTGAAGCCTGGGGCGCGATTCACCATTTTTGACCTGGTGCGAGCCAAGGAAGGCGCGCTGCGATTTCCGCTTCCTTGGGCGACCGGAGAAGAAACCAGCTTTGTTGCCGAAGCAAAGGAATACCGCCGGGCACTGGAAAGTGCGGGCTTCGAGGTGGTGACGGAGAAAAGCCATCTTCCCTTTGCCATCGAGTTTACGAGCCGCATGGCGGCACGGATTCGGGAAAGCGGGCCGCCCGCGCTGGGATTGCACATCTTAATGGGCGAAAAGACCGGGATGATGCTGAAGAACGTGCTGGACGGGATGGTGGAGGGAGTGCTTGACGTGATGGAGATCGTTGGAAAGAAAAAGTAAAAGGAGAAGACGGTGAGCGCGGCAAAAGGTCGGTGGAAGGGCTGGTTGTTTGGTGCGGCCGGGCTGGGGTTGCTGCTTGGGTTTCAGATCAGTGGGCAGACGATTCCGCAAATGGGCGAATCCGCTGGTTCGCTGCCGTCTGCGAAAGCCACCGCTCCGGTGCACTTGACGGCGGAGGAGGACCACCAGCGATTGATGGATTTGCTGCACATCACAGCGCTACGGCGCGGCGCGGATGGCGATCCGAAATCGCCGAATGCGGCGAATTATGACGAGAGCAAAGCAGACTCGCATCCGAAATTGCCAGACCCTTTGAAGCTGGATGATGGAAAAGAAGTAACGACGGCGAAGCAATGGTGGGAGAGACGGCGGCCAGAGATTGTGGAGGAGTTCGACCGGGAGATTTACGGGCGAGTGCCGAGCGAGACGCCGAAGGTGACGTGGGAAGTGACGAAGACGAGGCGGGAGATGAATGGCGACGTGCCAGTGATTACGAAGGAACTGGTGGGGCACGTGGATAATTCCGGGGATCCGACGATCGCGGTGAATATTGATTTGACGTTGACGACGCCGGCGAAAGCGAAGGGTCCCGTACCGGTGATGATGTGGCTGAGCTTCAGTCCGGAATTTATGGCGGCGATCGCAAAACGCTTTCCGGAGATCGCTGCCGCGGAGCAGAAGAAACCGACGTGGGAGCAGCAAGTACTTGGAATGGGTTGGGGCTACGCCGTGTACATTCCAACGAGCGTGCAGGCGGACAACGGAGCGGGACTGACGGAAGGAATCATCGGGCTGACCAACAAAGGGCAACCGCGCGGGCTGGAGGATTGGGGCGCCCTGCGCGCGTGGGGGTGGGGCGCAAGCCGGGCTTTGGATTATTTCCAGACGGACAAAGCCGTGGATGCGCGGCAGGTCGGGATCGGAGGGCATTCGCGCTACGGGAAAGCGGCGCTGGTTGCGATGGCGTACGATCCGCGATTTGCGATTGGGTTTATCAGTTCGTCGGGAGCGGGGGGAGCGGCACTTTACCGGAGGAATTTTGGGGAGCAAATCGGGAATGTGGCGGGGACGGGCGAATATCACTGGATGGCGGGAAATTTTTTGAAGTATGCAGGACCGCTGACAGCGAGCGATTTGCCAGTGGACTCGCATGAGTTGATTGCGCTATGCGCGCCAAGGCCGGTGTTTATCAGCGGAGGGGCAATCAAGGGGGATGGATGGGTGGACCCACATGGAATGTTTCTTGCGGCAGTTGGTGCGGGGCCGGTTTATCGCTTGCTGGGGAAAAAGGATCTGGGGACGACGGAATTCCCGCCCACCGAAACGGCATTGATCGCCGGGGACATTGCGTTTCGGGAACACAGCGGCGGGCACACGCCCGGTCCGAACTGGCCGACATTTTTGGAGTTTGCGGGGTGTTACATGAAAGCGCCAAGCGCGGCAAAGAGAACACCGGCGATTCCGTGAAATTGCGGGGGGAAGCTAGTTGCCGGAGTTGGCAGTGGATGGGCTACCCGGAGCGTAGTAGCCATTGCGCGTGCGGGCTACGAGTTTGCCGCGGCCGTGTGGTGAAATGACCTGCACGCTGACGGCTCGGAAGGTGCCGTCTTTCTTGGTATTCGAAGGATAGTAGGCCAGAGTGTACTGGTTGCGGATGTCGTGAGCGACTTGCTCACAGATTGTGTGGACGTCATCCACGTTTTCCGGGAAGAAAGCGATGCCGCCGGATGCTTCGGCGATGTGTTTCAGTGCCCGCGTGGCGGTGTTCTTTTCCTTGCGTTTTTCATCGCCGAGAAGGCCAATGGTGTAAATGACAGTGTTGGTTTTCTGGATTTCGCGGATAGTCTTTTCGAGCGAGTAGTGACTGGAATTGTCTTCACCGTCGGTGACAACCAGGAGAACCTTTTTATCTTTGGAGCCTTTCTTGAGATGGTCCAGAGAACCGATGATGGCGTCGTAAAGAGCGGTGCTGCCGCGTGAGTCGATGCGCTCGAGGGCTTCCTTGAGTTCGGGAATGCTGCTGGTGAAATCCTTGTCCAGATCGAGATAGAAATCGTCGTTGAAGTTGACGACAAAGGCCTCATCCTGGGGATTGCTGGACTCGACGAGAGTGAGTGCGGCTTCGTTCACGCGGGGGCGCTTGTCGCGCATGCTGCCGCTGTTATCGATGACGAGGCCCATGCTAACAGGTACGTCCTCGCGCTTGAATGTGGCGAGCTTCTGCTCGACTTTGTCTTCGTAAACGCGAAAATTGTCGGCTTTCAAGCCGTCAGCAAATTTGCCGCGATCATCGAGGACCGTAGTGTGGAGAACCACGAGGCCGACATCGATTTTGATGGTCGAGCCTTGCCTGTTTACATTGGCATCTTGCCCAGGAGGAAGCGGTTGAGAGTTGGGAATGGGAATTTGGGCAGAGCCGGGATCGACGAAGAGTAACATCGCGACCAGACTCAAAAGGAAATAATAGGACCAGTGAATACCAGAGCAGCTGGACTCAGCCGGTTCAGTGGCTGGGCGCGTAATACCCAGTTTTTGCGAACACGTTAAGCGGTGGCAGGCCTCGTGGGGCGCGCAGCTTGATCTTGATTTTTCGCCAACGCGCATCGTGGGCTTCGTTACTCGGTCTGTATCCCAAGACATATTGATTTCGCAGCTCCATGCTAATTTTTGTCGCGATGTCCGGAAGATCTTCAAGTTTTTCGACGGAGAATACGCGGCCGCCCGTCATCTCGGTAATTTCCGAAAGCAACGACGGACCGCCTAATTCCTCCGGGGTCCGGTCGCGATAACCAAGCGGATCAAAGATTCCGATCGCATAGAGCTGGGTGTCTGCTTCCCTTACCAACCGCTTGATATCGCCTTCACTGTACCGACTATGATTATCACCTCCATCAGATAGGATGAGCAAGGCGCGTTTGCCGTTGTGTGCACCTCTCATTTGGCTGAGGCCGAGATAGATCGCATCGAGAAGGGCGGTGCGGCCCTTCGCGGAGGTGAGCATCAGGCTGCTCTGCAAATCTTCGACGCTGTTGGTGAAGGCGCTAGTGAGTTCGGCGCGCTCGTTGAAGCTGACCAGAAAGAATTCGTCCTGAGGATTGGCGGTCTTGAAGAATTGCACCGCGGCCTCGCGCGCTTTGCCGACTTTATTGGACATGCTCCCGCTGAAATCAAAAACCACGCCAATGGAAATCGGAACGTCTTCAGAGGAGAAGGACACTATTTCCTGCTCGACATTATCTTCAAAGACCCGGAAATTTTCCTTGTCGAGGCCGGTTACCAGTCGATTGTAGGGATCCGTGACGGTCACGTTGACCAGAGCCAGGTCCACGTCCATCTTAACTTCCTGCCCCGGCTTGATTACCTGGCCGGGCGTATCTTTGGTTAAGTCGTCTTTCCGCCTGTTCTGGTGTTTCTTGTCTTGATCGGCAGGAGGCGGCGTTTGGGGCGCGGCGAATGTTGCGGCGCGCGACGAGGCCAAACAGGCGAGCAACAGCACTAGAGCGGAAAAGCTAACAACGCGAAACCCGGTTCGATCGCGTTTCACGGCACCCCCAACGTTCCAGTTGCCCGGAACGGCCGCGCGGTTCGGTCTACGCGCGATTCTACCACTCGGAGAAGCGAAGACAAGGCAAATCCGGTGCCTGCACTCCAAGGGTACCGGCACCTGGTCCTCGGACCTTCACGACTTTGAAGCCTACGATCGCCTTAACGCGACTGGTAATTCTTACAACTGCCTCATTTTGGATATCGAGCAAAAACTGCAGGCAGTGCCAAATTTGGGCCGGTTGTGGGAGACTCTGATGCATGAGTTCTGATAACCCAGAAGTGGTCATCGTTATTCCGGCGCGCTATGGATCCACGCGGCTGCCGGGTAAGCCGCTTGTTTCACTGGCCGGCAAGACGATGATTCAGCACGTCTACGAACGAGCCAAAATTGCCGAGAGAGCCAGCCGAGTAATTGTTGCAACGGACGATGAACGGATTATGAAAGCGGTAGAAAACTTCGGCGGTTTGGCACGCATGACGCGGGCGGACCACCGAACCGGGACAGAGCGTGTGGCAGAGGTCGCTGCACACGAAAAGGGTGACGTGTTTGTCAACGTCCAGGGGGACGAACCCTTGCTTGATCCAACGGCGATCGATACGGGGGTGAATGCGCTGCTCGAGGAGCCAGCAGCGGCAATCGCCACGGTCGCCACGCCGATCAAGACGCCTGCGGACATCATGGACCCCAACGTCGTGAAAACGGTGCTCGATTTCGACAGCAATGCACTTTATTTTTCGCGGGCGCCGGTCCCCTGGGTGCGCGACACAGCCAGCAAAATTCAGGTGCGGCACCTGAAGCATTTGGGCCTCTATGCATTCCAACGAGACGCGCTCCTCGAATATCCCACCTTGCCGCAGGGAGAGCTCGAACGCATCGAGCAACTCGAACAACTCCGCTGGCTGGAGAACGGCTGGAAGATTCGCGTGGCCGAAGTGGAGCACGACGCCGTCAGCGTGGATGTGCCGGAAGACGTGGCTCGCGTGGAAAAGCTATTGGAAATCTAGGACCGCCCGGATAGAGTAGGCCGGGCAGTCGCGGCAAAGCGCTTAGTTTGTCATGCGGTCATTGAGCCTGCGGAGTCAGGACACCAGCAGTGATCCGCACGCTTTGGGTTCCCATCAGAAGAATCGTATTGTTGTCGGCGATGTAAGCAAAGCAAGTGATACCGTTATTTGCGGGGTTGGTCGCCCAATTGAGCGTCAAGACGTTATGGCCCGAGGGATCCGACGCCAGAGCGAGGGTCCCTGTCATGCTAACATCCGTAAATTGCTTGCCGGAAGCGAACTCATTGAGGTCCATTGAACCGGTGAGACTCCCACTAGCCATTTTGGCTTGTCCCACTAGATCCTCTTCGTCCACGGAAACGTTCGTGCTCGCAACGCCGCTCCAGTTGAGGGCGTAGCTGCCAGCGAGCGAAGTGTTGGTGCTGGCGGTCGAAGATTGTGCGAGGAGCGTGCCATCTTCAATGACGCCAAGACTTTGGTCTTGGATAAATGCCTCCGTCGGCGAAATCAGGTAGAAAACATAGCTATACGGATTCGTCTGGCCAGACACTTTAAAGCTGATCGTCCCCCTCCCGCTTCCTGAAGCGTCGATGGTGTAAGTCCCCGAACTGGCGCTGAAACTGGAGTTTGTGCCTGCGTTATTCGAGTCGACCAGGATGTTCGAGAGATTGCCGCCAGAAGCGGTAAATCTCCCACCGCGGGTGAATGGCCCGGCCGGGGCTGAACCTCCCATGACGTGGACGAAGCCCCCGGTGAGGCCCGCCGTAGTGGTCGGAATGTTAGACTGGGAAATCGCATCCCCCGTAAGAGTCCCACCCGAGGTGGTCTCCATGAACTTGACCTGATTGTGACCGACAATATAAAAGACCCCCTGGATGCCAGCGAGGTTGAATACGCCGCGGCCAAAGTTGGCGAGGTCGCTGGGATTGAGCGAGTCCGAGTTGTACGTGCCGGAAATGGGTTGATTTCCGCCGTTCACGATGGTGGCGCCATCATTGTCGTCGGCGAACCCGGTTGTGATTCCACCGCCGCTATTCGAGAAGAACTGCCCAACGATGGACTCGGCGTTGCCGTTAGGATCGAGACCGGAAAGATCGAAAGCGTAGTTGCCGGCGATACCGGAAACCAAAAATGCGGAAGAGTCTTGCAAGATGAAATTACCGCTCCCGGCTGAAAGACCATCCGTAGGCATGGCAATCATGTAACCATTGGTAGAGGATGCGAGAGTGATGCTGAAAGTAAGGGTGCCGCTGCTGTCGATCAAACTTAAAGTGCCATGACCATCGGCGTTCACGGTGTAACTCCCCCCCGTGAAGCTAAACTCGTTTGCCCCAGTAGCCAGGTTAACGTCCTCGGCTCCTCCCGTGACGTCACCCTTTCCGTCGGCGGTAAAGGATCCGACGCGGGTTAGGGAGAATTCCCCACTGTTGGAAACCTCCGTCCCGATCATCGAGAAGGCATATTGACCTTTCAAACTTGCGTTGGAGAAAGGCCCTGTCGGCGGAGGAGGGGCGACGGTAGTCCCACCACCGCTGCAAGCCGAAGCCCAAAGAGCTGCCAGCGCGGCGCTAACCCACACAGAGCGCCTCACTGGACACCTTCCCTGCGAAATTGCACTGAAGAAGCCGCTAGGGGGCGTTTTGGAGAGAGAGGAATTCCCTTCGAGTTTCGGAGGGTTACGGATTGGTTCCCTTTTTGTAAGACGCGAGCCAGGAAAATACTTCCCGAGCCATATGGCAGGCTTTCGCCCACGATGCGCACAGAATCACCGGCCACTAGAAAGACACTGCCCTGTTTGAGCACAGAGTCATTGCCAAGATGGACATCAACGGAGCCTGCGGACGTCTGAACGATTACGTGTGCGCCAAGCGGTGGAACTGAGGAGTTGGCTGTGAACGAGACCACCGTCCCCTGCACGACTGTCTCGCGGGTGATGTTATAGGAGATATTGGCTGATGCTACCGGCGTGATTTTTTGCTGTGCGCCGGAAAAAGGAGCGGAAAATAGAGCGCCTGCGAATGCAGCACTGCCCAAGAATAGCCGAATGTTCAGTTTCATTGCCCGTTCCCCACGTTCGAGAGACTTGCGAGAAATCCCTCAGGATAGCGCCGCCCGCGTTTGGGCCGCGGACTCACGCTGATGCTCCACTGTTTTGATGATTACAGCAATGCAATCGGTTTCCGCCCAGATGCCATTTTGTTCAAAGGAGCAACTACATGCCCCCCGGGTTAAACGAGGAAGCTCCTCCGCTGCGATTTAACCCGCGCTCGCCGGATAAGTTTCGCGAGGGAACTGTTTTCATCCCTTCACGGCGGGGCTCGCTGTCATCTCCTGTTCCCCCTTCGGATTTCCAAATTCCCCGAATCAATTCTTCGATTTGACAGTCCCTGGTTTTCCGCCCATAATTGTTTGTACGTCAATCCAGAGGAGGGCTCCTAAGCTCGGCGCTCCGGGAAAACCCGGGCGCGGGCTGCATGGATGGCGCCAAAATATATTTTTGTGACAGGCGGTGTTGTTTCCTCGCTAGGCAAGGGAGTTGCAGCTTCCTCTATCGGTTGTCTCCTCGAAAGTCGCGGTTTCAAAGTCACCCTTCAGAAATGTGATCCGTACCTGAACGTCGATCCCGGCACGATGAGCCCGTTCCAGCACGGCGAAGTGTTTGTGACCGAAGACGGCGCGGAAACGGATCTCGATCTCGGCCATTACGAGCGCTTCACGCACGCGAGACTGTCCCGCGACAATAACTGGACCACGGGCCGCATCTACGAAACGATTTTGACCAAGGAGCGGCGAGGCGACTATCTGGGAAAAACCGTGCAGGTGATTCCCCACGTCACGGATGAGATCAAAGCCACGATCAAGAAGGTCTCCGACGACGTGGACGTTGTCATCGTCGAGATTGGCGGCACGGTCGGCGACATCGAATCGCTTCCTTTCCTCGAAGCCATTCGCCAAATGCGCCTCGAATTGGGCTCGGAAAACACCCTCTTTGTCCACGTGACGTTAGTTCCCTTCATTGCCGCCGCCGGCGAACTGAAGACCAAACCCACGCAGCACAGCGTCAAGGAAATGCTCGGCATCGGAATCCAGCCGGATATTCTGCTTTGCCGAAGCGACAGGCACATTCCGGACGAGCTGAAGAAAAAAATCGCGCTGTTTTGCAACGTGGCGGAGGCTTGTGTCGTTTCAATGGAAGATGTGGACACGATTTACGCCGTCCCCGTGGAGCTCGGGCGCGAAGGCCTGGACGCGCAGATCTTGCGGCTGCTGCGGCTGGAGGATCGGCCTTCGGACATGCGCCCGTGGCTCGATCTTGTCTATCGCATCCATCATCCGGCGGGTGAAATTCGCATCGCCGTCGTCGGAAAATACGTGCAATTGGAAGACGCTTATAAAAGCCTGCGCGAAGCGCTGCTGCATGGCGGGCTGGCACATAATCAAAAAACGATTCTCGAATGGATTGAAGCCGAGGAAATTGACTCGGCTGCGACTGCTGCGGCGCGATTGCGTGGCTACGACGGAATTTTGGTGCCCGGCGGCTTCGGCAAGCGCGGCATTTCGGGGATGGTCCACACCATTCAGTATGCTCGCGAAAACAAGATCCCTTTCTTCGGCATCTGCTTGGGCATGCAATGCGCTACGATTGAGTATGCGCGTGACGCTGCCGGCCTAAAGCAGGCCGATAGCACCGAATTTGATCCACAAACGCCCCACCGCGTTATTTATAAATTGCGCGAACTGCTCGGCGTGGACGAAATGGGCGGCACGATGCGCCTTGGCGCGTGGCCCTGCAAGCTCGAGTCCGGCTCATTCGCCGCCCGCGCCTATGGCAAGCTGGAGATCAGCGAACGCCACCGCCATCGCTACGAATTCAATCGCGATTACGAAATGATCTTAACGAGCGCGGGTCTCCGCATCACCGGGAGAACGCCAGATGAAAATTACGTCGAGATTATCGAAGCGCCTGAACACCCGTGGTTCCTGGGTTGCCAGTTTCATCCGGAGTTTAAATCTAAGCCACTCGAGCCGCACCCGCTCTTCGCCGCCTTTATCAGCGCCGCCCTCGAACACAAAAAATCCAAGTCCCGCCCCGCCGCTGAACCCCAGCGCGCCCAAACCCTCCGCGTGGCCCCCCACGCCAACGCCTAACAGCTTGTTGAAGAATTTGGTTTTGAGGTTCTTTCGTTCTCAGTTTTGAGTTTTCCCTGAGTGGTAAGGGAGTGGTTTAGGTTTTTCTATCCACCGAGACGGCTTGTCGAAGCCGCGTGTCACGCTCTGGCCGTCAGGTTTCGCAATCGCCACAGGTTGTAGGCCGCCCTAGTAAAGGTAAACAGCCACCCCACCCTCTCGATTCTTCTCAAGTTCACCTACTGTAGCATCCCCACGATCTTCATCCACCCGAACGATTGCTCCACTCGTTTTCTCTTCCGCTGACTCACCTCGTACCCCACATGTCGTGTGGTCCGCTCGTCTATCGAGCGCCTCCAATTGGTCGTGTTCTGCGCCACATGCGGAGTGATGTTCATCCCGCGCAGTTCTCGCACGAATTCTCGCGTATCATAATTCTTGTCTCCTCCCAACGTCACTCGCTTTCCCTGCGGTACGGCCTCGGCCATGAGCAGCGCTGCATCTCGCTCCGCTCTTCCGTTCGCCTCAGTCAGAAAGGTCTCGACTACAAGCCCGTTGCGGTTCTCCACCATGACATGTCCCATGTAGCTCAGCTTCGCCTCGCGGCCTCGGGACTTCGTCTACAGCCGGGCATCGGGATCCGCGGTCGATTCATGCGTCTGAAAATGCTTGCGCTCGGTCCTATAATTGTAGCCTTGGCAATTTGGAGCAACGAGAATGATGGCGGAGTCGCAATCGCAAATGGCGGGGGAAACGGTAGAGAGCCGTGACGAAAGGCACCTGTTCCGGATGCTGGGCGCGACCACGATTGTACTCCTGATTGCCGCGTGCAAGCTGGTGGTGCATTTGTATGCGGGAAACAGGTATGGGTACTTGGGTGACGAGTTGTACTACCTGGCCTGCAGCCGTCATCTCGCTTGGGGCTATGTCGATCAGCCGCCGCTGATCGCGATGATTGGCTGGGCGGTGCGGAATACGCTGGGTCAGTCGCTGCTCGCGATTCGATTTCTGCCGGCGCTCGCGGGGGCGGTGGAGGTTGTGCTAACCGCGCTGATTGCGCGCGAACTCGGTGGGAGGCGCTTCGCGCAGGTACTTGCGGCCGTTACCACGCTTGCCGCGCCCGGGATCCTCGCGCAGGACAGCATCTTCACGATGAATGCGTTCGAGCCACTGTTCTGGATGACCTGCGCGTATCTCGTGATTCGTATCATCAAAACCGGAAATGAGAGGCTGTGGATTTGGTTCGGCGTAGTCGCGGGCATCGGTCTCGAGAACAAGTACTCGATGATGATCTTCGGCGCGGGGATTGTCCTCGGACTACTTCTCACGAACCAACGGAAGCTGCTCGCAAATCGGTGGCTATGGATTGGTGGGGTGGTCGCGTTTGTGATTTTTGTCCCGAATCTCTGGTGGAATGTTCGGCACCACTTTCCATTTCTCGAATTGCAGGCCAACATTCGACGCAGTGGGCGGAACGTGCCGTTGGGCTTCTTCAGTTTCTTCGGCCAGGAAATTGGTGCGATGAATCCGTTGACCGCGCCCCTGTGGCTAGCAGGCCTGTGGTATTTCTTGTTCGCGGAGCAAGGGAAGAGATTTCGCGCGCTGGGCTGGGCGTGGGTGTTTACGGCGGGCGTGATTGTTGCGATGAGCCCGCGCGTCTATTACCTCTTCCCCGCCTTTCCGCTGGTGTTCGCCGCCGGCAGCGTCATGTGGGAAATGTTCCTCGAGGCGCGGCAGCGAAGGTGGAGGCGAGTGGTCTACCCGGCACTGCTGATCGCATCGGGCGCGATTCTTGCGCCGCTTGCCACGCCGGTGCTGCCGATCGAAACGTACATTCGCTACACGCGCGCGTTGCACCTCTCGCCGCCCGCAAGCGAGACGCATAAGCTGGGCCCCTTGCCGCAGATTTATGCGTCCGAGTTTGGCTGGCCGGAAATGGTCGCGACAGTGGCGCACGTATACAACAGTTTGCCGCCGGATGTTCGAGCGAAGACGGCGATCTTTGTCCAGAACTATGGCCAAGCCGGCGCGATCGATCTCTTCGGGCCGAAATTTGGATTGCCTTCGGCGATCAGTGGTCACCAAAGCTATTTCTTCTGGGGACCGCGCGATTACACGGGCGAAAGTATGATCGTCATGGATGATAGCCAAGAGCGCCTCGAGCAATTGTTTGCGAGCGTGCAGAAGGTCGGGAGCGTGTACCACCCATACTCGATGCCGTACGAGCATGTCGACCTGTTCTATTGCCGAGGGCTCAAGCAGCCGTTGAAGGAATTGTGGCCGCAGCTGAAGCACTGGGACTGAGGTACCTCATCGAGAAGGCATCAAAGCGCTAAAATCCTGGGGGTGCGGGGGCAAAGCCCCCGTTCGCTTCCCACCAAAAAGCCGGGATTCCCGTTTTTTTCAACAAGCCGCTAATCAAATCGTTTGTAAGGCACGATACATCGTGTCTCTGTGCAGCACGTCTGCCCTGCTTGCCGTGAGGATCGAAGGGAACCTCGAAGGGCGAGCCCCTCTTGCGACAAGGCTCGACCCCGAGCCTCTCTAGCCTCCACCCCGTCATCCCGCCGCCTGATCCAGCGACAGGGTGTTCGGTCAGTTTCCGCTTGATCCCTCGCCATTAGTCACGGAAGTGGATTACTTCCGGGTAGCCCGTGATACTTCCGCAGTGGGCAACGGCGAACGGAGAAAGGCACGGATCGCTGACGGAGAGCCGCACGACTATTGCGGGAGACCCGCTCTAGAGAGAATGGCTTTGTGGCGCTAGTCACGACTGTAGGGGTCGTGTGCTGGAGCGCCTTTACATCTATAACTGCGTGCCTTTAACTGTGGAATTATTTCGTCAGCTTGCCTTTTTCATTCTGAGCTGCAAGCCCAAATCGTATTGCCGCTTCAAGCGTATCGATGTTTATATCCTTTAGATCTTTAAACCGAATGCAATATCCGGTCACGCTCGCCTTGCCTAGTTTTTTCCCATACGTTTTGGCTAAGTACTTCTTATCTTTGAGACCAAGAATATAGACAGAGATTCCGGTTTTGTTTCCACTCACGCCAATTTGAAAAAACTCTCTACTTTTTCCATTGGCATATTTTATTGTGTGAAATCCATAACCAATCGTAGGGTTGGAAACAGTATGATCTTTGCTGTCCTTACCATCGAAGAACCACAATTTGCATCCTGGTGACACTTGAAGTGTGAGCCGATGCAACTCTCGCATCTCACTGCGTTTTGGCTCCGGTTGGCTGGCAATATACTTCTTGATTTGTTCTTGTACGTTCATATGTTCTGCTCCTCCGTTGCGCGCACGAGATTATACGACGTTTAATCCTTCTCGCCCCTGCACGGGCGGGCGGCCCTGACCGTTGAGCTCACTCGACCGCGAGGGCGCCCCCCAAGCCGTTGTTGCTTGGGGGCTTTTCAGAATTCCCAAAGACTTGAAATGTGTGGAGCGCCGAGAAGCGGGCAGGAGGCTGGAGTACATGCACCTCAAGCCGAGTTCACATCCCAGAAGTATTGTCGGCTACTCGGAACTTATTGGCACAACCCGGTAATCGAGCAATTCTCCAAATCCCAGCCGCGTATGCTATCTTCGATAACTTCCATGAATCCTGTTCACAACATCTCGCTTGGCTCCCTGCGACTAGGCGGCGGTGACCCGCTATTTTTGATTGCTGGCCCCTGCGTGATCGAAAGCGAAACCCACGCACGAAACATGGCTGAAAAAGTCTCGCAAATTGTGGCCGATTGCGCCATTCCCTACATATTTAAAGCCTCCTACGACAAAGCTAACCGCTCCTCCGTCAAAGCCTTCCGCGGTCCTGGTCTCAAAGAAGGCCTGCGCGTCCTCGCCAAAATCAAAGCAGACCTGAAGCTCCCGATCCTCACCGACATTCACGAACCGTCCCACGCCGCTCCCGCAGCCGAAGTCTGCGACATTCTTCAAATCCCCGCGTTCCTCGCGCGCCAGACCGATCTGCTGCTCGCGGCCGCCAAAACCGGCCGCATCGTCAACGTCAAAAAAGCTCAGTTTCTCTCGCCTTGGGACATGGCCAATGTCGTCGAAAAAATCGCCAGCACGGGCAATCGCAACATTCTCCTCACCGAGCGCGGCGCTTCCTTCGGCTACAACAATCTCGTCGTGGACATGCGCTCCTTCCCTGTTCTCCAAAAGCTGGGCTATCCCGTCGTTTTTGACGTAACGCATTCCATCCAGCTTCCCGGCGGACAGGGCCATGCCAGCGGCGGTCAGCCTGAGTTCATCGAAACGCTTGCTCGCGCCGGCGTCGCGGCGGGCGTAGACGGCATCTTCCTGGAAACGCACGACAATCCTTCACAGGCCCTCTCCGACGGTCCGAACGCCCTTCCCCTTTCGCAGCTCTCCACCCTGGTGAAGCGTTTGAAACAAATTTCAACCGTCGTACGCAGTTGGAGCGTGCAATGATTATTTTGGACGTCCGGTGCAAGCGGCCCTCTACAGTGAACTTAACCCCTTTAAATACAACATTTACAAGGCACTCCGTAAGTGTTGCATCTAAACGACTTATGCCAGGAGGGGCGCGATGCTAACTCCTTTAGATTCAACACTTACACAATTCGAGAGGGGTGCCCAGTGAGTCTGGACACCGCACGACGCGTCCTGAAAATTGAGGCGCAGGCCATACTGGACGTGCTCGCGCGGCTCGAGGCCGCTTTTGAAAAGGCTGTCGACATACTGTTCGCTTGTAAAGGCAGGGTCGTGGTGACAGGCATGGGCAAGTCCGGTCTGGTGGGCCGAAAAATTTCGGCCACGCTTTCCAGCACGGGGACGCCGTCGTTTTTTCTTCATCCCGCCGATGCCCTGCACGGAGATCTCGGCATGCTCGCTCGGGGCGATTCCGTGCTGGCGGTTTCCTATGGCGGCGAAACGGATGAAATTATTCAATTGCTCGAAACACTTAAGCGTCTTGAGGCGCCGATCGTCACATTGACGGGCAAGACGAATTCAACGCTTGCGAAAGCGAGTGAGGTAGCTCTCGATGTCAGCGTGCGCGAAGAAGCTTGCTCCTTGAATCTCGCACCGACTGCCAGCACGACCGTGGCGATGGCCGTCGGCGATGCACTGGCAGTTTCACTCCTCGAGCGGCGCGGTTTTCAGCCGCGCGATTTTGCGGACTTGCACCCGGCCGGCAGGTTAGGCACAAAACTGCTGCGCGTCGAGCACAAGATGCATGCGGGAGACGCGATGCCGCGAGTTTCAGTGGACGCGCCGATGCCCGAAGTCATTCACGAAATGAGCCGCAAAGGACTTGGCATGACTACGGTACTCGAAACTGACGGAAAGCTTGCTGGCATACTAACGGACGGCGACTTGCGCCGCTTGATGGAGAAGCATCGCGGGGTCACGCTCGAAATGAACGCGGCCGCAGCCATGACGCGCAATCCAACGACAATCGGTCCGCACGTCCTCGCCAGCGAGGCGCTCAACCTGATGGAGAAGCGCAAAATCACGTCGGTGGTAGTGGTTGATGAAGAAAGAAGAGTCTTGGGGGTCGTCCATCTTCATGACTTGTGGACTCTGGAGCTCATCTAGATGCGCAGTGTTGCATCCGCGATATTCTTGAGGCGCTGACAGGAGCGAACCTTGGCAAAAGGCATGATTAAAATCCCCGCAGGCCTTAGGAAGCGCGCCGCACAGATTCAAGTGCTGCTCATGGATGTGGATGGCACGCTGACGGACGGCTCCGTCACTCTGCTCTCCCAGCCCGATGGCACCGCGCTCGAAATCAAGACTTTTGACGCTCACGACGGCCAGGGCCTGACCCTCGCGAACACCGCTGGCATTCGCACGGGCGTCATCACGGGGCGCGAGAGCCCCGCGCTCCTCCGTCGCGCTCACGAAATGAGAATGGAATTCATCTATCAGAAACAGCCGACGAAAATTCCCGCGCTGGAAGAGATTCTCAAGAACGCCGGAGTTCCTGAAACGGCGGTTGCATATGTTGGCGACGATTTACCGGACTTGCCAATATTGCGGCGTGTCGGCTTGGCCGTCGCAGTCGGAGACGCCGTGCTCGAAGTAAAACTTGCGGCGCATTACGTCACGAAAGCGAACGCCGGAAAGGGCGCCATCCGCGAAGCCGTCGAGCTCATCCTGAAATCCAAGGGCATTTGGGATGAAATGATTGACAAGGCACGAGCCTAGGACCGCATCGAACTTGTTTCGCGGTGCCGCATGTTATATGGTCCGGCCCGTCCAGGGAGGCATCCATGGCCCAGCCGGCGCGCTCGCGAATGCAAGTCGTCACCTATCTGGTGATCGTTCTCGCATTCAGCTCGTTCTTTTACTTCCTCATACTTCATTCCGGCAGCCTGGGCTACGGCCGCGGAATGTACGTTTTTGGTTTGATGTGGTGCCCTGCTCTCGCGGGCATGCTCACCTTGCGGCTCAACGGCCGAAGCATTTCCGACCTTGGCTGGAAGTGGGGCGAAACCAAATATCAAATCCGCAGCTGGTACATCCCGCTGCTGTACGCCTCGATCGCTTATGCCATCGTATGGATTTTTCACTTCGGAGCTTTCGGCAATCCAGATTTCTACGATTCGCTAGCAAAATCCATGCACCTCGGAGGTCCGCGTTGGATCTCCATCGTGCTGGGAATCGCTCTCATTGGAACATACGGTATCGTTCGCAGCGTGGCAAGCGCTCTGGGAGAAGAAATTGGGTGGCGCGGCTTCCTGGTGCCCGAATTATCGAAAACGACTTCCTTCACAGCGACTTCCCTGATCAGTGGCATCGTGTGGTCGCTCTGGCACTATCCCATCTTGATTTTCAGCGACTACAATGCAGGTACGCCAACGTGGTATGGGCTCAGCTGCTTCACGGTGATGGTGATCTCCATCAGTTTCGTTTTCGCTTGGATGCGGCTCAAATCCGGGAGCCTTTGGACCGCCGCGATTCTCCACGGCAGCCACAACCTATATGTGCAAGCCATCTTCACGCCGATAACTCGTGACACGGGTAAGACCAAGTGGTTTATCGACGAGTTTGGCTGCGTTTTGCCGATTGTCGCCATCGCTTTTGCCATCTACTTCTGGAGCAAGCGCCGAGAGCTTCCTGCCCCGCAGGCCTGAGCGGCCCGATCGCGTCGGGCTCGATGTCGATGTGCTCACCACCTCCATTGGTCTGCGGTCCCGTTCCCTGCGATAATAGAAAGTCACGACGCTTGACGCATGAATTGCCCTCAAAAAAGGATGTGCTCCGATGCTCCACGCCTGGCATGATGTTTCACCAGGAAAAGAGCTGCCTCGCGATTTCCAGGCGGTCATCGAAATTCCGCTGGGCTCCAACGTAAAGTACGAACTGGACAAGCCCAGCGGCCTGCTGAAAGTGGACCGCATCATTCACTCCGCCGTTTTTTATCCGGCGAATTACGGCTTTATCCCACAGACGTATGCTGAGGACAATGACCCGCTCGATGTTCTGGTCCTATGCCAGGAGCCGGTGCAGCCACTTGCTCTCATCAAAGCCCGCGCGATAGGCCTGATGAGCATGATCGATTCAGGCGCCAGCGACGACAAAATCATCGCGGTAGCTACGGGTGACCCGGAATTCAGCAGCTATCTCGAGGCTCGAGACCTTCCGCCTCACCGCTTGCTCGTTCTCCGCCGTTTTTTCCAGGACTACAAACTGCTCGAAGGCAAAAAGGTCGAGGTCGAGGAGATTCGCCCTGCGTACGCGGCGCTGGCGGTCATCGAGCGCGCCCTCGGCCGCTACCAAGCGGAGCGCGAGCATTTGTTGGCAAAGGACGCACACAGATAGCTGCCTCCCTGCATCTCTAATGTAAAAGCACTATTTCGCGCCAGCCGGGGCGATGCTACGTTTTCCCGCCTTGAACCGCGGTTTTGGAGTAGCATATCGGCATTCGCGCAAAGAAATGTCCTAGACTTCGATAAATGAGATTGGTGGAATAGCTGACGATGAGTTCTTTCTGGAAATGGACAATTGGCGTTTTTCTGGCACTGCTCGTGGTCGCCTTCGTAATCCTTAGCAAAATGGCCGGCAGCCCCCGGGACGCCTACTTCATGGTCCGCTATGCTCTTCCCCACATGCACCGCGGGAATTTGAAAGTCGGCGACGCGGCTCCGGACGCTAGCCTGGTCGCGCTCGACGGCTCATCGCGATTCCATATCCGCGAACGCACCGGCGCTCGCCCCCTCGTCGTCATTTTTGGCAGCTATACTTGACCGCCCTTCCGCCGCCACGTCGGTGACGTGACGCAGATTTACAACGACTACAAGGATCACGCGGACTTCCTGACCGTCTACGTACGCGAAGCCCATCCCACGGATGAATGGCAAATGAAGTCCAATGTGAAGGAAGACGTCTGCTATGCTCAGCCAAAGACGCTGGCCCAACGCGTGGCCATCGCGAACGATTTCATCAAGCGCTACAACTACCCCATCGCTTTCGGAATCGACGATATGAGCAACGCCGCCAACAACGCGTATGCCGCCTGGCCGGAGCGCATCTACATCATCGACAAGGACGGCCGCATCGCCTACCGCGGAGGCATGGGCCCCTTCGATTACAAGCCCGACGAAGCCCGCGCCTGGCTCGCCGCCCGCTACGGCACGGTGAAGCACGACGCGCCGGCACCCGCTCCATCTACTCCGACCGCTTCATTGCAGTGACGAAGCTCCTTGCGCAAGACAGACAGTTCTAAATCTCGCCAGGACTCAGTCGAGAGAACTGGCTTGGCAAGAGCCCTTTCCAAGCTCGGCTTCTGTTCCAGAACAAAAGCCGGTCAACTCATTCGCACCGGGAGAGTACGCGTCAACGGAGCGCTTCGCCGCGATCCGGAAACTCCCGTTCGCCCGGGCAAAGACCGCATCGAAGTCGAAGGCCAGCTCATCGCGGCCTCCAAGAAAATCTATCTCATGCTCAACAAGCCACGCGGCATCGTCACAACGGCCAACGACGAGAAAAGCCGCGAAACGGTCTACAAATTTCTCGTCGCCCACGTGGCGTGGGTCGCTCCCGCCGGCCGGCTCGACAAAGCGAGCGAAGGTCTGCTGCTGCTCACCAACGATTCCGAGTGGGCCGCGCGCATCACCGCTCCCGAAACGCATCTCGAAAAGACCTATCACGCACAAATCGGGAAGATCGCCGACACTGCGTTGCTAGAAACTCTGATGGATGGCGTCCGAACAACCCAGGGTGATTTTCTTCGCGCAAAGAGCGCTTCCCTGCTCCGTCAGGGTGAGAGGAATTCCTGGCTCGAAATTATTCTCGATGAAGGTAAGAACCGACACATTCGCCGAATGCCGGAAACTCTCGGTATCGAAGTCTTGAGATTGATCCGCGTCGCGATCGGCCCGCTTCCGCTCGGCGAACTCCCCAAAGGTGTCACTCGCGCGCTTTCACCTGAAGAAAAGCTGTCCCTGGACCGCGCCATGTTGCGCAGCGCGAAGAGTGTATAAAAGGATTTGCCACGTTAGCAGGCCGCTTCTCTTGCCCGCAATTCTTGAATTGGCCTGTTCTTTGATTACTTCTTGGGCTTAGTTGCCGGTTTTGGCTCCGCAGCCGGCTTCAGATCCGCCGCAGCTTTTTCCATGCTCGTAACCGTGCTCGCATCCAGCTCATACAGCGACGGCTCATTCTCTCTTTTCGCAATATACCGGTCGCCGTTCTTCGAAATCAGCACTTTCTCCACGGTCTTTCCACCGTTCGAGGTGGCGGTCAGTTCGATCGCCGGGGTCGTGAATCCCGAGTCCACAAACTTGTTCGCCGACAAGTCCCGCACCTTCTCTTCGAAAGTTTCCGCGTCAATTATTCCCGCTTTCTTTCCGTCGGGCAGCCACCAATCCGTTCCGCCTTTCGTCAAGTAGTACGTCTTCTCGCCATCCTGAAACTCAATCTTGTCCGGATCCGTGAAGCCCAAATCAAAAAGTTTCTTGTTCCTGAAATCATCGATACCTTTGCCAAGCTCCAGGCCTAGATCGCTGCCGACTTTATAGACGCCCTCGACTGCGGTCGATTTCGCGTAATAATCGTCCTTGTTCTTCCGAACTTGCAACTCTTCCGTCCCCGACGCATCCGTAACCTTCGCAGTTGCCACCACTGTGCCGGAATTAAATGCCGCAGCCGATTTCTTTTGCGCGTCCTCCGGCACGCCGAGGTCCATCTTCGCGTCCGCCAACTTGCGGATCAGTTCCTGTACGTTCGAGTCGTCCGCTCGCAGCGGTTTGGGCTTCACGATCTGCCACTGCTCTTTGTTCCGTCCAAACTCGATGTCCTGCTTCTTCGCGTCCAGCTCCACGCGGCTCAATTTGTCCTGGTCGAACACCAGCAGCCGTTTGTCGCGTAAGTCATCCGCGTTTTTGTCCAGGCTGTTCTTATTATAGTTCTCGAGCGTGAATACGCGGGGATCTCCGGCCAAAGCCACGTAAGCGGCGTTACCCGTAGGCGTGCTATCGCCGATCAGAAGTTTCTGCGTCTTGTTATTTTTCTCGGTTACGTCCACTTCCACTTCGGGCTGCGCAAGGCCAAACTCTCCAAGATTGTCGGCCTTACTCTCGATCAGCCGCTCCGAACTCAACGACGACAATGTTGAAAGTACAGTCGACACTGCGCTTTGATCCGCCCGCCATTCTTTCGGCGCGACAATCTGCCATTTGCCCGAATCGTTCTTCGCCAGCTCTACGTCGTCTCCGCCTTTTTTCTTGATTGCGACTTTCGTGATGTCTGTCTGCGGCACCGTCAGAATATTCGGCGGCGTATCCGCTGAGACTTTCACGTCACTGGCGGACGTTTTTTTGTGATTGGACCAGTACAACACGCCAGACAGCGCCGCCAATACAATTGCGGCCACAAGCAGACTGTTTATTTTCATTGGAATTGCCCCGGCATTTTGTGAACTGCGCTTTGCGGGTCCGGAGGCGTTTTACCTTCTCCGCCACCAGACCGAAAATCCGGCGAACACCACGACAAGAGGAAACAAAAACTGGCTGCTGATGCGCACCCAATTCATTTGCGCCTTTGTCATCGTGATCGGGCGGTTCTCCGGCTCTTTCGGCCGGATGGAAATCAGGTCCTCATCCGAGGAAAGCCAATTCATGGCGTTCAGCGCCAAATCGCTGTTCCCATTGAAATTGATGAAGGAATTGGCCGCCCAGTCCGAGCTGCCCACTACGACAAATCGCCCCTGCACATTTTCTTTCCCCGTCTTATACGTTCCTGCAGCCGCGAGCGTCAGCGGCCCTCTTTTGTTTGAGGGATCGTTCGGATTGATTCTGGGCGAATCCAGTTTCGTCGTGGCCAGGCTGCTGTCGGATGTGTCAAAGAGTTTGTCCACGGAAGTCTTGTCGGCATTCTTGGTGTCGAGAGAGCGCGACATCGGGAATCCTGTGGCCGTTCCCTTCATATCCGTGACGATGGGCTGCGAATCGTAGCGCGTCACGAGCGCCACTTGCGGCCCGAGCCCGGCGAGCTGTCCGATGGGATTCATATCCAGGATCAAATCCTTGTTCGGCGTGACGCCCCAACTTGCAAGCACGGCTGTCAGCGCTTCGTTGTCGGCAACCTGGTCACGTCCCATTTTCAATGGCGGGTTGAGCAGAAACATCGCGCGCCCTCCGCCTTCCACGTACTTTTTCAGCGCGTCAACTTCCGGCTGCTGGTAATCACCGGTCGGCCCGCCCACGACAACGACCGTACAATCGTCAGGCACTTCCGCCTTCTCCAGCAAACTGATCGACTTGGTCTGATACTCTTCTTTTCCCAGCAGATCCTTGAAATGCGAGTACCCGCTCCGGGTCATGTCGTCGATCTGGTGCTCCCCGCTTCCGGTGACAAAACAAACTGTCCGAGTCGTGTGCTTCAGATCGCGAATAAACGCACCGGTGATGTCTTCTTCACTCGTGCTTTTCGCTTCATTCTTCCTTGCGCCAATCTGCACGACCGTCGTGCCATAGCTCTTGATTCCCGCTTCCCGCGCCAGCTCCGGCTTTTTGTCCGGGTCCACATATTCCACGTGTATCTTCGGGGAAAGGTCGGCGTACAGATCCAGCTTGTCTTTCGCGGACTGGAAATGGCTGGCCTGATCGTAGTAAGTGATCGTCGCGTCCTGCTTCAAACCCTTCACGATTTTCACAGTTTGGTCGGACAAGCTGTAGCGCTTGTTGGACGTGGCGTCGTACGACTTGTCGTAGCGGTTCGCTAGCACATTCGCGACCGTCACAACCGCCAGCGTCACGATGATGTAAAGCGTCGCGTAGGCCGCGTATTTCGTTTGTCTCGCCTTCAGCAACTCGGTATTCACTACGACCTCCACCGCAGCGACTCAAGCGAGCGCGCCGTGAAAAAAATGCCCAGAAAAATTAGCGTCACGTAGTACACCACGTCCTTCGAATCCAGCAGGCCTTTGGAAAACGAGCCAATGTGCGTCACAACCGACATATAGGAGAGTACGCTGGCCCAGGTGGCAGTCTCATATCCGCCGACCCATTCCAACACCCAGAGCAGCAGGCAAACTCCGAACGTGGTGGCTCCCGCGATGATCTGATTTTTCGTCAGCGTGGAGATGAACATCCCGATCGCCAGTAGCGCACCGGCTTGCAGCAGCAATCCGAGATAGCCAATCGCCAGCGGCTTCCAGTCCGGACTCCCGTACTTGAACAGGAAAACAAAATTGAGCGCGGTAAGCAACAACAGACCGGCATAGAGCGTCAACGCCGCCAGCCACTTCCCAAGAATGATTTCGCCGTCTCGGATCGGTGAGGTTGCCAGCAGCTCGATCGTGCCGCTGCGCTTTTCTTCCGCAAACAAACGCATCGTGATCATCGGGATGAAGAATAATCCGATCACGCCTACGTTTGAGAGCAGAGGCCGGATCACCTGTTCATTCACATTCATCGGGAACATCTCGCCGCGCATCTGCGATTCCATGCTCGTGAAGACGAAATAGCCAAGTATGTTCCAGAAGAAAAATCCGAAAATCACCGCGAACATCGCCAGCAAAAGATAAGCAACCGGCGAGACAAAGTAGCTACGCAATTCTTTCCGCCAGATGATCAAAACGTTTCTCATTAGCTGGCCCCTTTTGCGGCGGCGGCTTCCTTCGGTGCAGCTTCCGGCTGGCCGGTGAGTTGCAAGAACACTTCTTCGAGGCTCATCGCCGATGGACGCAGCTCGTTGAGGTCCCAGCCGGCTTCCACGATCGCGCGCGCCAGGTCTCCGCGGACCAGCCGTCCCTTTCCGCTTTCTATCTCGAAAACGTTGCGAGATTCCTTTTTCTCCTTGAAGACCACCTTGTTGACGCCCGAGACTTTCTCCAGCCGGCTCTGAATCGCGGCTGAATCAAGGGAACCGTTGCGTCCGGCGACTTCAATGAGGACCGATTCGGCACCGCGCGCGCGGCTCTGCAAATTGTTCACGGAGTCGGTCGCGATCACCTTGCCCTTGTTGATGATGATCACTTGCTCGCAGGTCTGCTCCACTTCCGGCAAAATGTGCGTGCTGAGAATAATCGTGTGATCGCCCGCAAGGCTCTTGATCAAATCGCGCGTTTCATTGATTTGCTTCGGGTCGAGTCCCGCGGTCGGTTCGTCCAGAATTAGTACGTCGGGATTGTGAATGATGGCTTGCGCCAAACCAACGCGCTGCCGGTAGCCTTTCGAAAGTTTGCTGATCAGCTTATCGCGCACATCCGCAACCGCGCAGCGCTCGCAGACGTAATCCACTCGCTTCTCAAGTTCCGGCTTCCGTAATCCCTTCAGCCTGCCCACGAACTCCAGATATTCTCCGGTCCGCATTTCGGGATAGAGCGGCGGCGTTTCCGGCAAATATCCGATGCGCTTCTTCACTTCCATGGGTTCTTCGAGAACGTCGAAGCCGGCCACCGTCGCCGTGCCGGAGGTTGGCGGCATAAAACAGGTCAGCATGCGCATGGTCGTTGTTTTTCCGGCGCCGTTCGGCCCCAAAAACCCAACGATCTGGCCTTTTTGTATCTCAAATGAAATGTGGTCGACAGCCGTGTTGCGTGCGTACCTCTTGGTAAGCTCTTTAACTGTGATCATAAGATTTTATTTTTTGCTGCAAGATGCACAACTTTGAACCGCCCAGGGCAGATTCAAAATCTCAATCATGGCGAAGCATCATGTTATGAACTCAGGCAGCAACGTGTCAACAACTCATTCAAAAAAGTTTGAAACACTATCGAGACATTGGTTTCGGAATAGCGGTCACTCGAACTGCTTCCGGAATTCCGCGAACTGGCCTTTCAAATCGGCAACCTCTTGCTGCAAGGCGGCAAGTTCCTTTTCCAGATGCGAGACCCGCTCGGCATCGACACTGATGTTGGATTGCGGCACCGCTGAAATTGGTTGTCTGGGTCCAGCTTCATTTTTCTCCGGATTGCCGGAAAGCAAATGGGAATAGCGCGCTTCCTTCGTGCCCGGTTGTCGCGGCAACAACGCCACGAGGGGCGGATCGCGTTCCATTAAATGCTTTAGCGTCGTGTGCACGACCCCCAAATCTTGAAAAGGGTGCATACGGTCCGCGCGGCTGCGCAATTCTCCGGGCGTCTGCGGTCCGCGTAACAGCAGCTCACAAACAATTGCGGTCTCAGGGCGCGTGAAGTTAAATGTATCCGCGAGCCGATGCTCGTATTTTGCCACACGGTTGTCTCCCCCCGCGGACCTCGCGAGCGCTTGCTCACTCAAAGAGCGCAAAGCCATGCGCACGGCGTCCTCATCGAGATTCATCAGCGGATCGCGGTTTGATTTCTGATTGCACGCGTGGAGCAGTGCGTTCAGCGAAAGCGGGTAATATTCCGGCGTGGTGATTTGCTTCTCCACCAGGCAGCCCAGCACTCGCGCCTCGATATCGTTGAGAACGATACTCACGGGATAAAATCATACAGAAAGGCCCCGCAGTTCCAAAATGCTCGCCACCGGACGGCCTTTCGCGCCCTTGCTTCACATGACATCAGGCCACGAGCAGTCCCAATCGATGAAATTTAACGAGATGTTCTTTCACATGATTCAAGATCGACTCGGGAGATTCATTGGGAAAATCGCCGGCGAGAGCGTTTGCAAGCCCATACCAGTCTTGAGTTCCATCCAGCATGTGAAGAAATTTCCTCCCCGCATCGTCCTCGAAATTCACGTGCGTGTGCAGAAGCGTGGTCGCCACGCCGCATTCTTCCACCATCATGCGGGCGAGCGCGCTTGCTTTCGGCTTTTCAGTGACCC
>Ga0335083_10000334_pt1 | contig 73863 bp, 67 predicted proteins | sample Lox_Sample_42_FD_206716 | JGI IMG/M metagenome (GOLD analysis project Ga0335083, IMG submission 206716) | Soil microbial communities from Loxahatchee National Wildlife Refuge, Florida, United States - Lox_Sample_4.2 | ecosystem: Environmental > Terrestrial > Soil > Wetlands | place: USA...
CGCGGTCGCGGCCCGAGGGTGAACGCGCCGGATTCCGGGCGAAATCCGGCCCCGACAGCGGTCGCGGCCCGAGGGTGAACGCGCCGGATTCCGTTAAGGGAATTCGGCCCCGGTCTCCTCGGCGGTGAGCCGAGGCGTAGCTGGGCCGAATTCCCCGGCTACGACAACCCGGAGGCGCCTACCAGCTCGGGCTCCTCGATGCCGCCGGGCGGAGGCTCATCGGCGGCGCCGGGCCGAGCCTTGTCGGGCCGGAGTGCCATCCCGAACGCGATCACCGCGCCGACGATCTGGACTCCGAGTACGACCGTCGCGAACCCCTTCGGCTCCTCCGACGCCTGGAGCAGGAGGATCGGCTCGGCGACCGCAACGAGGCCGAGCGGCAGCAGGAACCAGGTGCGCTTGAGCGCGAGCATGTACTGGACCGCGAGGTAGGTCGCAGCGAGCACGGTGAACGCGACCCCGAGGATGAACAGCGCGTCGACCGCGAGCAGGCGCTTGGAGCCGAACGCGGCCCGGATCAGCGGGGTGGACCCGAAGGCGTAGATCAGCAGGCAGGGGATCGCCGCGACGCCGACGATCGCGAGTGCCTTGCCCAGGACCGGACGGCCCTCCTGTCCGGCGGCATGCCGGCGCGAAACCTCGGGAACCAGGTAGAAGCCGGCTCCCATCGCCACCCAGATGAGGACCTTCGCGGCGACCGCGGTGGCGCTGTAGGAGCTCGCGAGGTCGGAGGAGAATCGGTGCTTGGCGGCGATGATGTCGATGTTCTGGAGCACCGCGATGATCCCGAGCGCCGCGATCGCCGTCCACGCGCCCCGGACGTGGTCCCACAGAGGCACCGCCGGGCGCTGTCCGGTCACGGCGACACCGAGCCGGCGCCGGAGGGGCACCGCGCAGTAGACCATCATCGCCACGAACGACAGCGGGGTTCCGATGTACGCGCCGGTGACGCCGAGCCCGACCGCCGCGAGCACGCCGCCGATCACGAGCCGGGCGGCCTGCTCGCCGACGAGGCTGATGCCGACCGCGCGGTAGTCGCCGAGGCCCTGGAGGAAGCCGCGCAGCATGCACAGCATCAGATAGAGGCAGCCGGCCGGGATTCCGAGCGCCGCGCCCCATTGCTGCTTGACCCCGACCGCCTCGGCGATCGGATGACGGAACAGGATCGACAGAACCGTCATGACCGCCGTGAACACCAGCAGCCACTTCATCCAGTTCTTGATCGTTGCGGCCAGGGCCGGCCCGACCCCGAGGTGGCCGAGGACGGCCTCGCGGGCGGTCGCCAGCTGCATCGCATACCCGACCACGGCCAGGATCAGGAAATAGCTGACGAGCGCGGCGAGCGAGCCGTAGTCGGTGAGCAGGCGCGAGAACACGATCACCGAGCCGAGCGCGATCACGTTGTTGGCGACCATCGCGCCCGCCAGGCCCGCCGCCTTCGCGGTGTCCGAGCCGCCGAGCCGTGAAAGCTGCGGCTCGTATCGCTTCTTCAACCGGCTGAACATCACGCGGCTGATTCGAGAACGTGGACGTTCATCCTGGAGCCTGAAGGTACCGAACCGCCCGGAGCAATGGGACTACATTGGCATGAGGACGGATGTCAAAGCGCCACCAGACAAGCGATCCCGCGCAGACCGAGGCGCTCGCTGCCGAGCTCGCGGCGCAGCTCGCGGCCGGCGACGTCGTGCTCGTCGAGGGCGAGCTCGGCGCGGGCAAGACGACGTTCGTCCGCGGCGCCTGCCGCGCGCTCGGGGTCGAAGGGATCGTGACCAGTCCGACGTTCACGATCGGCCAGCGCTACCGGGCGAGCGTTCCCGTCTCGCACCTCGACCTCTACCGTGTCGCGGACCTGAACGGCGAGGATCCCGACCTGCTCGCGGACTACATCGGACCCGGCCGGATCGCGTTCGTCGAGTGGCCTGAGAACGCGAGCGCGACGATTGCGGGCCTCTCGCGCGTGGCCGCTCGGGTGGTAATCGAGCACGCCGGTGGAGACCGGCGCGTGGTGACGATCGAGGCGCCGTGACGATCCTCGCGTTCGACACCGCCACCGCCGCGACTACGGTCGCGCTCTCGGGCGTGGGTAACGTCATCTACACGGCGCGAGATGACCCGCCGCCGGGCACGCGCCCGGGCCACGCCACGCATCTCCTGCAGCTGACCGCAAGAGTTTTGGAGTGCGCCGCGATCGGATGGGACGACGTCGACCGGATCGCCGTCGGCATCGGACCGGGAACGTTCACCGGGCTGCGGATCGGGATCGCGACGGCGAGGGCGCTGGCGCGAGCGCGGAGCATCCCGCTCGTCGGAGTCTCGACGTTGCAGTCGCTCGCGCTCGCCGGACCGGACGCGGCCCAGACGCTCTCCGGCTTCGATGCGGTGCTCGCGGTGCTCGACGCTCGCCGCGGTGAGGTATTCGCCGCGAGCTGGCGGATGGACGAGGTCGAGAGCTTCGAGACCGCGCTGCTGCTTCCGCACGCGTTCGCGCCTGAGATGCTGGCCGAACTGGTCACACCGCTCGGTCTGACGACGTTGGCGATCGGAGACGGCGCGGTAGCATTCAGGCAGGTTCTCGAGCGGTCCGGAGCCTTCATCCCAGACGACGATTCGCAGCTGCACAGGGTCACGGCCACGAATCACTGCAGGCTCGCAGGCGGCCTGCAACCGAGTGTCCCTGGCGAGGTCCGGCCGGAGTACCTGCGCGCTCCGGACGCCGAGATGGCAAGGCAATGAACGCACAGCCCGTCACGATCCGGACACTCGGCTATTCGGACCTTCCGCAGGTCATCTCGATCGAGCGTCGCGCGTTTCCGACTCCGTGGTCGCTGGCGATGTTCGTGCTCGAGCTGTCCAAGCCCTCGGGGGTGTGTCTGGCGGCGATCGAGGAGCGGCGCATCGTCGGCTATCTGATCTGCTCGCGCTACGCGGACGTGTGGCACCTGATGAACATCGCGGTCGACCCGCCGGTGAGGCGGCGGGGAATCGCCACCGCGCTGCTCGAGGAGATGATCGCGCGCGCCGGCGACGACGCGTCCTACACGCTTGAGGTGCGTCCGTCGAACAGCCACGCGATCGCGCTATATGAGCGCTTCGGCTTCCGGTCGGCCGGGACGCGCCGGCGGTACTACCAGGACACGGGGGAGGATGCCCTGATCATGTGGCGCACGGCTGACACGGCACCGGCCCCGAGCGCTTCAGGGTGATCCTGGCGCTCGAGACAAGCTGTGACGACACCTGCGCGGCGGTCGTCACGGGCGACGGGGAGATCCGCTCGAACGTGATCTCGTCGCAGGGTGTGCACGACCGGTACGGCGGAGTCGTGCCGGAGATCGCGTCGCGCCACCACCTCGAGCTGATCGGGGACGTGGTCGACGACGCGCTCGCGCAGGCGGAGAAATCGTTGCCCGAGCTCGACCTGGTCGCGGTCACGACCGGCCCCGGCCTGGTCGGGGCGCTGCTCGTTGGGGTCGCAACGGCGAAGGCCCTCGCCGCCGTGCACGATCTGCCGCTGGCGCCGGTTGACCATCTCCACGGGCATGTCGCCGCGGCGTTCCTGCAACCCGATCCATTTGAGCCGCCGTTCCTCAGCCTGATCGCGAGCGGCGGCCACACGCTGCTCGCGCGGGTGACCGATCACGGGCCCGGCTACGAGGTCATCGGCCAGACGCTCGACGACGCCGCGGGCGAGGCATTCGACAAGGGCGCGCGCCTGCTCGGCCTCGGCTACCCGGGTGGCCCGGCGCTCGAACGGCTGGCCCGCGACGGTGATCCCGACGCGTTCGCGTTCCCCGCCGGTCAGAAGCTCGCCGGCCTCGACTTCTCGTTTGCGGGCCTGAAGACCGCGCTCCTGTACCGGATCCGGGATCTCGGGGAGGACGAGGCCGAGCGGTTGCGGGCCGACCTCGCGGCCTCCTATCAGAAAGCGATCGTCGAGTCGCTGGGGATCCGCGTCGAGCGCGCGCTCCAACAGACCAGTCTCGAGCGGCTGTCGATCGGCGGAGGTGTGGCCGCCAACGGCCCGGTGCGCGAGCGGATGCGCTCGCTCGGGATCGACCTCCACGTACCGGCGCGCGAGCTATGCACCGACAACGCCGCGATGATTGCCAGCGCCGCTCGCTTCGCCGGCGCGCTGCCGTATCCCGACTACCTCGACCTCGACGTGTACGCGACCGGCGAGCGGATGCTCATCGCCCAATGACGACCGTGGTCCTGTACGGCCGGGAAGGGTGTTGCCTGTGCGATGACGCCCGAGAGATCCTCGAGCGAGTCCGCCGTCAGCGCCCGTTTACCCTCGAGGAGTGCGACATCGATTCCGACGAGGCGCTTCTACGGGCCTATCTCGAACGGATCCCGGTCGTTACGATCGAGGGTGTGGAGGCGTTCGAGCTGTTCGTGAATGAGTCCGAGCTCGAGCGCCGGCTAGATATGGTGCACAGCGGATGAGCTACATCGTCGGGACTGATCCCGAAACCGCCCAGCCCGGGCTCGACAAACCAGGCGAGAAGCTGGCCCTCGGGGTCGCCGCGCGGCTGTCGCGTTATCTGCAGGTGCTGATCCAAGCCCGAAAGATGGGCAAGGAGACAATCTCCTCCCAGGAGCTGGCGGACTACACGCACGTGAACTCGACGCAGATCCGCCGGGATCTGTCGGGGTTCGGCAAGTTCGGCAAGCGCGGCGTGGGCTACAACGTCGAGTCGCTGGTCACGCAGATCCGCAAGATCCTGCGCACCTCGGGCCAGCACAACATCGCGCTGTTCGGGGCCGGCCACCTGGGCACGGCGATCGCGACGTCGGACATCTTCGCCGACCACGGCTTCCGCGTGGTCGCGATCTTCGACGTCGACCAGGACAAGGTGGGGACGCAGATCGGGACCCTCGCCGTGAGGCACAAGTCCGGTCTCCGGGAGCTGATCGACGACGAAGACATCGTCGTGGCCGTGCTTGCGGTGCCGTCCTCGGCCGCCCAGAAGCTCGCTGACGAACTGGTCGACGCCGGCGTGAAGATCATCTTCAACTACTCCGACGCGCTGCTGCAGGTGCCTCCGGAGGTGACGGTCCACACGTCCAGCCCGGCCGTCGACCTGCTCTACGCGCTCTACTTCTACCTCACCTGATACTCACCCGATCGTGAGCCTCGATTTGGAATCGGCCTGCGCGGCCTTCGAGGACTCGACCGATTTCACCGTCGGCCTCGAGGAGGAGTTCGCCGTGCTCGACGCGACCTCGCTGGGCCTCGTGCCCCGGTTCGAGGAGCTCCGAGACGCCGCCCAGGCCGACCCGCTGCTGGCGGAGTCGGTCGCCGGCGAGCTGATCTCCTCCGAGATCGAGATCCGGTCCGGGCGAGGCGCGGACTTCGCCACCGCCGTGGCCGCGCAGCGCGAGCGTCGCCGGCGGCTGTTCGCGCTGGCCGCCGACCACGGTGTCGCGCTCGGCGCGACCGGCACTCATCCCTGGTCTGACTATCGCGACCAGCAGATTATCGACACCGAGCACTACCGCCGGGTGGAGGACGGCCTCAAGTACGTGGCGTGGCGCAACAACACGTTCGCGCTGCACGTGCACGTCGGCGTCCGTGGCGCCGACCGCGCGGTTCTCGTGTGCGATCGACTACGGCCGGTCCTGCCGCTGCTGCTCGCGATCTCGGCAAACTCGCCGTTCCTGGACGGCCGCGACTCCGGCCTCCACAGCGCGCGCACCCAGATCTTCACGAAGAGCTTCCCGCGATGCGGCGTCCCCGACTCGTTCGGTAGCTGGGGCGCGTTCGCCGACTACATCGACTTTCTCGTCCGCACCCGCTCGATCGTCGAGTACACCCAGGTGTGGTGGTCCATCCGCCCGCACTTCTCGTTCGGCACCGTCGAGGTCAGGATCTGCGACGCGCAGATGACCGCGACCGAGTCCGAGGCGCTGGCGGGGTTGATCGTCGCCTGCGTGGCGCAGGCCGCTCGCGACCACGACGATGGGGTCCCGTTCACGGACCTGCCGCGGCGCCTGATCGAGGAGAACGTCTGGCGGGCGGTCCGCCACGGGCTTGACGGCGAGCTGCTCGATCTCGAGCGGGCCGAGCCGTACCCAGCGGCCGAGGCCGCGGAACGGTTGTCTAACTGGTCGGCTCCGGTCCGCGGCGAGCTTGGGCTCGACGTGGCGCTACCGTCGCTGAACGGCGCGCAGCGCCAGCGGCGGATGACCGACTCCGGAATGAGCTTGGCCGAGGCCTACGGTGCGGTCGTGGCCGAGACGCGTGATACCTATGCTGCGAGCACGGCGGAGGTGACTCGATGAGCGGCCAACCCCAAGAACCATCAGAGGAGGAGCTGCGGGCGGCCTACGAGGCGGAGCTCAAGCGGCTCCGTGTCGAGCACGTCCTGCTCGATAACGTGGCCATGCTCGCGAACCTCGGGATGCGGCGGACCGGCCTGGCCCCGGGTACCGAGAGCGAACGCGACGCGACGCAGGTCCGGCTCGCGATCGAGTCGCTGCGCGCGCTGCTGCCGGTGCTCGAGCAGGCCGCTCCGTCGCAGATACCCGCGATTCGCGACGCCGTCTCCCAGCTCCAACTCGCATACGTCCGGATCGGTGGACAGCCCGCTGATACCGGCGATCCGGAAAGCGGTGCGGCGGAAGGTGGCGGCGGCCCTGCGGCACCAGGTGGTGGCGGTGCGGGGGCACCGGGTGGCGGGACCGCGCCCGGCGGTTCCGAACCGCCCGCGCCGGAAGGCCCGCCGAAGCCGGGCGAGCCCGGCCCGGCCCAGCGCAGCGGCCGCCTCTGGGTGCCCGGCCAGTAACTCAAAAAGAGGTCAACTGACAGACGGTTCGGGACCGGTAGCGGACGTTCCGCGCCGCCCCACGCTAAACTTGCGTCCTTCCGGGCCTCCGCTCGACCAACACGGGTGGCGGCCCTTTCCAGTTGTGTTGGCTGCGCTTGCTCGCGCCCTCTCTCTAACTCAGACCTTCTTCGGAGGACCTTCTTGTCCAGCTTTCTGACGCACCATGGTGTGCTCATTGCGCTCATCTGCGCGGGCGCTGCTGTCGCGTATGGCGTCATCACCTCGCGTGCGCTACTCGCGCTGTCGCCAGGCAACGAGACCATGCGCACGATCTCGGCGGCCGTGCAAGAGGGGGCACGCGCTTACCTGAACCGCCAGTACACGACGATCGCAGGGGTCGGCGTGATCCTGTTCATCGTTCTGATCCCGATCCAGAACATCCGCGTCGCGATCGGGTTCGCGATCGGCGGCGTGCTGTCGGCATCGGCCGGATACATCGGGATGAACGTATCGGTGCGCGCCAACGCCCGCGTCGCCGAGTCCGCGCGCAGCGGTGTCTCGCGCGCGCTCGAGGTCGCGTTCCGCGGCGGTGCGGTGACCGGACTCCTCGTCGTGGGACTCGCCTTGCTCGGCGTCGCCGGCTACTACGGGATCCTCACCTGGATCGCGGGCGAGAGCCAGAAAGAAGCGGTCGACGCGCTGATCGGGCTCGGCTTCGGCGGCTCGCTGATCTCGGTGTTCGCCCGCCTCGGCGGCGGCATCTTCACCAAGGCCGCCGACGTCGGTGCCGACCTCGTCGGAAAGATCGAGGCCGGGATTCCCGAGGACGACCCGCGCAACCCGGCCGTGATCGCCGACAACGTCGGCGACAATGTCGGCGACTGCGCCGGGATGGCGGCCGACCTGTTCGAGACCTACGCGGTGACCGCGGTCGCGGTCATGCTGCTCGGCGTCCTGCTGTTTAGCCAGCAGTCGGCGGTGGCTCTTTATCCCCTCGTGCTCGGCGCGGTCTCGATCGTCGCCTCGATCATCGGCACGTTCGCGGTGAAGTCACGCGCCGGCAACGTCGAGCGTGCGCTCTACCAGGGCCTAATCACATCCGGTGTGCTCGCGGCGCTCGCGTTCCTCCCGATCACGTACTGGATGATGCGCGGGCTCACCTTCAAGTCGAGTGGCCTCCCCGCGCCACACTGGTGGAAGTACTACCTGTGCGCCTTGATCGGAATCGGCGTGACCGCGTGCCTGTTCGTGATCACCGACTACTTCACATCGACCCGCTTTGCTCCGGTCAAGAGCACCGCTCGGGCCTCGCAGACCGGCCACGCGACGAACATCATCCAGGGACTCGCCCAGGGGTACCAGTCGACGGCGCCGCCCGCGATCGTGCTCGCGCTCGGAATCCTCGGAGCCTGGAAGCTCGGCGGGGGAGGAACCACCGGGATCTATGGCATCGGCGTCGCCGTCATGGCGCAGCTCTCTCTGACGGGCCTGATCGTCGCGCTCGACGCGTTCGGGCCGATCACCGACAACGCCGGCGGCATCGCGGAGATGGCCAACCTCCCCGAGGAGGTCCGCAACGTCACCGACCCGCTTGACGCCGTCGGCAATACGACCAAGGCAGTCACCAAGGGATACGCGATCGGCTCGGCCGGCTTGGCCGCGCTCGTGCTGTTCAACGCGTTCGAGACCGAGGTGGTGGACGCGGGCAAGCACCCGGACTTCTCGATCGGCAACCCTGCGGTCCTGATCGGCCTGCTGATCGGCGGGATGATGGTCTACCTGTTCGCCTCGCTGGCGATGGAGGCGGTCGGACGCGCCGGCGGCGCCGTCGTCGAGGAAGTCCGTCGACAGTTCCGCGAGAAGCCGGGGATCATGGAGGGCACCGAGCAGCCCGAGTACGGCGCTGCGGTTGGCCTCGTGACCCGGGCCGCGCAGCGTGAGATGATCCTGCCGGCGCTGATCCCGATCCTGATCCCGTTCATCGTCGGGCTGATCAGCATCGAGGCGCTCGGCGGACTGCTGATCGGCGTGATCGTGGTCGGCCTGTTCGTTGCGATCTCGATGACCTCGGGCGGTGGCGCCTGGGATAACGCGAAGAAGTTGATCGAGGACGGCGCGTTCGGCGGGAAGGGCTCCGAGGCGCACGCCGCGGCGGTGACCGGCGACACGGTCGGCGATCCTTACAAGGACACGGCCGGTCCGGCGATCAACCCGATGATCAAGGTGGCGAACATCGTCGCGCTGCTGATCATCCCGATCATCACCTGAAACCCGCGGGCGCAGCGTAGACTGCTCACCGTCGTCCCTGTACGAATTCGCGCAATTTCACAACTTCTTAGCGCGATCGGTACTACGCTGCTGTTCTCGCAAATGCGGCTACTCTGCACGCCATGTTCATCCTGATTGTGGGCTCCGGCCGGGTTGGCTCGGCCGTGGCGAAACGGGCGCTCGACGCCGGCCACGAGGTGTCGGTGCTCGATAGCGATCCGCTCTCGCACGAGCGGCTCGACAAGGATCAGATGACCACGTGGGAGGATGCGGGGGGCAGGTTCACGGTGAGCACCGCGCTTGAGATCGACGGCCTGATCGAAGCGGGGATCGAGCAGGCGGACGTGTTCCTGGCCGCCACGAGCGGCGACAATACGAACCTCGTGATCGCGCAGATCGCGCAGCGGCGGTTCAAGGTTCGGCGAGTCGTGGTCCGGGTCGCGGACCCAGGCCGCGCCGCCTGGTACGCCGAACAGGGCCTGTCGACGATCTGTCCCACTCAGGTCGCGATCGACCAGGCATCGCGGGTGGTGTTGGGAACGGGATGAGCGTATGTATGTGATCATCGCCGGCGCCGGCAAGGTCGGCTGGAACCTGGCCCGCGAGCTGATCGCGAAGGAGCGCGAGGTGACACTGGTCGAGTCCGATCACGCCCGCTACCGCGTCGTCGAGGAAGAGCTCGAGCACGCCGTCCAGTACGGCGACGCCACCGAGCTGTGGGTGCTCGAGCGCGCCGGGATCCAGCGGGCCGACCTCGTGATCGCCGTGACCGGCGACGACGAGGACAACATCCTGATCTGCCAGATGGCCAAGGAGAAGTACGGCGTGCAGCGGATCGTCGCGCGCGTGAACAACCCGCGGAACCTCCAGCATTTCCGGCTTCTCGACGTGCAGCCGGCGGTGTCGGCGACCGACCTGATCCTGCGGCTGATCGAGCACGAGGTCCCCGAGTACGGCCTCGTTCAGCTCCTCGCGCTCGAGGAGGAGCATCTGGAGATCATCGAGCTCGAGGTCGGCCAGGGCTCGGAGGCGGCCGGACGGCGGGTGTCGGAGGTCGAGTTGCCCGACGGGTCGCTGATCATCTCGGTCCTGCGCGGCGGCGCGGGGTTCGTGCCCAAGGCTGAATCCGTGATCCAGCCGGGCGATCAGGTGCTCCTGATCCTCGATCCGGGCCTCGAGGCCCAGATCACGCCGCAGTTCGCCCCGAACGGTGCGAGCCCCGGCGCGTGATGGCGGATCGGCACGTCGAATACGCGCTGATAGGCGGAGGCCTCGCGGCCGGCAACTGCGCGCGCTGGCTGCGCGAGTCCGGCGCCGACGGAACGATCCTCCTGATCGGGCGGGAGACGGACCTGCCCTATAACCGCCCGCCGTGCTCGAAGGGCTATCTCCAGGACAAAGAGTCGCGAGCGGAGACATTGTTCCGCCCGCCCGAGTGGTACGAGGAGCAGCGGATCGAGGCGCTCACGCGGGTCTCGGCCAAGAGCTTGGATATCGCCGAACGGACGGTGGCGCTATCCAATGGCCAGGAGGTCAGCTTCGACAAGGCGCTGATCGCGACCGGGGCGGGCGTCCGCCGAGTGTCGGTAGCGGGCGCGGAGCTCGAGGGAATCCACTACCTCCGCACGCTCGGGAACAGCGACGCGATCCGCGCCGATGCCGCCGGCAAGCGCGTGGTGCTGATCGGCGGGTCCTATATCGCGACGGAGGTCGCGGCCTCGTTGACCGAGCTGGGCAGCTCGTGCTCGCTCGTGATGCTCGAGCCAGTCGCGCTCAGCCGCGGCTTCGGGGAGCAAGCGGGCCGGTTCTTCCAGGAGCGGCTCGAGGAGCACGGCATCGAGGTCCATGGAGACGATGAGCTCGACAGGTTCGAGGGCGCCGGTGGCCGCGTCACCCACGTGATCACCAAGCGCGGGCGCCGGATCGCGGCTGACGTCGTGGTCGTCGGGGTGGGTGCCGTCCCGGACGTGAGGCTGTCGAGAACCGCCGGACTCGAGATCGGAGAGCTGGGCGGCGTGAAGGTCAACTCCAGGCTGGAGACGTCCGTGCCGGGAATCTTCGCCGCGGGCGACATCGCCGAGTACGACAGCGTTGTGCACGGCGGCCGCTCACAGCGGATCGAGCACTGGGACGTCGCGTTCAATCAGGGCAAGACCGCGGCGCTCAACATGCTCGGACAGGACCATGCCCACGACGTCGTGCCGTACTTCTTCTCCGACCTCTCGGAGTGGGCTTCGCTCGAGTACGTCGGTCCCGCACGCGAATGGGAGCACGAGATCGTTCGCGGCTCGATCGACGACGGCGAGTTCACGATCTTCTATCTCAAGGACGGCCGCGTGGCGGCGGCTCTGACCGTCGGCCGGTCCGACGATCTGGAACATGCCGGCCGGCTGCTGAGCAGCGGCGCCGGCGTGCAGGGTCAGCTTGGCGCGCTCGAGGACGTCTCGAGCGACCTGGCCGCGATTGCTTAGGTCGCGCGCGGCTCAGGACCGAGCCGAATACGCGGGCGCAGTCTCGGGCAGCTGCACGACGCGATCGGTGACCACGAACGCGAGATCCGGTCCGTCGGTTGCGATCGCCGTGGTGATGCCCTTCAGCGCGATCATGGTCCCGCGGTGCTCGAACAGCAGGTAGCCGACGGCGCCCGGGTTGAACCGGTCGAGCAACTCGGACGGGATGCCGTCGACCTGGGTGAGGGTCGCGACGGCTCCCTGGACCGACGCGACGCGGCACTCGATCGGCCGGTCCGCGCTCTCAACATGGATCTCCACCTGCTGGTCATGCTTCAGTCGCCGCATGGCTGTACTCCAGTCCCTTTGCCCTGCCCGGATCCTTCCGGGCTTGCCGGTGTGATCGACCCACGGGGCCTGTCCTTTAGCTCTAGACATGCATTTCAGGTTTGGGATGCCTCGGTCCCCTTGGCGTCCAGCACCTGACGCGAGGTTCATGTCATGACCGGAGGTGGTCGATACGCCGGCCATGGCGCGATGGACGTTCTTCACCAACCACTTGCGAGTTCTGACGGCGCTCGCCGGGCGTCCTGACCTACGGCTTCGTGAGGTCGCGACCGAGGTCGGGATCACCGAGCGCGCCGCGCACCGGATCATCGGCGAGCTGGTGGAGGAGGGGTATCTCACGCGGACGCGCGTCGGGTCGAGAAACCGATATGAGGTCCATCCGGACGCGGCGCTGGGCCACCCCGCGGGCGGCCCTCAGACTGACCGGGTCATCCGTCTGCTCACCGACAAGGCCGACTCGAGCCGATCGAACGAGATGGTCGCGCAGGGCATCGAGGGGTCCGGCGAGGGCGACATCTTCGGCGAGGTGTTTCGCTCTGCTCCGGCAGGCATGGTTGTCGGCGACGAGCGCGGCCGCCTGGTCGCGGTCAACCGAGCGTTCTGTGCGATCGTCGGCCGGCGCGAGGACGAGCTTGTCGGTCACGATTTCCGCGAGTTCACCCATCCCGACGACCTCGCGGGCGACGAACAGGGCTGGGCCGGGCTGGCGAGCGGGGACCGCAGCGAGTACGTGACCGAGAAGCGCTATCTCCGCCGGGACGGTTCGCCGGCATGGGTGAAGGTGCGCGCCGCCGTCGCCGATGATCCGCGGACGGGCAGGCGAGTGTTCATCGCCCACATCGTCGATATCGGCGAGCGCAAACGCCACGAGCTCGCACTCGCCGAAGCCGAGGAGCGGTTCCGCAGCGCGTTCGACAACGCGCCGATCGGGATCGCCCTGGTCGCTCCCGACGGCCGGTTCATCAAGGTCAACCGGTCGTTGTGCGAGCTGACCGGCTTTTCCGAGACCGCCCTGCTCGTGCGCTCGTTTCAGTCGATCACGCACCCGAACGACCTCGACGCCGACCTCGCCCACGTCCAGGACGTGCTCGCGGGCAGGCGCCGGACCTACCAGATGGAGAAGCGCTACTTCCACGCGGATGGCCATGTCATCTGGGTCATGCTGTCCGTCTCGCTGGTTCGCGACGCCGCCGGGCAGCCTCTGTATTTCATTTCGCAGATCGCGGACATCACCGAGCGGAAGTGGCGCGAGGAGGAGCTGCAGGACCGCGCCGAGCAGCTCGCGGTGATCGCGTCGACCGACCCGCTCACCGGGCTGAGCACGCGGCGCGCGTGGGACGTGGCCATCAACGAGCGGATGCGCCGGCGCGGTGACCGGGCCGGCTCATTCGCGGTCGCGCTGATCGACCTCGACGGGCTCAAGGAGATCAACGACACCCATGGCCATGGCGCCGGCGATGATGCGCTGGCCGCGACCGCCTCGGCGCTCCGCGCCGCGCTACGCGACGGCGACCTGGTTGCCCGCCTCGGCGGCGACGAGTTCGCGATCCTCGTCCCCGATGCCGACCTCGACGCCACGCTTGCTCTGACCGAACGGATTCTGGAGGCGCTCCCCAAGCCATTGACGGCATCGGCCGGAGTCGCGGTGTGGGACGGGCGCGAGAGCGCCGCCCGGCTCCAGCGGCGGGCCGACAAGGCGATGTATGCGGCCAAGCGCGAGGGCAAGGGGCATGCGCGGCTCGCGAGCGCGGAGCAGCCGGCGGGTGAACGAAACCCGCGCTTAGCGGCTGGTATAGCGGCTTCCTGACCTATACTCGGCCCCTGGGTTTCGATAGCCACGCACAGCACTGGGGAATGGTGTAATGGCAGCACGCGACGCTCTGGACGTCGAAGTTGGGGTTCGAGTCCCTGTTCCCCAGTTGCGGTTCCGTAGTGGCTGATTTCGCGGCTTAGCGCCTCCAGTCGTTGGGTAAGTTGCCGGTGGGACCGGGGTTCCGTCCACGCTCAGCGCTGAGGGAGGCGCATGATGCAATACGCAGGCGACCGCCGATCCGTTTGTCGATCGAGGTGGGGGGCCTCTGGTCGTAGGCGGTTGGGTGCGGTCGCCGTCGCGGTTGCATTCGCGGCGGCGACGTTCGCGGCGCTCCCGGGCGCGGCCGCGGCCCAGTCATGCCCATGGCTCGACCCGAGTCAGCCGATCGGCCAGCGCGTAGCTTCGCTGATGAGTCAGATGACGCTGGAGCAGGAGGACTTCCTGGTCGAAGGCCACGGCACCGCCGCCGAGCCTCCCGACGCACCGCCGGCCAACCAGTACGTGTTCTCGATGCCGGGCATTCCTTCGTTGTGCATTCCCGGGATGGGCGAAGAGGACGGACCGGCCGGCGTCGCTGACGGCCTGCCCGACGTAACTCAACTGCCGGCCGGTGTCGGCCTGGCCGCGACGTTCGACCCCTCGCTGGCGCAGCAGTATGGCCAGGTAATCGGCTCAGAAGAGCGAGGCAAGGGAGCGGCGGTCAACCTCGGGCCGACTGTCAACATCGACCGCGACCCGCGGTGGGGCCGGTCGTTCGAGACTTTCACCGAGGATCCGTTCCTGAACGCGTCGCTCGCGACCAACGAGATCGACGGCGTCCAGAGCACCGGCGAGATGTCGCAGGTCAAGCACTTCGCCGCCTACAACCAGGAGACCAATCGCAATACGCCGGCCGACAACGTGATCATCGATCAGCGTACGCTGAACGAGATCTACTTCCCGGCGTTCCAGGCCGCGGTCCAACAATCCAACGCGGCGTCGGTGATGTGCGCGTACTCGACGATCAACGGTGACTACGCGTGTCAGAGCCCGTTCCTGATGAACCGGACGCTCGATCAGGAGTGGGGTTACCCCGGCTTCGTCACGTCGGACTACGCGGCACTCCACGACACGATCGGCGGCGCGCTCGCGGGGCTCGACCAGGAGCAGCCGTTCAACACGTACTTCGGTGACGCGCTGGTCACCGACATCAACAACGGCACGATCCCGCGCGCGGTGATCAACACGATGGTGCAGCGGATCCTCACCCAGATGTTCCGCTTCAACCTGTTCAACAACCCGCTGACCGGCACTCCGACGACACCGGTAACCACGCCGGCCCATCGGACCACCGGCACCCAGGTGGCCGACGCCGCCGCGACGCTGCTCAAGAACTCATCGCACACGCTGCCGCTGTCGGCGAGCCACGCCGGCGACGTCGCGGTGATCGGACCCGCCGCGTCGGCGCAGCCGATCTACGGTGGTGGCGGAAGCGCGTATGTGATCCCGTCGCGGACCGTGACCCCGCTGGCGGGCCTGCAGGCGGCGGCCGGCTCGGGCACACACATCGACTACACACAGGGGCTGCCCACCGACAGGCAGCTGACGCCGATCCCGTCGTCGGACCTGACCCCGGCCTACTCCGGGACACCCGGGTTCGGTAAGCCCGGCTATAGCGGGACGCTGACCGCCCCGGAGCCCGGGACGTATGTGCTCGCGATCACGAACACGTGCGGCTGCTACACGGCAACGATTCTGTCGGTCGACGGCAAGCAGCTGATCGCCAACCCGAGCACACCGCCGGTGAACGTGTACTCCGTTGCAGTGAACCTGACCGCGGGCCAGCACACGTTGTCGGTCTCCGGCCAGGGCCCGTCGAGCGCGCTCACCTGGGCCACGCCGTCGGATCTGGCTCCGGGGATCGCGGCCGCGGCCGCCGCGGCCAAGTCGGCAAAGACCGCGGTCGTGGTCGTGTCCGACGACACCGAGTCGGAGGCCACGGACCGCCTCAGCTTGAACCTGCCCTCCGCGCAGGATGAGCTGATCTCCGCGGTCGCCGCGGCCAACCCGCGCACCGTGGTCGTGGTCGACGCGGGAGCGCCGATCGTGATGCCCTGGCTGAACCAGGTCAGCTCCGTGCTCGACGCGTGGTACCCCGGCCAGTCGAACGGGAGATCCCTCGCGAACGTGCTGTTCGGCAAGGTCGATCCGAGCGGCCACCTGCCGGTTACGTTCCCTACCAGCCTCGCGCAGGTCCCGGCCTCGACTCCGGCGCAGTGGCCCGGAATTGTCACCGACCCGACGGTGCCGACCGGCACGGTGCAGTACTCGGAGGGCATCGACATCGGCTACCGGTGGTACGACGCCCAGCACCTGACGCCGCTGTTCCCGTTCGGGTTCGGCCTGTCGTACACGCGGTTTGCCTTCAGCGGGCTGCGAGTGCGCCCGACCTCCGTCGACGGCACCCACGACGTCCGGGTGTCGGCCACGGTCACGAACGTGGGGAGCCGGTCCGGAGCCGACGTCGCCCAGCTCTACCTGGGCGATCCGGCCTCGACGGGCGAGCCGCCGCGCCAGCTCGTCGGCTTCCAGCGCGTGCGGCTCGATCCGAGTGAGTCGACTCGGGTGACGTTCACGATCACCCCGCGGGATACGTGGTGGTGGAACGACAACGCCGGCGGCTGGAGCCAGACCCGCGGCCTGTACAAGGTCTACGTCGGCGACTCTTCGGCGTTGTCCGACCTGCCGCTCCGGAACGCGTTCCAGGTATCCGAGACGCCGGGTGCCCGACAGGTGAGCGTCAGCGCGCCAAGCACGATGACGCCGGGCCGGCCGTCGAGCGTCACCGTGACCCTGTCCGCCGGTGGCGACGAGACGCTCCACAACGTGCAGCTGGCGCTGCAGCTGCCGGACGGGTGGACCGCGAGCCATGGCGGCCAGAAGGTGTTCCGTCAGGTGAAGCCACGACGCGCGGTCGCCGTCACGTTCAAGGTGATGCCGCCAAGCTGGGCGCCGTCAACCAACTCCGTGGTGCACGCCACCGCGCAGCTTGGTCCGGACGCTCAGCGAGAAGCGGGGGCGACGGTCACCGTGGGCTGAGCGGCGATCAGTCCGGATCCGCGAACACGGCGGGCTGCTTAGTCAGGCCCGCCGTGACCGCGGCCAACTGGTTGGGCGTTCCCAGGAGGCCGAGCTGGATGTCGGCCTCGAGCCGGAGCGTATCCTCGGTCGAGCCGGTCCACGACTCGTCGAACAGCCGCTTCATCCCGCGGACGGCGTCGGGCGAACGGGTCGCGATTTCCGCCGCCAGCGCCTGGGCCGCTGCCAGCGGATCGTCGGCGACATGGGTGACGAGCCCGAGTGCGTGCGCCTCGCTGCCGCTGATCATCCGTCCGGTGTAGGCGAGCTCCTTGGCGACATCGATCCCGACCAACCGTGGGAGCGTCCGCGTGATCGCCATGTCAGGGATCAGTCCCCATTTGACCTCGAGCACCGCCATGCGCGCGTCCGGGGTCGCGAACCTGATGTCCGTGGCGAGCGCGATCTGCAGGCCCCCGCCGAGGCAGTGGCCGTGGATGGCGGCGATCACCGGCACGGGGACCTCGAGCCAGCCGTGGGCCGCGCGCTGGAACCAGTTAGGGACCGGCCCATGGAGCGGATCCATCAGCGCGTCCGAGCCGGGCTGGTTGGCCATCACGCCGGCCACGTCGAGCCCGGAGCAGAAGCTCGGCCCCTCGCCGTGGAGGACCACCACCCGCACGCCCGGCTCAACCGCGACGCGCGCGGCGGCCGCGGTGATCGCGTCGAACATCGCGACGTCGAGCGCGTTGTGCTTGTCGGGGCGAGTCAGCGTGACGGTCGCTACGTGGTCTGCGATCTCGATCGCGACCCGCTCCTCGGTCTGGACGGATTGCTCGGTCATGGCCTCCGAACACTATCTTCCAACGTCACCACGTCGCCGAGTCGCACGGCTCCCGGCTCGAGCACGCGGCCGTGGATGCCGAACGCCAGCGGCTCAGTGGTATCGAGATCGAGCCGGTAGCTGCCGAGCATCTTGAGCGTCGGAAAGTCGACCACGCCGGTGTCCGGATCGCGGGTGGTGATCACACAGCGCCCGACGTGGCCCCCGAACGCCACCCTCGCTTCCCCGACTCGGACCTCGCGGCCGACCCAGCGGTCTTCCGCATGGGCCTCGACTCCGTCGATCTCGATCAGCATCCGGAAACGGCGTACATCGATCTCGCCCCAGTCGCCGTCCCGCGCATCCCCGAGCCGCTCTAGCGAAGCTCGCGAGATCAGCGACACCGCGCCGTCCGAGCCCCGGTCGACCGCGGTGTCGCCGGCCTCGACCAGCCGCAGAGGCCGCCCCAAGCAGTCGCTGAGCGCGGCCGACCACGGCCCGTCGACCAGCTGCCCGGTCGCCGCCCTTGAGAAGAACTTCGTGGTGATAAGCCCTCCGTGCCGGACCTCGTCCTCGACGACCTGTCCGTCCGGGAGCTCGAGCCGCAGCCGGCGCTCCGCGTCTGAGTAATCGGCGATCACCTGCTGGAGCTGGCCCACGCGCTTGCTGTTGACCAACTGGTTGCGATCGTCGATCAGGTAAAAGCGACGGTTCTCCCGTACCCCGTCGGGCCCGAGCTCGACCTGGTCGACCTGGCGCAGTCGGGTGGCCTTCACCGCCGTGACGGCGAGCCCGGTCACTGCCGGCATCGTCAGGCAGCCGCCTGCTCGGCCCAGTCGCGGTAGAGCCGCCAGTACCGTCCCTGAGCCTCGAGCAGCTCGTCGTGGGTTCCGTCCTCGACGACCCGCCCGTGCTCGAGCACGAGGATCCGTCCGGCATGGCGGATCGTCGACAGCCGATGGGCGATCACGATCGCGGTCCGGCCGGCGACGAGCCGGCGCAGGCCCTGCTCGATCAAGCCTTCTGTGTGCACGTCGACGTTGGATGTCGCCTCATCGAGCACAAGTATGCGCGGATCCGCCACCAGCGCCCGGGCGAACGCGACCAGCTGGCGCTGGCCGGCCGACAGCTGCACGCCGCGCTCGCCGATCTGCGCGTCATAGCCACCCTCGAGCTCCGAGATGAAGCCATGCGCTCCGACTGCGCGGGCCGCGGTCTCGATCTCCTCGTCGGTCGCGCCGGGTTGGCCGAATGCGATGTTCTCGCGGATCGTGCCGCTGAACAGGAACCCCTCCTGGGGGACGATCCCCATCTGTGATCGCAGCGAGTGCGCGGTGATCGTGCGCAGGTCGTGGCCGTCGACGAGCACGCCGCCGGCGGTCGGATCGTAGAACCGCGCCACGAGCTTGGCGAACGTCGACTTGCCGGCGCCGGTCTCGCCGACCAGGGCGACGGTCTGGCCGGGCGGGATCACGAGGTCGAGGTCGCGCAGCGCGTACTGGGGACGATCGCCGGCGCTGGACCCATATCGGAACGAAACGTCGTCGAAGCGGATCTCGCCCCGGATCGCCGGCAGTGCCGTCGCTTCGGGGGCGTCGGCAAGGTCGGGCTGCTCGTCGAGCAGGTCGAAGATCTTGTCAAGCGCGGCCATCCCGGACTGGTAGGTCGTATACAGCTGCGACAGGTTCTGAATCGGGTCGAAGAAGTTGTTGAGCGCAGCGATGAACGCGAACACGACCCCGGTGGAGGTGTGGCCGTTGATCGCCTCGATTCCCCCGATCAGGAGGATTTCGACTGTCACGATCGCCGACAGGAACTCGACGCCCGGGAAGTACGCCGCGTTCAGATTGACCGTCGTCATGTTCGCGGCTCGGTTCTCGTCGTTGAGCTCGCGGAACCGCCGGATGTGCGCCCGCTCCTGCCCAAAGGCGCGGACAACGCGGATGCCCGAGAGGGTCTCCTGGAGGTAACCGGTGATCGCGGCGATCTTCTCCCGCGTCAGGCGGTACGCGTCGGCCGAGGCGATCCGGAACGCGAATGCGCCCACCGCGAGGATCGGCAGCACCAGGAACGTGAGCAGCGCCAGGTGCGGGTCGAGAAGGAACAGGATTACGACCACGCCGATCAGCGTCAGTCCGGACTGGATCAGCGTCGCCAATCCGTCCTCGACCAGCTGGTCGAGCGCTTCGACGTCGTTGGTCATCCTCGAGATGATCACGCCGGTGCGGTTGCGGGAGTAAAAGCCGATCGACAGTCGCTGGAGGTGGATGAACAGGCGGATGCGAAGGTCCTGGAGCGCGCGTTGGCCGACCCACCCGACGAGGTACGTCTGCGCGTAGGAGGCGACCGCGTACACGACCGCGGAGAGCAGGAACAGAGCGACGATCACGTCGAGCGCGCCAACGTCGTGTTTCTGGATTCCCTGGTCGATCGCCAGCTTCGCGAGCGGCGCGGGCGCGAGCGCGGCGGCGGTCGCGGCGACAAGCGACAGGAACATCGCGAGCACGCGCCACTTGTACGGCGCCAGGAGCTCGACCAGGCCACGGACCTTGCGGCCCCGGCCGCCCGACTGCCTGACGCGGCGGCGGATGTCGCTGAACCGGCTCACAGCCCCACCGCCTCGGCTGCGTTGCGGGTCATGAACACCTGATCGGGCATGCCCTTCTCGACGATCTCGCGGTACAGGTCGGACTCCTCGAGGAGGTCGTCATGGATCCCGTGCGCCACGACCCTGCCGTGCTCGAGCACCACGATCTCGTCCGCAAGCGCGATCGTCGAGAGGCGATGGGCAATCACGACCGTGGTCCGGCCGGCCATCACCTCGCCGAGCGCCTGCTTGATCTCCTGTTCGGTCGAGGCGTCGACCGAGGAGGTCGCGTCGTCGAGCACGAGGATGCGGGGATCGGCCAGGACGGCCCGGGCGATCGCGATCCGCTGCCGCTGTCCTCCAGAGAGCGTCAGCCCGCGCTCGCCGACGAGCGTCTCATACCCGCTCGGGAGCGCCTCGATGAATTCCGCTGCCCGAGCCACGTCGGCGGCCCGCTCGACCTCGTCGCGCGTCGCATCCGGGCGTCCGTAGGCGATGTTGTCGTGGATCGTGGCCGAGAACAGGAACGGGTCGTCGGTGACGACCGCGATCGCGTGGCGCAGGCTGTGGAGGTCGACCGAGCGGACGTCGGCGCCGTCGATCCGGACCGAGCCGGAGCTGACCTCGTACAACCGGGGAAGGAGCGACACGAGCGCGGTCTTCCCGGAGCCCATCGCGCCGACGAGCGCGACCGTCCGGCCGGGCTCGATCTCGAGATCCACCTCGCTCAGCGCCGGCTGGGCGGCGCCGTCGAAGGTCAGGCTCACGTTCCGGAGCGACACCCGGCCGGCGCCGTCGGGCAGCGCCGGCGCGTTCTCGGGACTGGTGATCCGCGGCGCGCGGTCCAGGATCTCGAAGATGCGTGCGCCCGAGGCGGTCGCTCGCTGCGCGGCGCTGAGCATGTAGCCGAGCGTCCGCATCGGTGAGATCAGCATGAGCAGATAGGCGTAGAAGGCGGTGAACTGGCCGATCGTCAGCGATCCGTTGATCACGTCCCGCCCGCCGACGAGGAGGATCAGGGCCAGGCCGAGGTTCGGCAGGAAGCTGATCAGCGGCGTGTAGCGGGCCTGGATCTTGGTCGCGTACATCTGCTGGTCGAACACCCGCGTCACCGAGTGCTGGAAGCGCCCGAGCTGCCGGTCCTCCTGGGCGAACGCCTTGATCACGCGGACGCCGGAGACGTTTTCCTCAGCGTCGGCGGTCAACTCGGCGATCCGCTGCTGCGCCTCCTGGAGCGCGGGCCGGGAGCGGCGGCCGTACATCCACGCGATCACGACCACGAACGGCACGGGGGCGAGCGACAGCGCTGCCAGCGGCGGCTGGAGCGCGAACATCGCGATTGCGGCCAGCCCGATCGTCAGGATCGACTGGGCGATGAAGATCAGCCCGTAGCCGAGGAAGAACCGGACCGACTGAAGGTCGACGGTGGCGCGCGACATCAGCTGTCCGGTCTGCTGGCGGTCGAAGAACGCGAGCTCGAGCGACTGGAGCGCGCCGTAGAGGCGTTCGCGCAGGTCGACCTCCACGGCGAGCGACACGCGCCCGGCGACGAGGCGCCGCGCCGCGCTCAGCCCGAGCCGCGCCAGGCCGGCGAGGATGATCGCGACCGCCCAGACGACCAGATCGTGGTGCTGGCCGTCGCGGATCGCGTCGATCGCCCGTCCGGTCAGGTAGGGGATCAGCACGGTGGCGCCCATCGCGCCGAAGGCGAGGGCGAAGGACCAGGCGACGGCTCCCTTATACGGGTGTAGGAAGCCCAGGAGTCGCCTGAATATGAGCATACTTCACAAAGTATAGTAGGTCGATCGAGTCTGGGTCCGCCGACCGCAGCCCGATGCACCGGAAACTAGGGCCCAAAACGTCTCGCTCGACGCGCGCAACTGACCGAGACTGCAGATACGGGTCACCATGGCCCCTTTCTGCACTCTCGCGGGTCGGTCGTCGTCGAGTTTGCAGTTATCGGCCTAACTGACGCGGCGGTCGTCGCGGCGCAGGGCGTCGGTGAACCGCTTCGGGACCGCTGCATCATCGCCCTCCTCCCACAGCGTGATCACGACGAGCTCCGAAGGACCGTCCGGGCGGCACACGTACAGGACGTCGCGGCGCTCGAGGTCGCGGACCAGCACGGTTCCGCCGGAGCCCGCCTCGATCCGGCCAGCGGCGTGCGCGCGGGCCACGCGAGAGGCGATCTCGGTCTTCTCGTCGAGCGTACCGCGGACTCTCTGGCGGAAGCGCTCGGCGGCGTGATCGGTGACGGCGACGAGCATGGGGACGACGCTCGACGATAGAGGGCGCATCGGTTCGAACCTGAAGGTCCGCTTTGGTTCAAGTTAGATCCGGCGGCATGCAACTCGTGCGGGAGCGAGAGGGCATGGTGGCGGCTGCGCGCCGCCCTGCCGGCGATGGCCAGGTGACCGGCACCGCCGGCAACCTGTCCGAGCGCGCCGGCGAGCTCGTTGCAGTGACACCTACGGGGGGTGCGCTCGAACGTGATCGCGCTCGGCGTGCACGTCGTCGACGTGCTCGTTCGCCCCGTCGAGGAGATCCCGCAGGACCGCGTCGGCGGCCGGGCGTGGAACCACGATCTCGGCAACGGTCAGGTGTCAGAGCGCGGCGCGACCTTCATCGGACCGACCCAGGACCACATCGCCGCGCTCGCGAACGCCGTCGGCGTCGGAACGTTCGACACCTACGACACCGGCGACGACCTGTACATCAACAACGTCGACAATCCGCTCGGGTTGATCGGGCCGATGCGCTACAGCGACACGGGCCCTCTCGGCACCGCGCCGCCGGACCCGACGATCGCCGCCGAGCTCGTCGAGGTCGTCCAGCAGCTCGACCAGATGTCGACGCAGGTGCCGGTCGACGCACCCTGGACCGCTTCGAGCGCGTCGAGCTGGGACGGCCAGACGCTCCAGAGCTGGATCAAGTCCAACAGCGTCACGCCGCGGTTCCAGGCGCTCGTGCCCGCCGCAACGAGGCCGATCTTCGGCGCCGAGCCGCGCGAGCTCTCGCTCCTGTTCGTGCTGTTCTACATCGCGGCGTCGGGCAACGAGCAGAACGCGGGGACATTCGAGCGGAACTTCGACACCCGCAACGGGGCGCAGCAGTCGCGCTTCATCGGCGGCACCCAGCTGGTCGCCGAGCGGGTGGCGGCGGCGCTCGGCGACCGCGTCCGGCTGAGCTCGCCGGTCCAGCGGATCGTGCAGGACAGGGCCGGCGTCGCAGTTCACTCGGGTCGAGCGTCGATCACGGCCAAGCGCGTAATCGTCGCGATCCCGCCCGTGCTGGCCGGGCGCATCCACTACGACCCCGCGATGCCGTTCGCGCGCGACCAGCTGATCCAGCGCTACCCCCAGGGGACGCTGACCAAGGTCGCGGCCGTGTACGACACTCCCTTCTGGCGGTCGAACGGCCTCACCGGCGCCGTGCTCGACACCGGCGGCCCCGTCAGCGCGTCGTTCGACGACTCGCCCCCGTCCGGGTCTCCGGGCGTGCTGTTCGGGTTCGTCGGTGGCGACAACGCGCGGAGCTACAACGCGATGTCGCCGTCGGCGCGCCAGTCGGCGGTGATCAACCAGTTCACGACCTGGTTCGGGTCGCAGGCCGCGAACCCCGTTGCGTACTTCGACACGAACTGGTCGGCCGAGGTGTGGACGCGCGGTTGCCCGGTCGGGATCCGTCGCTGGGCACGCTGCTCGCCTACGGCCCCCAGATCCGGCAGCCGGTGGGCCGGATCCACTGGGCCGGGACCGAGACGTCGACGTACTGGAACGGGTACATGGACGGCGCCGTTCGCTCGGGCGAGCGCGCCGCCTCCGAGGCCCTGACCGGGTTATAGGCATCCAGAGTAACTCGGCACTCGCCCACCCCGCCGCCCTGAATGCAGCTTCGCTCGGGGTGTGGTGGGAATAAAGCGCCGCTTACCGGGGCACGCTGTAGGACTCGTGAATCTGCGCCGCCTCCTGGTCCTGTGCCGCGGACTCGCGGGCCTGGACCCGGTTGACCTGCTCGCAGAACAGCGCCCATGCGACCCGATCGTCCTTGCCCCGGTAGCGGTCGCGCCCCTGGAGGAACGCCCACGCCTCGCTGCGCAGGTATGCGGCAGCGATTCCCCGTCGAGTCGAACGCTGCGAGGGCTTCAGCCATTGGCTGATGCTCTGCAGGAGCCCGACGACAAGACCGGCGATGATCGCCCACACCTTGGGCGCGCTGAGCGCCACCGTCAGCGACGCGGCGACGCCGGCGAAGATCGAGGTCAGGTTCAGGAAGTTGTCGAGGATCGAGTAGCCGCGCAGGCTCCGCTCGTACATCCTCATCGGCCCGATGAACCGGTGGGCAAGGAAAGCGCGCTGGATCTCCAGCTGGTCGACCGCGTGAGCGTGGTCGCCCCAATCGACCTCGGCGAGCCGCCGCTCGATCAGCCGAGCGATGTCCTGCGCCTCGCCGCTCAGCTGCTCGCGCATACCGACCGCTATTAGCAGCGCATCGACCTCGTCATTTCCGGCGTGGATCAGACGGGTGACCACGCTCTCGTTGCGCGCGGGGTCGCCGCTCGCCTGCGCTTTCGTAGCCCGTGGCTTCGCCGTCGCCGCCGGCGGTGCTTCGGTCTGCTGGGTCACTTGTGCCGCCCTCCTCGGTCCGTGCCCTCGCCTGGCTCGCTCCGGAGGCGCGGAGCGTGTCAAGCGCGTGTGAACGCAGGACGAACGGTAACCGGTCCGCCTTACCGGTTGGAAAACTGCAATCAGAGGTTCACGGCGACGTACTTCGTCTCGAGGTACTCCTCCATGCCCTCGTAGCCGCCCTCGCGCCCGAAGCCGGACTGCTTGATGCCGCCGAACGGGGCGCCGGCGTTAGACACCATCCCCTGGTTCAGGCCGACCATGCCGGTCTCGAGGCGCTCGACCACGCGCAGCGCCCGTTTCAGGTTGTTCGTGAACACGTACGCGACGAGCCCGTACTCGGTGTTGTTGGCCGCGGCGATCGCCTCGTCCTCATCGGCGAATCCCTTGACCGGCGCCACCGGGCCGAAGATCTCCTCCTGCAGCAGGGTCGCATCGTCGGGGACGTCGGTGAGTACCGTCGGTTCGAAGAAGTACCCGGCGCCGTCACGCGCCCGGCCGCCAACGACCGCCTTGGCTCCGCGTCCGATTGCATCCTCGACGAGCGCGGCCACCTTGCTGCGCTGGCTGTCGTCGATCAGCGGCCCGACCTGAACGCCCTCTTCGGTGCCGCGCCCGATCTTCATCGCGCCCATCTTCTCGGCCAGCTTGGAGGCGAACTGGTCGGCGACTTTGTCGGACACGTGGAAGCGGTTCGCGGACGTGCACGCCTCGCCGATGTTCCGCATCTTCGCGAGCAGAGCGCCTTGGACCGCCGCGTCGATGTCGGCGTCGTCGAACACGATGAACGGCGCGTTGCCGCCAAGCTCCATCGACAGCCGCAGCAGATTGTCCGAGGCCTGCCCCATGAGCTTGCGTCCGACCTCGGTCGAGCCCGTGAACGACAGCTTCCGCAGCCGCTGATCGGCGATGAGCGGGCTCATCGTCTCGCTCGAGGAGGACGCGGTCACGAGGTTCACGACACCGGCCGGCAGCCCGGCGTCCTCGAGGATCTTGACGAGCATCAGCATCGACAGCGGCGTCTGCTGCGCGGGCTTGACCACCACGGTACAGCCGGCGGCGATCGCCGGTCCGATCTTCCGGGTACCCATCGCCATCGGGAAGTTCCACGGGGTGATCAGCAGGCACGGCCCGACCGGCTGCTTCATCGTGAGCACGCGGCCCTGGCCGTTCGAGTTGACCGAGTAGCGTCCGTCGATCCGGACGGACTCCTCGGAGAACCAGCGGAAGAACTCGGCGGCGTACGCGATCTCGGCCTTGGACTCGGCGAGCGGCTTGCCCATCTCGAGCGTCATCAGCAGCGCGAGATCGTCGGTCCGGGCCACGAGCGCCTCGAACGCTCGCCGGAGAATCTCGCCGCGCTCGCGCGGCGCGTGCGTGGCCCAGTCGGGGCCGGCCTCGACGGCGGCGGTCAGCGCCGCCTTGGCGTCGTCGGTGGAGGCGTCAGCGACTTCGCACAGGGACTCGCCGGTCGAGGGATCCTCGACTGACAGCGTGCCCTTCGCGCCGTCGCGCCATTCGCCGCCGATGTAAAGCTGCTTGGGAACCTCATCGACGATTTTCTGTTCTGCTGGGGCGGTAATCGTGCTCATGCTTCCAACCTACCACCGGCGGAGCGCCTGAACCTCAGACGCAATAATCGGGCGGGCCTCCGGTGTGGAGGCCCGCCCGCGGTGTGGGAGGAGAGAGCTTGTTGTTAGGCGGCGTGCGCGATGGCGGCCGGCTCGAGCGCGACGCCCAGCACCTCGTCGATCGTCATCGCGAAGTGGAACTTCATGGCGTCACGAACCTCTTCCGGCACGTCGTCCAGATCGCCGCGGTTGCGCTCGGGCAGGACCACGTCGGTCAGGCCCGCGGCGTGCGCCGCCAGCACCTTCTGCTTGACGCCGCCGATCGGGAGCACGCGGCCCTGGAGCGTGACCTCTCCGGTCATGCCGACGGTGTGTCGCACCGGCCGTCCGCTGAGCAGCGACGTCAGCGCGGTCACCATCGTCACGCCAGCGCTCGGTCCATCCTTCGGGATGGCGCCCGCCGGGACGTGCACGTGGAACGTACGGTCGTCGAACGCCGACGGATCGATCTCGAGCTCAGGAGCGTGCCCACGCACGTACGACAGTGCGATCTGCGCGGACTCCTTCATCACGTCGCCGAGCTGTCCGGTCAGCGTCAGACCGGGGGAGCCCTGCATTCCGGTGGCCTCGACGAACAGCACGTCCCCGCCGGTGCCGGTCACGGCGAGGCCGGTCGCGACGCCGGGAACCGCGGTGCGGATCGCCGACTCCTGGAAGTGCCGCTGCCGTCCGAGCGCGTCGCGGACCGCATCGAGGTCGATGACCACGGGGGCGTCGGCCTCACCTGACGCGATCTTCGTCGCGGTTTTCCGCAGCAGCGTCCCGAGCTCGCGCTCGAGCTGGCGGACACCCGCCTCGCGCGTGTATTCGCTGGCGACCGTATTCAGCAGCTCGTCGGAGATCTCGACCTCCTCAGGCCGCAGGCCGTTCCGCTCGAGCTGGCGCTTCCACAGATAGCCACGGGCGATCGCGACCTTCTCCGAGGTCGTGTACCCGTCGAAGCGGATGACCTCCATCCGGTCGAGCAACGGGCCGGGGATCGTGTCCGCGACGTTCGCGGTCGCGATGAACAGCACGCCGCTCAGATCGAGCTCGACGTCCAGGTAGTGGTCACGGAAGCTGTGGTTCTGAGCCGGGTCGAGCACCTCGAGCAGGGCCGCGCTGGGGTCGCCACGCCAGTCGGCGCCGACCTTGTCGACCTCGTCGAGCATGATCACCGGATTCATCGTGTCGGCGTCACGCAGGGCGCGGACGAGCCGGCCCGGCAGCGCGCCGATGTAGGTCCGCCGGTGGCCCCGGATCTCGGCCTCGTCGCGCACGCCGCCGAGCGACATCCGGACGAACTCGCGTCCGGTGGCGCGGGCGATCGACTCGCCGATCGAGGTCTTGCCGGTGCCGGGAGGGCCGATCAGGGTCAGAATCGCTCCCGAACGCTTGTCCTCGGTGATCCCGCGCTCCTGGCGCAGCTTCTTGACCGCGATGTACTCGACGATCCGGTCCTTGACGTCCTCGAGGCCGGCGTGGTCGGCGTCGAGCACCTCACGCGCGTGCTGCGGATCCAGGCGCTCGTCCGAGCGCTTGCTCCACGGCACCGCGATCAGCCAGTCCAGGTAGGTGCGGATCACGCTCGACTCGGCCGACTGCTCGCCGAGGCGCTCGAGCCTGCCGAGCTCCTTGTCGGCCTGCTCGCGCACCGCCTCGGGCATCCCGGCCTCTTCGATCTTGGTCCTGTACTCCTCGACGACCGACGCGTCGTCCTCGCCGAGCTCCTTGCGGATCGACTCCATCTGCTTGCGCAGGAAGTAATCGCGCTGCTGCTTCTCGGCGCCGGACTCGACGTCGTCGCGGATGCGCTTGCGGACCTGCAGCTCTGCGAGCCGCTCACGCTGCATCGTCAGCGCGAGCTCGAGCCGCTCGGTGACGTCGAGCGTCTGGAGCAGCTTGACCTTGTTCTCGTAGCTCAGGTCGGGCGAGTATCCGCCGGTGTCGGCGAGCGCGCCGGGCTCGGTGATGCCCCGCAGGAACGAAGATACGCGCGAGTCGGCACCGCGCAGCTCGAGGATCTCCTCGACCACCGCGCGATACTCGCGCTCCAGGTTGCGGGTCTTGCCGTCCACGGGGACGGCATCGGGATGCTCCTCGACCTCGACGTAGAGCCGGCCATCGGGAGCGGTGTTGGCTCCGCCGGCGACTCCACGGTGAAGACCCTGGAGCGAGACGGCGCGAGCGCCGCCCGGAAGCCGCACGCGGTCCACGACCTCGGCGACCGTACCGACGTTGGCAAATTCGGTGTCGTGTCTGGGAACGAGCAGCACCCGCTCCTCCTCGCCGGCGTCGATCGCGAGCGTGAGCGACATGCCCGGGAACGCCACGACGTCGTCGAGCGGAATCAAAAGAAGACGACTAGACATCAGTAAGGGCCATTCGCTTTCGATAGTTGCTTACTCAAGATAAGTAGAGGATACCACGCTGCCAACGCGGATCCACGAACGATCTTAGTCGGGGCGGCTGAGATCTTTAGGCCCCGCCGAGTCGACGCATTCGCACCACATCTGGGAACATCCCGCCTATGTCAGGCCCCGAGAAAACGTCAGGAGACGCGGCCCACGACGTGCTCGCCGCCGAGGCGTTTGCGATGCCGTCGGGCGACCCGACACTACGCCACGAGCCGATCGCGCTGCCCGACGATCCGAGCGGGATCGCCGAGCCCCACGACGTTCTCGCGGCTGAGGAGTTCGCGATGCCGGCAGGCCGGGGGTCGTCGGAGGGGTCCGGTGGCGGCCCGCTTGCGCTCGCGAGTCAGGCCGCGTCGCCGAAGCGCGTCGGGATCGCGGCCGCGGTGGGGTTCGTGGCGGTGCTTGTGCTGCGGCGCCGGCGCCGCGCCTAGGCCCGCGACCGCTTCCGTGGCGGCATCAGGTCCGTGATCGTGCCCTCGGCCATCTCGGACGCGAACCCGATCGTCTCGGACAGCGTCGGATGCGGGTGGATCGTGAGCGCGATGTCCTCGGCATCCGAGCCCATCTCGAGTCCGAGGACGGTCTCGGCGATCAGATCGCCGGCGTTGATGCCGACGATCCCGGCCCCGAGCAGCCGGCGGGACCCGGGCTCGAACAGCAGCTTGGTGAGACCCTCGTCACGCCCCAACGAGAGTGCGCGGCCCGATGCCGCCCACGGGAAGACGGCCTTTTCGTACTCGACGCCGTCCTCGCGGGCCGATGTCTCGGTCAGCCCCATCCACGCGACCTCGGGGTCGGTGTAGGCGACCGAAGGAATCGTCCGCGCGTCGAATTCCACGCTATGCCCGGCGATGACTTCCGCGGCGACCTTACCCTCGTGCGAGGCCTTGTGGGCGAGCATCGGGCCGCCGACGACATCGCCGATCGCGTAGATCCCCGGGACGTTCGTGCGTAGCTGGCGGTCGACCGGGATGAACCCGGCATCGTCGACGGTTACCCCAGCTTCCGCGGCGCCGACGGCGCGGCCGTTCGGCCGGCGGCCGATCGCCACCAGGATCCCGTCGAACTTGTGCGTGTCCCCGGACGACAGGGTCACGTCGAGGTGCTTCTCGTGGGCCTCGACCCCCTCGACCTTGGTGCCGAGGTGGATCGCCTCATAGCGCCCCGAGATCCGCTTATGAAGCGGCTTGACCAGATCCGGGTCGCAACCCGGGATGAGCTGATCGAGCAGTTCGACCATCGTCACCTTCGACCCGAGCGCGTCGTACACCGTCGCCATCTCGAGGCCGATGATCCCGCAGCCGACCACCAGCAACCGCTTCGGGACCGATGGCAGCTCCAAAGCCCCCGTCGAGGAGAAGATCCGCGGGTCCTCGGGAATCGTGGGGATCGAAGCCGCCTCCGAGCCGGCGGCGATGATGCAGTTGTCGAACGTGATCGTCCGATCGCCGACCTGAACCGTGTTCGGTCCGGTGAGCGAAGCGACTCCGGCGACCACGTCGATCTTGCGCTGTTTGGCCAGGCCCGCAAGGCCTCCGGTCAACCGTCCCACGACGGAGGCTTTCCAGGCACGCAGCTCGTCGACGTCCACCTTGGGCTTGGAGAACTTGATCCCGTGCTCGGCCATCTCCTCGGCCTCGGCCACCACCCGCGCGGCGTGCAGCAGCGCCTTCGACGGAATGCAGCCGACGTTCAGGCAGACGCCGCCGAGCGTGTCGTAGCGCTCGATCAGCACGGTCTTCAACCCGAGGTCGGCGGCGCGGAACGCGGCCGTATAGCCGCCCGGCCCGGACCCGATCACGACCACTTGGGCGTCGTGACGGCCGCCAGCGCCGTTCGACGGAGCGGGTGGGGGAGGGGCGGGCTCGCGCTCGACTCGCGTCTGTGGAGACTGCGCGGGCGCGTCGGAGCCGGCGTCCGAGGTCGGTCCCGCGCCATCGCTTTCGAGCGTCAGCAGCACGCTTCCTTCCGACACGCGGTCGCCGATCTGGACGCGCAGCTGCGCGATCTTCCCGGCCTCGGGGGCTGGGACGTCCATCGTCGCCTTGTCTGATTCGAGCGTGACCAGCGGGTCCTCGACCGCGACCTCGTCGCCGGGCGAGACGTGGATCTCGATCACGGGGACGTCGGTGAAGTCCCCGATGTCCGGAACGCGAATCTCGGTCACAGCAGCGCGCGCTTCAGATCGCTCAGCACCTTTACCAGGTGCACCATGAACCGTGCCGCGGCCGCGCCGTCGATCACGCGGTGGTCGTAGGAGAGCGACAGCGGCACCATCAACCGCGGGACGAACTCTCCGCGAGCGGCGTCCCAGACCGGCTTCATCGCCGATCGCGTGGCCCCGAGGATCGCGACCTCTGGTGCATTGATGATCGGGGTGAACGAAGTCCCGCCGATCCCGCCGAGCGAGGAGATCGTGAACGAGGCGCCCTGCATGTCGCCCGGCATCAGCTTGCCGTCGCGCGCCTTCCCCGACAGCTCGGTCAGCTCGCGCGCGATGTCCAAAAGCCCCTTCTGGTCGGCGTTCTTGATCACCGGCACGACGAGGCCGCCGGGCGTGTCGGCGGCGAACCCGATGTTGTAGTACCGCTTCAAAATCAGGTCCTCGCCGTCCAACGATGAGTTGAACGTCGGGAACGCTTTCAACGTCGCCACGGACGCGACCACAAGGAACGACACCATCGTGACTTTGACCCCGTCGCCGCGCGACAGCTCGTCGTTGAGCTGCTTGCGCCACGCCTCGAGGTCGGTGATATCCGCCTCGTCGTCGTGCGTGACGTGGGGGATCATCACCCAGTTGCGCGCGAGTACGGGGCCGGAGATCCGCTGGATCCGGGAGCGCTGAACGCGCTCGACCTCGCCGAACGTGGAGAAGTCGATCTGCGGCCACGGCGGGAGGTCCAGACCCAGGCCGGGTCCACCTGCCGGCGCTGACGGCGCGGGTGCGGACGGGCCACGATCCACAAACGCCTGTACGTCCTCCTTGGTAATGCGACCCTTGCGGCCGGTGCCGCTCACGTCGTGGAGGTCGACGCCGAGTTCGCGGGCGACGCGGCGGACCGCGGGGCTCGCGTAGACAGGCCCGGCACCGTTCCCATCTGAAGGGGGAGATGCCGGCGCCGGCGGCGGCGCGGCCTGCTCCTCGGCCTGAGCCGCGCTGTCGACCGAATCGGCCGCCTTGGTCGCCGCGGCTGGGGTCGGCTCCGCGGCTGGGGCGGCACCGTCGCCATCGGAAGTCTCGAGGGTCAGCAGCGCGGTCCCCTGCGAAACCTTGTCACCGATCTTCACGAGCAGCTCGCCGACGGTGCCCGCCACCGGCGCCGGCACGTCCATCGTCGCCTTGTCGGACTCGAGCGTCAGCAGAGGATCGTCGACCGCGACCGTGTCGCCCGGCGAGACCAGGATCTCGATGATCGGGACGTCCTCGAAGTCGCCGATGTCCGGGACTTCTACCGAGACTGCATCCGAGGTCGTGCTCATACGCGGGTCGGCATCGGCGCTTCGGCGTCGATCTCGTAGCGACCGATCGCCTCCTTGACCCGCTCGGCGTCGAGCTCTCCTGAATCGGCAAGCTCCTTCAAGGCAGCCACGGCGACGTAGTGGCGGTCGACCTCGAAGAACCGCCGGAGCGCGCGGCGCGAGTCGCTCCGGCCGAACCCGTCGGTCCCGAGCACCCGATAGCGGCCCGGCACCCACTGGCGGATCTGATCCGCATACGCCCGCAGATAGTCGGTCGAGGCCACAACCGGGCCTTCACCATCCCCGAGCTGCTCGGTCACGTATGCGCGGCGCGGCTCCTCGAGCGGGTGGAGCATGTTCCACCGCTCGACCTCGATCCCATCGCGGCGCAGTTCGGTGAACGAGGTGACGCTCCACACGTCCGCCGCTACCCCGAAGTCGGACTCGAGAAGCTCGGCGGCGGCCAGCACCTCGTTGAGGATCGTCCCCGAGCCGAGGAGCTGCACGCGAGCAACGTCGCCGGAGCCGGAGCCGGACCCGGGGCGCAGGAGATACATGCCCCGCAGGATCCCCTCCTCGGCGCCCTCGGGCATCGCCGGATGGTGGTAGTTCTCGTTCATCAGCGTGAGGTAGTAGAAGATGTCCTCCTGCTCGGCGACCATCCGCCGCAGGCCGTCCTGGATGATCACCGCGACCTCGTAGCCGAACGTGGGATCGTACGCCCGGACGTTCGGCACGACCGAGAACAGCAGGTGGCTGTGGCCGTCCTCGTGCTGCAGGCCCTCGCCGTTCAGCGTCGTCCGACCGGCCGTTCCTCCGAGCATGAACCCACGTGTCCGCGAGTCGGCCGCCGCCCACACGAGGTCTCCGACCCTCTGATAGCCGAACATCGAGTAGTAGATGTAGAACGGCACCATCTGCACCGCGTGGGCGCTATACGACGTCCCCGCGGCGATGAACGAGGAGATCGACCCGGCCTCCGTGATCCCTTCCTCGAGGATCTGGCCGTGCTTGTCCTCCTTGTAGAACATCAGCTGCTCGGAGTCCTGAGGCTGGTAGAGCTGGCCGACCGGCGAGTAGATCCCCACCTGCCGGAACATCCCCTCCATTCCGAATGTGCGTGACTCGTCGGGCACGATCGGGACGATGTGGCGTCCAATCTGCTTGTCGCGCAGCAGGGCTGCCAGCACCCGCACGAACGCCATCGTGGTCGAGATCTCACGGTCTCCCGTGCCCTCGAGCTGGCCCTTGAACAGGTCGAGCTCGGGCACCTCGATCGGCGAAGCCTTAGTGCGCCGGACGGGCATGCTCCCGCCGAGCGCGGCCCGGCGCTCGCGCAGGAACTCCATCTCCGGGGAGTCCTCGGGCGGCTTGTAGTACTCCGCGGCGCGCACCTGCTCGTCGGTCAGCGGCAGCTCGAAACGATCGCGGAACGCGAGCAGCGCGTCCTCGGTCATCTTCTTGGCCTGGTGGGTGATCATCTGGCCCTCGCCCGAGACGCCCATTCCGTAGCCCTTGATCGTCTTGGCCAGGATCACGGTCGGCTGACCGGTGTGCTCGACCGCCTCGTGGTATGCGGCGTAGACCTTCTGCTGATCCAGCCCGCCTCGATTCAGCAGCCAGATCTCCTCGTCGGACATGCGCGAGACGCGCTCGAGCAGCACGGGGTCGCGACCGAAGAAGTGCTCGCGCACGTACGCGCCGTCGCGTGACTTGAACGTCTGGTACTCGCCGTCGACGCACTCCTCCATCACCTTCACCAGCCGGCCGTCGCTGTCCTCTGCGAGCAGCGGATCCCAGCGCGTTCCCCATACGACCTTGATCACGTTCCAGCCGGCGCCGCGGAAGTCGGCCTCGAGCTCTTGGATGATCTTGCCGTTGCCGCGGACCGGGCCGTCGAGGCGCTGCAGGTTGCAGTTGACGACCCAGATCAGGTTGTCGAGCTGCTCGCGGCCGGCGAGCGCGGTCGCGCCCATCGTCTCGGGCTCGTCCATCTCGCCATCGCCGAGGAACGCCCACACTTTGCGCCGCTCGGTCTGTGCCATCCCGCGCGCCTCGAGGTACTTCATGAACCGTGCCTGGTAAATCGAGGTGATCGCGCCGATCCCTAGGGACACCGTGGGGAACTGCCAGAACTCGGGCATCAGCCATGGGTGCGGATACGACGACAAACCGCCGGCGACGGAGACCTCCTGGCGGAACCCGTCGAGCTGCTCCTTGGTGAGGCGCCCCTCCAAGAACGCGCGCGCGTAGTTGCCCGGGGAGGAGTGGCCCTGGAAGTAGACGAGGTCTCCTCCGTGGTCATCCGATGGCGCGTGCCAGAAGTGGTTGTAGCCGACCTCGTACAGCGTGGCCAGCGACTGGAAGCTCGCGATGTGGCCTCCGAGCTCGGAGGAGAGCTTGTTCGCGCGGACGACCATCGCCATCGCGTTCCAGCGGACAATCGAGCGCAGCCGACGCTCAATTTCGGCCCCATCCGCACCGCCGGGCAGGCGAGCCTCGCGCTCGGGCGGGATCGTGTTCACGTATGGGGTGGTGATGCTCGCGATCGGGCCGCTGCCCGCGAGCTGCGCGCGCTGCACAGCGCGCGCCAGGATCTGTCGAGCCCGGTCGGGCCCATCGTTTTCGACGACGGCATCGACGGCCTCGAGCCACTCGGTGGTCTCGACCGCGTCGATGTCAGCTCCGGCGCCGTTTGAGCTTGGGGTCTGGACTCGGTCCGTCACCTCAGAAATCCCCGCTTCTCGAGACTGACTGGGAGTGGTCACTATAGCCCGGTCGATTGCCCCGAGGGTCTCACGCACCGGCCGTTTCGCGTACGGTGACGGCATGGCACTGCAAGAAGTCGAGGGCGTGGTCGGAGCCCCCTGGGCGCGTCCGCTCGGAGGCGCGCTTGACCAGCTGGTCGTCGAGTCCGAGGCGCTGGCGGACAACCCCCTCGGCGACCCGGCGCGCCGGCCGTTGTACGTCTACCGCCCGCCCGGAGTGGAGCTCGATCACCCCCGACCGCTCCCGTCCGTATACGTCATCCAGGGATTCACCGGCCAGATCGACATGTGGCTGTCCCACGCGGCGCTCGAGCCGAACATGATCGAGCGGGTTGACGCGATGTTCGCGGCGCGGGCGTGCCCGGACGCGATCTTGGTGTTCGTCGACGCGTGGACCTCGCGCGGCGGATCGCAGTTCATCAACTCCGCCTCGAGCGGCCGCTACCTGGATTACCTGTGCGACGAGGTCGTGCCGTTCATCGACGACCGCTATCCGACTCATTCAGGGCGCGATCACCGCGGCCTGAGCGGCAAGTCGTCCGGCGGCTACGGTGCGATGGTCGTGCCGATGCTCCGGCCGGACGTGTTCGGAGCGCTCGCGTCGCACGCCGGCGACGCGCTGTTCGAGTGCTGCTACCTGCCCGAGTTTCGCCACGTCGCCCGGGCCCTGCGCGACAACTTCGACGGCTCCTACGAGGTCTTCTTCGAGCGCCTTACGCAAGCCGACCACTTCGACTTCGCGAAGTTCGGCGAGCCGTTCGAGATGTACGGGTACGCGTCCGCGTACTCGCCGGACCTGACCGCCCCGGGCCGGGCGCTGCTCCCGTTCGAGATATCGACGGGCCGGGTCATCGACGACATCTGGGCGCTGTGGCTCGAGCACGATCCCGTGCGGATGGCCCCGCACCATGCCGACGCGCTGCGCAGCATGCACAGGATCTATCTCGACGCCGGCAAGTCCGACGAGTACTACCTCGACCTCGGCGCCCAGGCGTTCGCGGAGGAGCTGTCGAAGATCGGTGCCCCACACACGCTCGAGCTGTTCGACGGCAAGCACGGCGGCATCACCTACCGGTACCCCGGGGCAATCCGCGAGCTCGTCACCGCTCTTGCGACATGACCGCCGCGTCCGAGCAGGAGTTCGCGTTCGCGGGGCCGAGCGCACTCTCGGAGATGGTCCGCCGGCGCGAGGTGAGCCCCCGTGAGCTTGTCGAGCTTTTCCTCCGGCGAATCGAGGCGATCGACCCGAAGCTGAACGCGTTCCGCGTGACGATGGCCGACGAGGCGCTCGCCGCGGCCGGCGAGATGTCCTCGCCCGACGGTCCGCTCGCCGGCGTCCCGATCGCGATCAAGGACGACATGCCTGTCGCCGGCCAGTCGATGACGCGCGGGTCGCGCTCGTTCCGGCCCCCGGAAGCGGCCGACGGCGAGGTGGTCAGGCGGCTGCGAGCGGCCGGCGCGATCCCGATCGGAATCACGAACGTACCCGAGCTCATGATCTTCCCCTGGACCGCGAGCGCGGCGAACGGGGTCACGCGCAACCCTTGGGATCCGGCCAGGACCCCGGGCGGCTCCTCGGGTGGCTCGGCGGCGGCGGTCGCCTCGGGCATGGTCCCGTGTGCGACCGGCTCAGACGGCGGCGGGTCGATCCGGATCCCCGCGGCCTGCTGCGGGCTGGTCGGGATGAAGCCGAGCCGCGGACGGGTCTCGACGCAGCCGGCCCGGGAGGGTTGGCTCGGGCTGAGCGTGTTCGGGGCGCTGGCCCGGACCGTCAGCGACAGCGCCCTGCTGCTCGACTCGATCCAGGGCTCGCTGCCCGGCGATGCGGACTCGGCCCCGCCGTTCTCGGGCAGCTATGTGCAAGCCGCCGCCACCCCACCCGGGCGGCTGCGGATCGGGATTTCGCGCAAGCTGCCGCCGGGCTTCCTGGCGCGGCTGTCGCGCGATCAGCGGGGAGCGTGGGAACGGATGGGAGCGCTGCTCGCCGAGCTCGGGCACGAGGTGATCGAGCGCGACCCCTCCTACGGTCTGGCCGGGATCGAGTTCACGCAGATGTGGATGCGAGGGATCTACGAGGAGTCGCGCACGCTGCCGGATCGCTCGCGGCTCGAGCGCTCGACCCGGCAGCTGGTCGGCGCCGGCCGTCGGCTGGTCCCGAGCCGCCGGCGCGAGAAGCTGCTCGCCGACCGTCCGGCCAGGACCGCGCGCGTACTCGAGCTGTGGAACGAGATCGACGTGCTGTTGATGCCGGTGCTCGCGACCACCGCGATCGCGGCGGAGGGGGCCTACGGCAAGTCGGCGCCGATCGCGATCGACCGCTCGACGCGGTTCATGCCATTCAACCCGCTGTTCAACCTGACCGGTCAGCCGTCGATCGCGGTGCCGGCGGGGTTCGGAGGCGACGGCCTTCCGCTCAGCGTCCAGCTGGCCGGCCGGCCGGGAGCGGAGGATCTGCTCTACTCGCTCGCCGGGCAGCTCGAGACGGCTCGGCCGTGGGCGCACCACCGTCCGCCCGGTTGCTGAACAGCTCCTTGGAAAGGTCCACGAACTCGGCCGCGGCGGGCGACAGACGGCGCCCTTCGCGGATCGCGAGCGTGATGTCGCGACGCAGCGAGGGCCGCGTGAGCCCGGCGACCGCGATGTGGCCGGCGGAGCGGTCGGCGTCGGACTGGGGGAGGATCGCGACTCCCATGCCGCGCGCGACCAGCCGCCTGATCCGCTCGCTCTCGTTCGACTCGAGCTTGATCTGCGGCTCGAAACCGGCGGTGTGCGCGGCGTACGTGAGCAGCTCGCGCAACCGCGCGCCCTCGCGATAGCTCACGAACTGCTCGTCGGACAGCTCAGCCATCCGCAGCCGGCGACGTCCCGCGAGCGGGTGGTCGTGCGGCAGCACCACCACCAGGTCCTCCGAGACGAGCTGGCGCAGGACGAGACCCTGGGTCTCGATCCGCTCGGTCACCGACAGGAAGGCCAGGTCGAGCACGTCGTCGCGGAGCATCTCCGCGAGCTCCTCGCTCGACTGCTCGCGGACGGTCAGCTCGATGCCCGGGTGGCGCTCGTGGAACACCGCGAGCGCGAGCGACACGTCGACCGGTCCCATCGTGTGCATCGTGCCGACGGACACGTGGCCGGTGCGGACGCCGGCGAGCGCCTGCATCTCGGCGTTCGCGGCGTCGACCTCGGACAGGATCCGGCGGGCGCGGGCGACGAGCGTCTTCCCGGCCTCGGTGACCGTGACCCGCCGGGTGGTGCGTTCCACGAGTGCCAGCCCGACCTCCTGCTCGAGGCGACGGATCTGCTGGGATAGCGCCGGTTGGGCGATGTGCTCGCGCGCCGCCGCCCGCGTGAAGTGCTGCTCGTCGGCGAGCGCCACGAGGTAGCGCAGCTGGCGAAGCTCCATAAGCTAAGCCTATAGATTACCCAAGCAGTTCGTCTTTGACATATGAAAGCGCCGGCGTCAGCATTGGCGCACACCCTCTCCTCCCTCAGAGAGCGCCCCGGGGGTCTGGCCAGTTGTTCCGCCAGATCCGGGGCGTTCCTGTTTCTTGGGATTCGGGGTTTCAGGGTCGGCGAGTCACCCTGGTCTCCATCGAGCGGCCTCGGGTCGCTAGGCGAGCGCCGGCGCCACCACTTCCCCGAGCAGCGTCACGGCGTCGAGATCGTCGTGCACGAGCGTCTGGCACATGACCCGGTGCAGTCCCGCCTCGCGGTAGGCCGCGAACTGCTCGATCGCCTGGTCGACCGTCGCTACCACCCAGCCGCTCGGCGGCTCGCGCACGAGCGTGTCGCCCGGCGTCCCGATGCGTTCGCCGACGCGGCGCGCGCGGTCCTCGAGGTCGCCGGCGTCGGCGCCGATCACGGTCCCGATCATCGCCGAGAACGGGATCGGATCGCGGCCGGCGCGCTCGCACGCCTCGGTGATCGCGCCGCGCATGCGCGGCACGTCCTCGAGCGACGGAAAGGGCGTGTTGTACTCGTCGGCGAAGCGAGCGGCGAGCGCAGCGCTGCGCGGTCCGGCGCTGCCGCCCATCAGCAGCGGTGGGTGTGGCTGCTGGAACGGCTTGGGCTGGGCGTTCAGGTCGCGAAGCACGTAATGCTCGCCCTCGAACGAGAACTGGCCCTCGCCCCACGTGCCCATCAGCACCTCGAGTTGCTCCTCGAGCACGTCCATGCGGGTTTTCGTGGGCAAGAACGGAAAGCCATAAGCCTCGTGCTCGCGCTCGTGCCAGCCGGCGCCGATCCCGAGGTTGACCCGCCCACCGGAGACGTGGTCGGCCGTGACCACGAGCTTCGCGAGCACCGACGGGTGGCGGAAGCTGGCCGGCGAGACGAGCGTCCCGAGCCGCAGCGTCGTCGTCAGGCCGGCGAGCGCGTTGATCGTGCCCCACGCGTCGAGCGACCCGCGCTCCGGATGCTGGCCGTCAAGGTTCTGGTAGTGGTCGGAGCGGAACAACGCGGGAATCCCGTGCTCCTCGCACGCGGCGGCGAGCGCTTGCCACTGGGGCCACGTCACGCCCTCCTGACCTTCGATCATCAAGCACAGATCCATGCCGGGCCTCCTCGGATGCGGGTGCGGCTAGACGCGATCGATGACGCAGGCACGCGCCGATCGCCGTGAGTGCAGCGTGGCGATCGTATTGCAAGCGTGCTTGCGTCCTGTTATCACCACGGTTGCCGACTTCCACTCGCGCGACACTGCAAGTTGTGAACGCGTGGCGTCGCAGCCCCTTCTTCCGGTTCGACATCGCCATCGTGTCGGTCGTGGCGACTCTGATCCTCGCGCTCGTGCTTGCCGACACGGGCGGGGGCGATCCGCCGAGCCTGAGCGCGAAGCCGACGACGGTGACCGTCGATCCGAGCCCGTCCGCGCGGGCGGTCCCGGCCGGATTCCTCGGGCTGTCGATCGAATACCCGGCGCTCGAGGCCTACGCCGGGACCGATCCGAGCTCAGTCGACCCGGTGTTCGAGCAGCTCATACGCAACCTCGCGCCCGCGCAGGCGCCGATCCTGAGGATCGGCGGCAACAGCGCGGACAGAACCTGGTGGCCGGTGTCCGGCGTGAGCCGGCCGCCTGGGGTGACGTTCGACCTCACCCATCAGTGGCTCGGGGTGACCCACGCGCTCGCACAGAAGCTCGGCGCCCACCTTATCCTCGGGGTCAACCTCGAGCAGGACAGTCCGCAGCTGGCGGCCGCAGAAGCGCATGCGCTGATCAACGGGGTCGGCGCGCAAGCGGTGAGGGCGCTCGAGCTCGGCAACGAGCCGGACCTCTACCCCGCGTTCCCGTGGTATCGCTCGGCCGGCCACGCCGTCCTTGGTCGGCCGAAGAGCTACGACGTGGCGGCGTTCACCCGCGACTTCGCCGGGTTCACCGGGGCCCTGCCGCACGTGCCGCTGGCCGGTCCGAGCCTCAGCGGAATGATGTGGACGCGCGATCTCGCGCAGTTCCTGGCCGGCGAGCCGCACCTCGGATTGGTCACGCTGCATCGCTATCCGCTGCAGGTGTGCTTGACGCCTCGCACCTCGGCGCGCTACCCATCGATCGCCCGGCTGCTGTCGGCCGCGACCTCGACGAGCGTTGCCAACTCGTTCGCGCCGTACGTTGCGCTCGCCCACGCGCATGGCCTGTCGCTCCGAGTGGACGAGCTCAACACCGTCTCGTGCGGCGCCGACCCCGCTGTGTCGGAGTCGTTCGCGTCGGCGCTGTGGGCCCTCAACACGCTGTTCGGCCTGGCCAGCGTCGGCGTCTCGGGCGTGAACGTCCACACGTTCCCGGGCGCTGGATACGAGCTGTTCAATATCAGCCACCAGGGAGGGCAATGGCGGGCGGCCGTGTCGCCGGAGTACTACGGCCTGTTGATGTTCGCGCAGGCGACGCCGCCTGGAGCACATCTGGAGGGCGTCAGCCCGACCGGGATCCCCGGCGTCAGTATTTGGGCGACGCGCGCGCCCGGCGGCACCGTTCGAGTGGTCCTGACGAACGACAGCGGTACCCCGCACGACGTCGCGGTCCGCATGTCCGGCAAGTTCAAGAGCTCGACGCTGGCTCGGCTGACCGCCCCGACTCCGAGCTCGACGAGCGGCGTGACGCTTGGCGGTCAGAGCTTCGGAGCGCAGACGAGCACCGGACGGCTCGCGGGCCGGCGAGATGACACGTCGGTGGCGTCAGAACAAGGGCGCTATGTCGTGTCGCTGCCGGCGACGAGCGCCGCGATGCTGGTGCTCGCACCGCGCTGACCGGGCGATCGGTGACAAGATGGCCCGCGATGCCGGACGTGCTCCTCTATGGCGACACGGTGCGCCACTCGGCCATGCGCCACGAGATCCCGCTGATGGTGCCCGACCCGTTCCTGTACGTCGAGGTCGGCGACGCTCGACATGTCGTGGTGAGCTCGATGGAAGGCTCGCGCATCGCGGAAGTCGACGGTGGCCTCAAGATCCACGCGTACGAGGAGTTCGGCTGGGACGAGCTGGTCACCTCCGGCGTGGCCATGGAGGACGCCATGCTCGAGGTGCTGATCCGCGCCGCCGGCTCGATCGGGCTCGAGCGCGCCGCCGTGCCGGCGGACTTCCCGCTCGAGCTCGCCGACCACCTGCGCGACTCCGGCGTGACGCTCGAGGTGCAGCGAGAGCTGTTCGAGGCCCGCCGTCGCGTCAAGAGCGATGCCGAACTCGCCGGGATTCGGCGCGCCCAGACCGCCGCGGAAGCGGGCATGCGAGCCGCGGCAGAGCTGCTGCGCCGGGCCGCACCCGGCGGACCCGGGCTGCTCGCCGACGGCGAGCCGCTCACTTCCGAGCGCGTCAAGGAGGCGATCCGCGCCGCCGTCGCACGCGCCGGCTCCAGTGCCGACGCACTGATCGTCTCCCACGGCCCCCAGAGCGCCTCGGGCCACGAGATGGGATCGGGCCCGATCCAGCCGGACGAGCCGATCATCATCGACCTGTGGCCGAACGACCTGGAGTCGGCGTGCTACGCGGACATGACGCGGACCTTCGTCGTCGGCGACGCGCCCGAAGAGCTGCGCAAGTACCACCGGTTGACCCGCGATGCCCTCGCGCGCTCCCTCGAGGCGGTTCGAGCCGGCGTGCCCGGCAAGGAGCTCCACCGTGTGTCCGCCGCGCCGTACGAGGAGGCCGGACTGCCGACGCAGCTGACCAAAGCGCCCGGACAGGTGCTCGACGAGGGGTACTTCCACTCGCTTGGGCACGGCGTCGGGCTCGAGGTACACGAGGCGCCGCTACTCGGCAGGGCTCCCGACGTGCTCGTGGCCGGCGACGTGATCACGCTCGAGCCGGGGTGCTACCGCCCGGGGTTCGGGGGCTGCAGGCTCGAGGATCTGGTGCTCGTGACCGAGGACGGCGGCGAGGTGCTGACGGACTTCCCCTACGAGCTCGAGCCGTAGGGGCCGTTGCCCACCGCGCTCGGGCGGGTGCCGTCGTCGGGGCGATATCGGTCAGAGTTCACGCCGTAGCGTTCCTCCACACGCGGGGTTTGCCTGCCTGCCTGAGTCGCCCCGATCGGCGGCCACGCGGCTCGCGGACGAACCGCTTTACACCGAATAACGGGTTGGATCCGGCGCAACTCGCGCCTAGCCGAGGATCGCCTCGAGCGGCCGCGTGTTGACGACGTTGGCCGCGGTCGCCCAGCCGCGGCGCGCAGTGGCCACCGCGAGCGTCATGTTCGAAAGCCCCGCGACCGAGTGCGCGTCGGTCGAGCAGACGATCTCGACGCCGGCGCGCAGTGCGTCGCGGACGTGCCGGCCGCTCAGATCGAGACGGAGAGGCAGGCCGTTGACCTCGACCGCGACCCGCTGCTCGAGCGCGACCTCGAAGATCCGCTCGAGGTCAAGTGCGTTCTCCGGACGCCGGTTGATGTAGCGGCCCGTCGGATGGCTGAGGCACCGCACGTACGGATTGCGCAGGGCCTCCTCGACGCGCCGGGTCATCTCGGGCCCGGGCATCCGTTGCCCGCCGTGCACGCTGGCCTGGACCCAGTCGAGCTCGGCGAGTACGTCGTCGGGGAGGTCAAGTCGCCCGTCGCCGAGGATGTCGCACTCGATTCCCCGCAGCACACGGAATGGCGCGAGGAGGTCGTTGGCGGCGGCGATCTCCTCGCCCTGCCGGCGGACATCGTCCGGCGTGAGGCCGCGAACCGCGCCGACGGCCGGCGTGTGATCGCAAATCGCGACGTACTCGTAGCCGCGCTCGCGAGCGGCGCGGCCCATCTCCTCGACGGTCGTTCGGCCGTCCGACCAGGTGGTGTGGCAGTGCAAGTCTCCGCGGATGTCGGCGAGCGTGAGCAGCGCCGGCGGCTCGCCGGCGAACGGCGCCTCGCGAAGCTCTGGCGGTAGCCAGGGAATCCCCAGCGCGGCGTACACGGATTCCTCATCGGGCGCTTCCGGCAGCGGTTCGAGTGCCTCGACGTAAGCGGCGGAGCCCGTTGCCCGCAGGAGCGCGGTTCCGAACCCGCCGGGCTCGGCCGCGATCAGCTCGACCGGCACCCCTTCGACCGTCACCCCGACCGCACGCCTGTCCGAGCGCTCGATCGCCGCGACGATCTGCGCCAGCCCGGCGAAACGGTCGAGCACCGGGGCCGGCGCGCTGGCGGCGCAGACGACCGCGAGCCGCTCGCACGAGTCGCGCCAGCGGCGGACGTCGCCGGCGGGCTCGCCGCTCACCGCGGCTGCGATGGCGCCGACGAGCTCGCGCGCGCGGCTGAGCAGAAGCCCTTGTCTCGGCTTGGGCTGCTCCTCGCGCGCGAGCGACTGGAGCAGAGCCGCCTCGGTCTTGGCGCCGATACCCGGCACGTCGCGCAAGCGCCCCGCGGCGGCCGCCTCGCGGAGCTCGTCGGCGGTGCGCACGCCGAGAGCCCGCGCGAGCTCGATCGAGCGCTTGGCGCTCAAGCCGAGGTAGCGCCCGAGACCGACGAGCCCGGGCGTGAGCTCGCGCTCGAGCTCGGCCAGCTCGGCGATCTGGCCCGTCTCGACGAGCTCGCGCAACCGCGCCTCGATGCCCTCGCCGATCCCGCGAAGCTCGCGGACCCGGTTTCTCCGCACGAGTTCCTCGATCGGGAGGGCGGTGGCGCGGATCGTCTCGGCGCCTCGGCGATAGGCGCGGATCGTGTACGGGTTCGCCTCCGCGAGCTCGAGCATCATCGCGAACGTGTCCAGGCGATCGGCGATCTCGGCGTTGTCCACCCGCCGTAGTTTCCCGGGCCGCCGATCAGGCGGGGGCGTGCGCCGGGCAGCCGGGCTCTGGCGCGTCGTCCTCGACGCCGTCGAGGCGACGCGATCCGATCAGCGCGACCGTCAGCGCGACGGCGCCGGCGAGGCCGGCGAACGCGAACGCCGCCCGCGCGCCGGCGGCCTGCACGATCGCTCCCGCCACCGCCGCGCCGAGGGCGGCTCCGGACGAGGAGGCGGTCTCGACCCACGAGAACGCCTCGGTGCGCGATCCCGCCGGCGCCGCGCGGTCGACCATCGCGTAGATGCTGGCCGCGGTCGGGGCGATCGTCGCGCCCGCGAGCAGGATCACGCCTCCGAGCGCGAGCACGCTTCCGGTCGACAGGAGCAAGGCTCCGTGGGCCACCGCGAGCGCGGCGAGGAGCCCCGCCAGGCCGCCGGCCCGCTTCGCGCCGCCGCCCAGGCGGGTAGCGGCGATCCCGCCGACCAGGGAACCGATCCCCCACAGGCCGAGCAGCGGCCCGGCCGCGGCGGTGCTCCCGAGCGCCTTCGCGGCCGCGGTGACCCCGACCTCGGTGGCGCCGAACACGACGCCGGTGCCGACCTCGATCAACGCCAGGGTGAAGATCGCCGGCGAGCGGAGCGACCGTCCGGGACGGCGCGGTCGGGCGGGGTCCGGCCGCCACGCGCGCGACGCCGGCTGGACCGCGAACGCGAGCGTGCACACGAGCATCACGATCCCGCTGGATGCGAGCGCCGCGCCGGCAGACCACAGCGCGCCGATGCCGAGCGCGAGCGGCGGGCCGAGCACGAACGTCACCTCGAGCACCGTCGACTCGAACGCGAACAGCGCGGGCAGCCGGCCCGGCTCGGAGATGAGACCCGGTAGCAGCGTCCGGACGCATGCCGACAGCGGCGGCGTCGCCAGTCCGGTCACGGCCCCGAGCGCGACGAGCACGACCGGCGAGGTGCTCGCCGGCAGGACGCCCGTCGTAACGAGCGCCAACGCCGCCACGACTGCGGTGCCGATCAGCACGGCCGTCTGCCCGCGCCGGTCGACGAGCCCTCCGAGGAGCGGCGCCGAGGCCGCGGCCGAGATCGCGTACGCGCCGCTGACCGCTCCGGCGACCGCGAACGAGCCGGTCACACGCTGGGCGTTGACGAGAAGCGCGATGCTGAACATCGCGAGCGGAAGGCGCGCGAGGATCGAGCTTCCAATCAGCGCACGGGCTCCGGGAGCCGAAAGGATGGATGAGGTTGGTCGCTGGTTCGTCGTCATCGTGTGGCCAATCTAGGTCGAAAGCGGCTCACTGATAAGAGCCAATTCCGCACCTAATTGGTGAGCCGCTTTTCGGTGGCCGCCTCAACCGGGCGGTCGCCTGGGCACGCGAGTCAGAGCAGGTCGCCGATCGCGCTGATACCCCGCGCGATCGCCGCTCCGCTCAGGTTCCCGAATCCGAGTACGAGCGCGGGCGGTCCTTCGGTTCTCGACGGCCGGTACGAGCTCATGCCGTACAACCCGATCGAGCGGGCCCTCGCCTCCGCCACGATCGCCTCCTCGTCGGCGTCGGGGCGCAGGCGAGCGACCGCATGGAAGCCGGCCGCGAGTCCTTGCAGGCGGACGTGCGGTGCGTGTCCGGTGAGGGCCGCAACGAGTGCGTCGCGCCGGCCGCCGTAAACGTCGCGCATCCGTCGTAGGTGGCGGTCGTAGTGACCGGACTCCATCAGCGTCGCCAGCGCCAGTTGCTCGAGCGTCGGCGATCCGCGGTCGCTGAGCCGCTTGTCCTCGGTCACCGACTCGAGCAGCAGCGGCGGGCACACGACCCACCCCAGCCGGAGGGCCGGCGCCAGCGACTTGCTGACCGTTCCGATCAAGGCGACCCGATCGGGAGCGAGTCCCTGGAGCGCGCCGACCGGGTCACGGTCGTAGCGGAATTCGGCGTCGTAGTCGTCCTCGACGATCGTGGCGTTCCGCTCGGCCGCCCACGCGACGAGCGCCTGACGGCGTTCGGGAGCGAGCGCGGTACCGGTGGGGAACTGGTGCGTGGGGGTGAGGATCACCGCGCGGACGCCGGTCGCGGCGAGGGCGTCGACGTCGATCCCGCGCTCGTCGATCGCGACCGGAACCGCCTCGATGCCGAGACGCGCGCAGATCTCCAGGTAATCGTCGTCCCCGGGGTCCTCGATCGCCACCTGGCGGATCCCGACGACGGTGAGCGAGCGCAGCACGAGGTTTATCCCCTGCCCGAATCCGGCGCAGATCACGATCCGCTCGGCGTCGGCGACCGTGCCCCGGACCCTTCGCAGGTAGGCAGCGAGCACCTGGCGCAGGACGTCCGCCCCGCGCGGATCGCCGTATCCGAGCTCGGCCGGGGTCGCGTTTCGGCAGCTGTCGCGCATCGCTCGGGCCCAGTCGGAACGCGGGAAGCTCGTGAGATCCGGAACGCCCGGACAGAAGTCGACCGCGAGCCTCAGCGACGGAACAGGGCCCGTCGGCTCCGGGGCCAGCGACGGCGACGGCGACGTCGTGTCCGCAAGCGCGCCCGCCGCCACCCGTGTGGCGGAGCCCGTACGCGAGGTCAAGAAACCTTCCGCCTGGAGTTGGGCGTAGCAGTCGATCACCAGCCCGCGCGAGATCCCGAGCGCCGCCGCCATCGCCCGCGACGACGGGAGCCGCTCCCCGGCCGCCAGTCGGCCCGAGCGGATCGCGTCGCGCAGCCCTCGCTCCAGCTGGACTCGCAGTGGTTCTGGGCGAGTACGGTCGAGCGCCAGCAGAACGTCCGGGCCCAAACCGGTCCACTCTATCGGCATCTGATCGCATCCTACCGGTGGACCGGTTCTCCCTCGTCGGCGCCGGTCGCATATGCTCGCGCGATGGCTGATCCCCGGTGGGCCACATTCGACTGCTACGGCACGCTCGTCGACTGGAACGCGGGCATCCGAGGCGAGCTCGGTCGCCTGTTCGTGTCACCCGGCGCGGACGAGCTGCTGGCGCGCTACCACGCGATCGAGCCGCGCGTGCAGAGCGAGCATCCGGCGTGGAGCTACCGCAAGGTGATGGCCGCTGTTCTGGCCGAGCTCGCGTCCGAGGCGGGGGTTGTGCTCCCAGACGACGAACGCGACGCGCTCGCGCGATCGCTCCCCGGATGGCCGGTGTTCGACGAGGTGCCCGCTGCGCTGGCCGAAGCCTACGACTGCGGATGGAGGCTGATGGCGCTCTCGAACACCGACCGCGACCTGATCGAGGCCTCGATCCAAGTGATCGGGGTTCCGTTCGAAGGCGCGATCGTGGCCTCTGAGATCGGGTCTTACAAGCCGGCGCCGGGGCACTGGCGCGCGTTCTACGAGTCGACCGGGGCCGCCCCCGAACGACATGTGCACGTCGCACAGAGCCACTTCCACGACATCGCGCCGGCGGACGCCCTCGGCATCCGCTCGATCTGGATCAACCGCCTAGGCGAACACGCCGAGCCGGCGCCGACGCGCGAGCTGCGGGATCTTCGCGGCCTCGCAGACGTGCTCGACGGGCTCGTCTGAGTCAGCGCAGCTGCCGTTTGCACAACTTCGGGGTGTTTGTTCGCATCGGGACCCGGTGGCACGGGGGCGGAGCGGTGATCCTCGCGATCGGTCTGGCGTTTGCTGCCCACACCGATCAGCACCAGCCGGAGCGGAGACGATGACCCCGCTGCACGACGATGTCGGCGCGGCTACGGAAGCGTACGCGGCCTACGTGAACGCGCCGCGTGAGGTTCTGGACAGCGATGAGCAACGGCTCTTCGACCAGGATGTCGTGCGGGCGCGTGCGGCGATGGAACGGGCGTGGCTCGAGGCCAAGCCCGTACGCGAGCCGACGTAGACACCGACGCGCGACTCAGCGCGCTGAGGCCAGTCCGGCAACGAGCCCGGCGAGCTCGGACCGGTGCGAAGCCGGACCCGGGACGGTGGCGTTCGGGCCCCGCGGCACGCCGCAACGTTCGCCAACGCCTCCGAGGAGGGTTCAGGCGGGGACCCTCACTGCAGCGGTCGCCGGCGGCGAGCGCTCAGTCGCGGATGGTCCCGTCGAGCGCCATCTGAAGCGGCGAGGGCTCGAGCGGCTCATCGGCCCCTCGAGGCCGGCCGCGCTTTGACCAGTGCGTTCGGACCTCGTGCGCCCGGCAGCTCCGGTAAGTGACCCGCCTGTCGAGCGGCTGGACCGCGAGGCCGCCCTCCGCGTTTTCGGTCACGATCGCGTGGAACCGCCGGCCAAGGCGATCGACCTCGACTATGTCCCCGGTCTGGATTCCCGCGAGCCGCATCGGACCGAAGATTACGTGCGGCCGGGGACGTCGCGGCTCACGAAGCCGGCGAGCGCCTGGCGCGGCGCCCCGGCGCGCACGAGCGGCCACGCGTCGTTGCGCCGACCGGCCGGTGCGCCCAAGCGACGCCGGTTGACATAGAACCTCGATACCCCGTGTGTGGCGGGCGACCGGACGCGTCAGGCGGCGAGGATCTTGGCCTTCTCGGCGGCGAACTCCTCTTCGGTCAGGATGCCCTGCGCCTTCAGGTCGGCGAGATCCTTGAGCTCCTGGATGGTGTCGCGCTGGGGCGGGGCCTGCGCGGGTGCGGCCTGCGGTTGCGCTGCGGCCGCCCGTCCCTGCTGTTCGTAGTACTGCTGCTCGTCCTGCTGAGCCCAGCGATTGGCCTGGCGCCGGCTGACGCCGTTGGAGACCGCGGTCCAGGTCCCGGCGAAGACGGCGGTTCGGGCCATTCCACGAAGTAGTCCTGGCATCCCGTGTCCTTTCGCTATGCGGCCGCTTCGGAGGCCTCGAGCGCGTCAAACAAGGCCTGCACGCCGATCCGCTCGTTGGCGATGAGCACGCCCCCATTGCGTTGGACGGCCCGGATGAACGGCGCAGCCCAGCGGTTCTCATAGACGATCATCACCGCCGCACCCCCCGGCTCGATCTCCGCCGCGGCCAGTGCCGCGTCGTCGTCGTGGAGCATTCCCGTGGACGCGCCGGCGAATGCGGTCAGGTCGCCGGCCGTGTCCTGGTCGAGGTCGGCGAGGTCGAACCCAGAGAACGTCCCGTCGTCGTCCTTACGAACGAACAGCGCGTCGAGGACGCGGATGATCCCGCGGTCGACGAGGTCGAGCAGGATCGGTATCGCGTCGCCGGTCATCGGGGCGCCGGGCGGATAGCCGATCACGGCCACGTCGATCGGGCCAAACGCTTCTTCGGCAGCTTTCATCTGGGTACCTCCCGTCGATCCAGGATGCTCAAGTCAGCGGACGTCCCGCGCGACCTGGAGTCGACCAGACCCGGTTCTCGGAGACATCACCCGTTGCGTATGACGCGCTGCGAGCCGTCGGAGCCGGGTGGGCTATCGAGCCGGAGCGAGGACCAGGCGCGGGCGATCGCGGCGCCGAGCCGACAGTTGCCACGAACGATGTCGAGGTTGACGCCGACGCTCGCGCCGCCGGTGTGTTCGTGGATGTAGTCGAGCAGGAACGGCGTGATTCCCTTACCACGGATCGACGCGGCGTCGGCGGCGCGGAGAGCATCGGCGAGCAGCCGGTCGTGCACGGCCGGGTCGAGCTGTGCCGCCTCGGGGAGGGGGTTCGCGACGAGCATTCCGCCGGGGAGGTCGAGCGTGTCGGCAGCACGCATCACCTCGGCAATCTCCTCGGCGCTGGTCACCGAGAAGTCGACCTTGTAGCCGCTGTCGGTGAGCCAGAACGCGGGGAAGCGTTCGGTGCCGAACACAAGCACGGTCACGCCCAGAGTCTCGAGCCGCTCGAGCGTGGCGCCGATGTCGAGGATCGACTTCACTCCGCCGGAGACGACCGTGATCCGGCAGCTCCCGAGGACGCCCAGGTCGGCCGACTCGTCGAACGTGCTGCCCGCGTCGCGGTGGACGCCGCCGATTCCGCCGGTGGCGAACACGCGGATGCCGGCTCGCCAGGCGAGCAGCGTAGTCGCGGCGACCGTCGTGCCGCCGGTTCCCCCACGCGCCATCGCCACCGGTAGGTCTCTGCCGCTGAGCTTCAATGCTCCGTCGGTGCCGGCCAGGCGCTCGAGCTCGCCGTCGTCGAGGCCGACGTGGGGGACTCCGTCGAGCACCGCGATCGTGGCCGGCACGGCGCCGCCGTCGGCCACCGCCCGCTCGAACTCGAGCGCCGCCTGCAGGTTGTCGGGGCGCGGCAGCCCGTGCGTGATGATCGTCGACTCGAGCGCGACGACCGGATCCCCGACTCGAAGCGCGCCGGCGACCCTGTCGGAGAGGACGATCGTCACTCGCGCACCGTACCCTGGTCGCCCGGCGGCCGCTCGATCCGGATCGCGACCTGCGTTCCCCAGACCACCGCCGCGATCCACGCGGCGCCGGTCAGCCAGCCCGCGATGACGTCGGTCGTCCAGTGGACGCCGAGGTACACCCGCGACCATCCGATGCCGGCGGCGAGCGCGAACGCGAGCCCTTTCGCCGCCCCGCCCGAACGCGCGACGAGGGCGGCGGCCACGAACGCCAACGCCACAAACGTTGCCAGCGACTGCGTGGCGTGCCCTGACGGGAACGATGTCGACGTGACCTTCGTCAACCAGAGGTCGGCCGGCGGACGGGGCCGGTGCACGAAGTGCTTGACGAGGTTGTACAGCCCGAGCGCGCCGGCCCATCCGCCGACGACCAACCCGGCGAGCACGAGGCGCCGTCGGCCGACGAGCAGCACCGCCGCCACCCCGGCAACCGGGATGAGGATCTTCTGGCTTCCGACCGTGGACAGGAACCGCGCCAGCGTCGTCAGGCTCCCGGTTCGGTGGCCGACCATCCATGTCGTGACCGAGGTGTCGAACGAGGTCGACCCGTCCGGTCGCTCGGCGAGGCGCAACAGGTCTCCGCACAAAATCGCGGCAGCCAAAATCGCGGCGAACCAGCCGAGCGTGATCAATGCCAGCAGAGCCGGCGTCGTCGTCCTTCTCGCCAGCCAGGCCACGGGACAGAAGCTATCCCAACGGCTGCCGTCGGAGCGAGAGCGGGAAGAGCCGTGGATGATGTCGGGATGGCGGGCGAACAACGACGGACCCGACCGTCGATCTGCACGATCGGCGACCTCATCCTCGACGTCGTCGTCCTGCCGCATCAGCCGCTCACGTCCGACGCCGACACGCCGGCGACGATCCGGTTCGCCGCCGGCGGTCAGGCCGCGAACGTGGCCGCGTGGGCGTGCGCCCTCGGCTCCCGGAGCCGGCTGATCTGCAAGCGGGGAAGTGACGTCTCGAGCGAGCTCGCCGCCGCCGAGCTCGCACGGCATGGCGTTGAGATCTGCGGCCCGGTGGTCGACGGTCGTGGCGGGGTGGTCGCCTCGATCCGCGACGCGCTAGGCCGCCGGACGATGGCGTCCGATCGAGGTGTCGCGGCGCTGCTGCACCCCGCCGAACTCGATCCGGCGTGGGTGCGGTCGTGCGACGTGCTCCACGTCTCGGGTTACTGCCTGTTGCGCGAACCGATGGCCGACGCGGCCATCGAGGCCGCGCGGCTCGCCCCCCGCGTCACCGTCGATCTGGCCTCGGCCCGTGACATCGAGATCGCCGGGGCGGACCGGTTCACCGCGCGTCTGAAGGCGCTGGGTGCAGATCTCGCGTTCGCCACCGAGGCCGAGCGCGCCGCCGTCCCGGACTTCGATGCGGCCTGGGTGATCAAGCTCGGCGCTCGCGGCGCACGCTTCCCCGAGGGCCTGTACCCAGCGCCCTCGGTCGCGGTGCTCGACACCACCGGGGCGGGCGACGCGCTGGCGGCGGGCTATCTCGTGGGCGGCCCCGAGCTCGCAATGCAAGCCGCGGCGCGGAGCGTCCGGCTGATCGGCGCGATGCCGTCTGAGGGGTGAACGCGCCTACGTACCGCGTGGCGTATCGATCACGACAGGGCCAAACCGTTCGCATCGCCGGCGCCAGGTATCACCCGATCGGGGTGATGTCGCGGCGCTGGGTCCGTCCCAGACTCGTGCTGAAATTCGACCAACATGCGCGCCGCGGTTCACGGACCGGACCCGGCCTTCAAGCCCCACCAAAAGATAGGAGTCAGCTGTGGCGCTGCCCATCGCCTCTTCGTACCCGTTCCTCGACATCCTGTGGACGACGCTCATCGTCTTCGCATGGGTGATCTTCATCTGGATCGCGATCACGGTGCTGATCGACGTGTTCCGCCGCCACGACATATCCGGATGGGGTAAGGCCGCGTGGACGATCTTCATAGTGATCCTCCCGTGGATCGGCGTGCTGGTCTACCTCATCGTCAATCACGACGGGATGTCGGAGCGGCGGATGAAGGAAGTGCAGGCGAGCCAGGCACAGTTCGACCAATACGTGCGCGAGACCGCCGGCGGCGGCTCGGCGGCCGAGATCGAGAAGGCTAAGGCGCTGCTCGACAGCGGCACGATCAACCAGCAGGAGTTCGAGGCGCTCAAGGCGAAGGCCCTCGCCCATTAGCCAGACCCGCTTCGTTCTCTGAACGTACCGCGCCGGGCCGGGTGGTCAGCCGCTCGGCCCGCGCAGGCTGCCGAGGCCCAGCGAACCGTCGCCGGGCTCGGTCGCCGGCGCCTCGGCTTCGGGCGTCTGCGCGCCACCCGACTCGGCGTCACCATCAGGGGCGAGGCTCTCCAACAGGTCTCCGGACGGGACGAAGAACAGGCTCCCGGTGATCGCCGTTGAGAAGTCGAGGATCCGGTCGGTGTTCCCGGGCGGGTCTCCGATGAACATGTTGGTCAGCATCTGCTCGATCAGCTCGGAAGTCCGCGCATACGCGATGTAGTAGGTCCCGAACTCTGACGCGCCGACACTGCCGAACGGCATGTTGAAGCGCATGATCTGGCGCTCCTCACCATCGGGACCCGTGATCACGTTGAGCGCGAGGTGGGAGTTCGGGGGCTTGTCTTCGTCGGGCAACTCGATGTCGTTCAGCTTGGTGCGCCCGATGATGAGCTCCTGCTGTTCGGTCGACAGCGCGTCCCACGCCCGCAGGTCATGCACGTACTTCTGGACGATCACGTAGCTGCCGCCGGCAAACACGGGATCCTCGTCGCCGATCAGGACGGCCTCGCCGGCGGCTTCGCCCTCCGGATTCTCGGTGCCGTCAACGAAGCCGAGCACGTCCCGTTCGTCGAACGAGCGGAACCCGTGCACCTCGTCGACGACGTCGGCGTATCCATGCAGCCGCTCGGTCAGTCGCTGGGCCAGTTCGAAGCACAGGTCGAACCGGTGGGCGCGAATGTGAAACAACAGATCACCGGGCGTCGCGACCGCTTTGTGGCGCGCGCCGTTCAGCTCGCAGAACGGGTGCAGGTCCGCGGGACGCGGACTGCCGGTCAGGCGATCCCAGAAGCCGGCTCCGATTCCCACCACCAACGTCAGCTCGGCCTCGGGCACCCGAAACCCGACCGAGCGCTTCAGTCCCGCTGCATCCGCGAGCAGATCGCCGACCGCTGCCTCGGCGCCCGGCGCCACCGTGAGCACGAGGAAGATCGCGGCTTCCGTCGGGAGGCTGAGGATCGGCTGAGGCTCCGGCGCGGACACGCTCGGCGCAACATACGCCATCGCGGTCGCCCGCCGCTGGCAACCGCGCCGGGTTCAGACGAAGCTGGGGCGCGTGCGAGCGCTCAGGTCGATGGAGCCATCGGATCCTCCCCCGGGCGGAACCCGACCTCTGCTCCCTGGGTTGGATCCTCGTACTCGGCCTCGCCCACCTCGGTGCCCTGGGTGGGGTCCTCACTGAACGACATTTGCGGCTCCTCTCGGTCGTTCGAACCCTGTCTCGCGCTCCGCGTCCGCACGAGCAGCTACGTCCCGGCTGGTTTACCACCGGCGCGCTGTCCTGGCAACACCGGACACGGAACCGTTTGTGTCGAACTGAGGGTCTCAGTGAGCATGACGACTGAACGAAAGGACCAAGACTGATGAATCACACGGAGAATCGTCTCGAGGGCCCTGGCGCCACGGCCGTAGTCGACAGCTTCGAGGCCGAGGGGTTGGAGCGCGCGACCTTCGCCGCGGGCTGTTTCTGGGGCGTCGAGGCTTCATTTCGCGAGATCGAGGGCGTCGTGGCGACCAAGGTCGGATACACCGGCGGGATCACGGCGGACCCCACCTACGAGCAGGTGTGCTCGGACACGACCGGCCACGCCGAGGCAGTCGACGTCTGGTTCGACCCGGCGTTGGTCAGCTACGACCAGCTGCTGAGCGTGTTCTGGACGATCCACGACCCGACCACGCCGAACCGGCAGGGATGGGACCTCGGCAGCCAGTACCGCTCGGCGATCTTCTTCCACGACGCCGATCAGGAGAGGCTGGCGATCGCCTCGCGCGATGCTCGTCAGGCGTCGCGGAGCCGGCCGATCGTCACCCAGATCGTCGCGGCGCCGCAGTTCTATGACGCCGAGGAGTACCACCAGCGCTACTTCGAGAAGCACGGCGGCGCGGCCTGCGCGACGACGTTGCGGTAGCCGGAGCGCGTCAGCCCTCCTCGGGCCGGAGGTATGGCTCGAGGAGGGCTCGAAGCTGCATGCGCCCCCGATGCAGCCGGCTCTTGAACGCGGCCTCGCCGACGCCGACGATCTCGGCCGCCTCGTGGGTCGAGAGGCCCTCGATATCTCGCAGGACGACCGCCGCGCGCCACTCCATCGGGAGCTGCTCGAGCGCGCGTTCGAGGGTTTGCTCGAACTCGTGATCGAGCGTTTGTGCCTCGGGGCCGAGGTTCGGCGACTCCGGTAGCGAGACGACCGGGTCGTCGCGATCCGGATCGGCCTCGGCGCGGGGAGGGGGCCGGCGCGCCAGTCGCCGCTGGGCCTCGTTGAAAGCAATTCGGTACAGCCAGGTCGAGAACTGCGACCGCCCCTCGAAGCGGGGCAGGCCGCGCCAGGCGCGCAGGAACACTTCCTGCGCGACCTCGTCGGCCTCGCTCGCGTCAAGTCCAAAGCGCCGCAACGCGCCGAGCACGCGGTCGGCGTGGAGCATCACCAGCTCGGCGAACGCTTCCTCGTCGCCCCCGCGAGCTCGTCGGATCAGCTCGTTCTCGGAGCTCGGCCCAAAGCTCACGCCGGGGTTATACCGTGCCCCGCCGCCTGCCCGGCGGGCGTCACGCGAACGTGCGCCCGCCGCACCTGCGTTCTGCTAACTCTCGTCGAACTCGAGCGAGCAGGAGTTGATGCAGTAGCGCTCCCCGGTCGTGCCTGGACCGTCGGGGAACACGTGACCGAGGTGCCCGCCGCACGCGGCGCAGTTGACCTCGATCCGGTGCATGCCGTAGCTGTAATCGTCGACGAACTCGACCTTGGCCCGGTTCGCAGGCTCGGTGAAGCTCGGCCAGCCGGTCCCGGACTCAAATTTCGTCTCCGAGGAGAACAGCTCTGCGCCGCAGCCCGCGCAGCGATAAGTCCCGTCGCGCTTCTCGTGCACGTACGCCCCGGTGAATGGCGGCTCGGTGCCCTTCTGGCGCAGCACCTCATACTGGACCGGCGTCAGCTGCTCACGCCACTCGCCGTCGGTCTTCTCGACGCGCGGCTGGACGGTCTCGTTCTGAGTATTGATGTTGTCGTTCATGCCTCGTTTGACCCGCCTGGGTCCCGGAACGGTTCAGTCAACCCTCCGGGTTGTGCAGCCGCACCCGGACCGACGCCGCGATCGCGGTCACGCCGATCCCGCCGGCCGGGGCCGGCAGGCGCCCCAGTCCATCCACGACGGCCCGCAGACCCGACAGCAGCCGGCGGCATTCCTCACACTCGCCGAGGTGGCGCGCCATCCTGTCCAGCGCACTCGCACCGAGCTCGCGGTCCAAATACTCCGACATGTGCTCCGGAGCCCACTGGTGGTCGCGCGCAAAGCGCGCTCGGTCCTCGAATGTGCCCATGTCTCGTCCGACCCAGTCTATGTTCAAAGCGGTTCAGCTCCGGCGACCCGCGTCCGGCGAGCGATGAGTTTTGCGCTCGATCGCAGTCTGTAGGGGCGTGCGATCCGGGCTCATTGCGACCATCGATGGGAAGGACTCGAGATGGCCAAATTGATCTATTCGGCAATTGCCTCGCTCGACGGCTATGTCGAGGACGAACACGGCAGATTCGACTGGGCCGCGCCGGATGACGAGGTGTTTGCGTTCGTCAACGAGCTGGAGCGGCCGATCGCGACCTACCTCTATGGGCGCCGGATGTACGAGACGATGCTCTCCTGGGAGACCGTCAGCACCGGTCCCGAGCGATCGGCGGTCAGCCGGGAGTTCGCGGAGATCTGGCGAGCGGCCGAGAAGGTCGTGTACTCGCGAACTCTTCATACCGTGTCGACCGCCAGGACGCGCCTCGAGCGCAAGTTCGAGCCCGATGCGATCCGGCGGCTGGTGCAGACGTCCGCGGGCGATCTGACCGTGGGTGGCGCCGAGCTCGCCGGCGAGGCGATGCGGGCGGGGCTGGTCGACGAATGCCAGCTGCTGCTGACCCCGATCATCGTGGGCGGCGGCAAACGCGCACTGCCTGGCGACGTCCTGGCACGGCTCGAGCTGCTCGACGAGCGGCGCTTCGACGGCGGCGTGGTCCATCTCCGCTACCGCGTGGGTGCCTGACCGTGGGCGGCGATCAGCGGAGGTTCGCGTGCGGTTGACGACGGAGCGCGGGAGTGCCGGCGAACCGAGACTGGATCGCTCGGACCTGGGCCGCATACGACTCGCACGCGGATTCCTCTCGATCGAGAGCGGCCCCGTACGCCGCGAACGCTACCGCTCGATCGGCGGGGGCGGCATCCAGGAACCGCTCGTAAGCAGCGCGCACGTCCCAGCACGCGGTTCGCCAATCGCAGTACAGCTCGATCATGCGATCAACCAGCTCCGGACGGATTTCGCTACTCATGCAGGCCACACTAGGAAGTTGCTGGTTCGCGCGGAAGGTCCAATCCGCGGGGCGATCACAGGACCAACCCCTCGGCCCGCTCGCGCTCGGCCTGCTCCGCCGGGTCTTACGATCTGATCGGCAGTGGATATCCATCTCGTCTTGGATCGAGCGGCGCCCCTGCGGGCCCAGTTGGAACGCGAGCTGCGCGTCGCGATTCGCTCCGGCCGGCTGCGCGCCGGGGCGAAGCTGCCGCCGAGCAGGTTGCTGGCCGACGAGCTCCAGGTCTCGCGCGGGGTCGTCGTCGAGGCGTACTCGCAGCTTGCCGCCGAGGGCTACCTCGTCGCCCGTTCCGGAGACGGGACGAGGATCGCGGACGGGCTGGCCCAGCAGCCGCCGGCGCGGCGCGCGCCGTCGGGCGGAGTCCGACGAGTTCGGTACGACCTCCGCAGTGGCATTCCCGACCTGTCCTACTTTCCACGTCGCGAGTGGCAGTCGGCGATGACGACCGTGCTCCGCGAGCTGCCCGATGCGGCCCTGTCGTACGGGTCGCGTCGCGGCCTGCGCCGGTTGCGCGTGGCGCTAACGGAGTATCTGGGGCGCGTACGGGCGGTCGTCGCCGAGCCCGAGCGCGTGTTCATCTCCTCGGGGGCGGCGCCGGTCATGAGCCTGATCTGGCAGACGCTCCGGCAGCGTGGCGCCGCGCGGGTGGCGGTCGAGGACCCGGGGTGGCGGGCGATACCCGAGTCGATCGCGCAGGCGGGGCTCGAGGCGGTCCCAGTCGCGGTCGACGAACACGGGCTCGACGTGGCGGGGCTGGAGCGCATCGAGGTCGACGCGGTCGCGCTGTCTCCCGCGCACCAATACCCGACGGGCGCAGTTCTGGCTCCCGTCCGCCGGACCCAGTTGATCGCGTGGGCGCGGCGTCGCGGGGCGCTGATCGTCGAAGACGACTACGACGCCGAATATCGCTACGACCGCGAACCGATCGCCTCGCTCCAGGGCCTCGCTCCCGACTGCGTCGCCTATGTTGGGACGGCCAGCAAGACGCTCGCGCCGGCGGTGCGGCTCGGGTGGGGGCTGGTGCCGAGTCACCTCGTGGGCGAGATGGCCGGGCAGCAAGGAGTCGCGCGCGCGGCGCCCAGCGTGCTCACCCAGGCCACGTACGCGACGCTGCTCGAGCGAGGAGAGATCGATCGCCACCTTCGCCGCACCCGCCGCGTGTATCACTCCCGCCGGAACGCGCTGATCGACGCGCTCGCACAGTGGTTGCCCGAGGTCGCGGTCGCCGGCGCCGCAGCCGGGCTGCACGTGATCGCGTGGCTGCCAGACGGTATGAGCGAGTCGGCGATCAGCGACGCGGCGACGAGCCGTGGCGTGGCGCTCCACACCCTGCACGACGACTGTGCGGTGACAGCACCGCGTCCCCCGGCGCTCGTGCTCGGATACGGACTCACCGCGGAGCCGGCGATCCCGCGGGCCGTTCGCGAGCTGGCGGCGGCCGCCGGCCTGTAGCGGCCGGACGGAATGGTCCACCGAACGCGGGCTCACTTGGTCCTCCCCAAACCGCGGGCGCAGTCGTACGATCGCCGTCCACGGCCGCACCGGAGCGGAGGCAGCTCGTCATGGAAGTCGGAGGCACCAACCGCGCTCTCGTCATCGGGGCTCACGGCGTCCTCGGCGCCCTGACCGTCCGGGCGTTCGAAGGCGCCGGCTGGGAGGTTCGGTCGGGTGCGCGCCGACCGCGGCCGGGGGAGGTCGAAATCGACCTCGGCCGGCGGGATTCGGTAGCCGCCGCCGTCGACGAGCACGAGCTCGTGGTCAACACCGTTCCCCATCCCGAACTCCTCGCCGAACGGCACGTCCTCGAGCACGGGGGCGTGCTGATCAACGTCTCCGACCTGCCTGCCGCGGCCGGGCGATCGCTTCGCGCGGTCGCCGGCGGAGCGCGAGGAACCGTCGTGATGAACGCCGGCCTGGCCCCCGGGGTGACCACGATCGTCGCGGCGGATCTGCTCAGCCGGCATCCCTCCGCCGGGGAGCTCGAGATCGTGTTCACGCTGTCCCTCACCGTCCCCCGCGGCCCGGCGAGCGCGGATTTCATCTATCGCGGGCTGACCGCGCTGGCCCGACACCGTACCGCGGTCGTTCCACTTCCGAGACCGTTTGGCGAGCGACGATGCTTGGGCTTCGGCGAGGGCGACGCCGGCTGGCTGGGCGGCATCGCCGAAGGCCGGATCGTTCGCCAGTACGTCTGCATCGCCGAGCCGGCGGTGCATCAACAGCTGCTGGAGCTCAACGGACTGGGAGCGATGACGAACCTACCGAGATCGCTGATCGGATCGAGCAAGCAGCGCGTGAACCCGACGGCCAGCAGTGAACCGGTCGCCCATTGGATCGCCGCGATTCGCGCCGGACGGAGGTTGAGCGTTCGGACGGTTGAGTGTCTGGGGGATTTCCGCGGCGCCGCCCGCAGCACAGTTGTGTTCGCGGATGCGCTGCGGGCGCATCCGGCCGCGCGTGGATGCTTCGATCCCGAGGAGATCTGGACGCTGACCGGCGTCGAGGCCAACCTGCGTGCCGCCGGCATCACGGTCGCATCGCCGGCCGCGCCGAGTTGACGCACCCGCGTCACATCGGCAGGTCGCGGCGGGTCTTGCCTGTCAGATTGGGGCAAACACAGATGATGCGACAGGAGGTGCCCGATGGCACGGATTCAAGGAGTACCGCGCGAGGAGGCGGGTCCGATCGTCCGGGTCGTGTACCGGTTCATGCGGCGGGGCATGAAGAACATGACCGGACGCGATCCCGCCCACGGGAGCGGCATCGAGCCGGTCGAGGTCTGGGCCCACCAGCCGAAGATGATGAGCGGCATGGGCAAGTTCCAGCAGGCCGTGAGAAAGGGGAACACGGTCGACGAACGGCTCAAGTACCTCGTCGAGCTGAAGGGAGCGCAGATGATCGGCTGCGAGTACTGCGTCGATCTCGGCTCCCAGATCTGCCGGAACTCCGGCTTTTCCGACGAGGAGCTGCTGGCGCTCCCGCGCTACCGCCAGAGCGACCTGTTCTCCGAGCGTGAGAAGGTGGCGCTCGACTACGCCGTCGCAGTGATGCGTACACCGGTGGAGGTCACCGACGAGCTGTTTGCGCAGATGAAGCAACAGTTCAGCGACGAACAGATCGTGGAGATCACCGCGCTGCTGACGCTCGTAAACCTCGATCGCTTCAACGCCGCATTCCGGATCGGCTCCGCGGGGTTCTCGGAGGGCATGGTGTGCGTGCCCGCGGATCGACCTCCGGCCCCACCATCGCTCGCGAACCTCGGCTGACGCGTCGCCTTGTTAAGTTGCCGGCTCCGCTCGCGGAGGCTCGGCGACTTTGGACCACGTGATCGACAGACGGGCTCGCAACATCGCGCTGCTTGTGGCGGCGTGCTTCTTCATGGAGCTGCTCGACGGCACGATCGTGATCACCGCGATCCCGAGGATCAGCGCGTCGCTCGGGGTCTCGCCGGGAACGGCTGGGCTGGTCGTCACCGCGTACCTGGTGACGGTGGCGGTCCTGATCCCGCTCAGTGGCTGGATGACGCTCCGTTACGGATACCGCTGGGTGTTGATGTCCGCGATCGGGCTGTTCACGCTCGCCTCGCTCGGGTGTGCGGCGAGCCAGAGCTTTGGCGAGCTCGTCGCGATGCGTGTGCTCCAGGGTGCCGGCGGCGCGATGATGGTGCCGGTCGGCCGAATGGTCGTGTTCGAGCGGGCTGCGAAGTCGCAGGTCATGCGGCTGATGTCCTTCATCGTGTGGCCCGCGCTGCTCGCGCCGGTGATCGCGCCGCTCGCGGGGGGCGTGATCACCACCTACGCGAGCTGGCGCTGGCTGTTCCTGATCAACGTTCCGCTCGGGCTCGCTGGTCTGATCTGCGCCCGGCGACTGATCGACGGCCGGCCCTCGGAGGCGGCGCCACGCCTGGATGTTCCCGGGGTGCTCCTCACCTGCGGTGGGCTGGCCGGGTTCACCTACGCCGCTCACCTCGCGGCCGATGCGCGCCCGCATTGGCCGCTCGTGGCGGTACTCGGCCTGGCCTCGGTCGTTCTCCTCGTGGTGGCGACCTGGCACCTGCTCAGAACCTCGACGCCACTCGTCGACCTGCGAACCCTGAGGATCCCCACGTTCGGCAACGCGATGGCCGGCAGCAGCCTGATCTGGCTGGTTATCGGCGCGATCCCGTTTCTCTTGCCGCTGCTGTTTCAGACGGTATTCGGCTGGAGCCCGATCAAGTCAGGCGCGCTCGTGCTGTTCGTGTTCGTCGGCAACATCGCGATCAAGCCACTCACGACGGCCATGTATGGCAATTACGGGTTTCGGCGCGTGTTGGTGGCCGCGTCGGTATGCCTGACCCTGACGACGATCGGGTGCGCGTTCCTGACCGCCGGCACGCCGGTCGTCGCGATCGCGCTTCTGACCCTGGTCAGCGGCGCCGCCCGGTCGGTCTCGATGACCGGCTACACGACGCTCGCGCTCAGCGACGTGCCGCCGGCACAGATGCGAACCGCAAACGCCCTGGCGAGCACCGCCCAGCAGCTGTTCACCGGCCTCGCGGTGGTGCTGGCCACGCTGGCGCTCCGGCTCGGCGACGCGCTCGGCAACCTGTCCGCGGCGTCGCACGGCGCTCGATTCGCCTACGTGATCGCATTCCTCGTGATCAGCGTCGTCGGCGCACTCGCCACCGCGCTCGCGCTCCGACTGCATCCATCGGCCGGCGACGTGCTCACAGCGAGGGCGACCGCTCCGGCCGGGTTGCGAGGCCCGACCCGGCCGTAGCTGAGAACGTCTTCGAGAACGGCGGCCAGCAATATCGCCGGGGTTTGTCGAGGCGCGCGCGGAGCAACGAGCCCACGCGAGCGACGGCCGTGCCGATCGCGTTCACCTGGGTGAACGGCCGCCGGCAGCCAGCAGTCCGCGTGAAGCCGCCGTATTTAAACAATTCCCGCGGGCGCCGCGGTGGCGACTAGATTCCTCTTGGGTCCGCCGGGTTTCGCGAGGGGAATGGAGCAGACGATGGCTGACAACATCAGGAGGAGGCGGGCCGCGGAGTTCATCGAGCCGTTCCGGGTCAAGCCCGGATCGAGGGTCAGGCTCGGCAAGGACTTCGACCCTTCGTACAAGGCCGGGGTGAAGAAGAAGCGCGACGGCGTGGCGCTGCTCGAGGGAGGCGTGCAGCTGCTGTCCGAGTACCAAGCCCGGCTCGCCGCTCAGGACACATGGGGCGTGCTCCTGGTTCTTCAGGCGATCGACGCCGCCGGCAAGGACGGGACGATCCGCCACGTGATGAGCGGGGTCAACCCACAGGGGGTGTCGGTGCACAGCTTCAAGGTCCCGTCGGCCGAAGAGCTCGACCATGATTATCTGTGGCGCTACCACAAGCACCTGCCCGCCCGTGGCGAGATCGGGATCTTCAACCGCTCCCACTACGAGGAGGTGCTCGTCGTCCGGGTACATCCTGAGAACCTGGGGCGCGAGAAGCTGCCGCGGTCGGCAACGCGAGCCGACGTCTGGAAGCGGCGCTATCGCGAGATCAACGACTGGGAGCGGTACCTGACCGACAACGGGTTCCGGATCGTGAAGGTGTTTCTGAACCTGTCCAAGGAGGAGCAGCGGTTCAGGTTCCTGCGGCGCCTCGATCTGCCGGACCACAACTGGAAGTTCTCGAACGCCGATGTTCGGGAGCGCGAGCGTTGGGACGACTACCAGAAGGCGTTCTCCGAGATGCTCTCGCACACGAGCACCGAGTGGGCGCCTTGGTACGTGGTACCCGCCGACCGGAAGTGGTTTGCGCGGATCGCGGTGGGTGCTGTACTCGTCCACGCCCTGATGGAGATCGACCCCCGATTCCCGAAGGTCGACGAGAAACAGCGCGGGGCGCTGCACGAGGCCAAGCGGATCCTCGAAGCCCAGGCGCCCAAGGGCGCGGCGCCCGACCCGTTCGAGGAGGAGTCCAGCGCGGCGAGCGCCCACGCGAGCGATGGCCGCAATGGGCACGAGCCGGACCAGGAGGTCCGCGCCCCGTCTGACCAGCCGGCATCCGAGTAGCCGCACCAATGGCAGCGACAGCGCGTTCACAGGCACCTCACGCCGCCGACGCGGACGGTTGGTACGGCGTCTCCCCGGACGAGGTCGCGGCGAGGCTCGGCGTCGATCCGTCCGTCGGGCTCTCGAGCCAGAAGGCAGCCGAGCTGCTCGCTCAGAACGGCCCGAACGCGCTTCCCGCCGAGGCGTCGGTGCCCGGCTGGAAGCGATTCGCCGACCAGTACCGGAGCTACATGCAGATCATCCTGCTGGCTGCGGCGATCGTGTCGCTCGCGATCAAGGAGTGGAGCACCGGCGTCCTGCTGATCCTGATCACGGTGCTCAACGCGGTCGTCGGGCTGCGCCAGGAGGGCAAGGCGCAGAGCGCGATGAACGCGCTCAAGGCGATGGTCAAGGCGACCGCGCGGGTGCGCCGCGATGGCTCCGAGGCCGAGACCCCGGCCGAAGAGGTGGTGGTCGGCGACATCGTCGTGCTGGAGGCCGGCGACGACGTCCCGGCGGACGGGCGGATCATCGCGGCGAGCTCGCTGCAGATCGACGAGGCCGCTCTGACCGGCGAGAGCGTCCCGGTCTCGAAGGGCGTGGCGGTGCCCGAGGGCGACGACCTCGGGCCCGCCGACCAGACCGACATGGCGTTCATGCACACGCCGGTCACGCACGGGAGCGGCGTGATCGTCGTGACCGCGACCGGCGGCGACACGCAGGTCGGGAAGATCGCCGGGATGCTCGCGACGACGACGCGCGAGCAGACGCCCCTGACGAAGCAGCTGAACACGCTGACGCTGTGGATCGCGGCGGCGGCCGGCGTGACGATGGTGATCATGTTCGTGCTCGGAGCCCAGCGCGGCCTGTCGTCGACGGTGGTGTTCACGAGCGCGGTCGCGCTCGCGATCGCGGCGATCCCGGAGGCGATGCCGACGGTGCTCCAGGTGGTCATGTCACTCGGGGCGGCCGACCTCGCGCGGCACGGCGCGGTGCTGACGGATCTCGCCTCGGTCGAGACGCTCGGCTCGACCTCCGCGATCAACTCGGACAAGACCGGGACGCTGACGATGAACCAGATGACCGCCGTCGAGGTACTCGACCCGACCGACCGATACACGATCTCGGGTTCCGGCTACGAGCTCGAGGGCAAGGTCCAGCACGCCGCCGGCTCGACGGACACGATCGACGACGCGATCCTGCCCTACGTCGTGGCGAGCGACGCGACGCTCGTTGACGGCAAGGTGGTGGGCGATCCGACCGAGGGCGCATTGCTGGTGCTCGCGTACAAGGCCGGCCTCGACATCGACGCCACCCGTGGCGAGCACCCACGACTCGCGACGCTGCCGTTCGACCCTACGTACAAGCTGATGGCGGCGTTCACCAAGGCGACCGACGCCTCGGGCAACGACATCGTGCGCTGCTACGTGAAAGGCGCGGCACCGGCGGTGATGAGTCACGCCTCGAGCGCGCTGTCCGCTGGGACGAGCATTCCGTGGGACGATGATCTGCGGGGACGGGCGGAGGCGAACGTACAGAGGATGGGCGAGGCGGGGCTGCGGGTGATGGCGGCGGCGTACCGCGACCTCGACCCGGCCTCGTTCGATGCCGACGGCGACCTGCTCGGCTACGTCGAGGGGCTCGAGATGACGAGTCTCGTCGGCATGGTCGACCCGGCTCGCGCGGAGTCGCTGCCTGCGGTGCAGGATGCGCAGTCCGCGCACATCCGAGTGCGGATGGTCACGGGCGACGATGTCATCACGGGCGCGGCGATCGCCAAGGAACTCGGGATCGAAGGGGAGGCGATCCTTGGCGCGGAGTTCGCGGCGCTCGACGAGTCAGAGCGGCTGGAGAGGATCGATCAGATCGGCGTCGTCGGGCGGGTCGCCCCCGAGCACAAGGTGCTGCTGGTCGACACGCTCAAGAAGCAGGGTCACGTCGTGGCGATGACCGGCGACGGGGTGAACGACGCGCCGTCGATCAAGGCCGCGCACATCGGCGTGGCGATGGGCAGCGGCACCGAGGTGGCCAAGAACGCGGCTCGGATGATCCTGACCGACGACAACTTCGCGACGATCGTGCGCGCGGTCTCGGAGGGACGCAAGCTCTACGACAACCTGAGCAAGTACGTCCGGTTCGTGCTGATTTCGTTGGTGGCGTTCGTGCTCACGTTCCTCGGGGCGACGATCCTGAACATCGCCGAGGGCCAGCCGTTCTCGCCGGCCCAGGTCCTCTACATCCACTTCTTCGTCAGCGCGCCGTTCGGAGTCGCGCTCGGCCTCGACCAGGCGACCGCGGGGCTGATGGATCGCCGGCCGCGCCCCAGCACCGAGTCGATCGTGAACCGCGGTGTGCAGCTCACCTCGGGACTGGTCGGGCTGTATATGGCGATCGTCATGGACCTGCTGATCTACTTCGGCAAGCAGCACTACCACAGCACCGCGGTCGGATCGTCGATCGGGCTGAGCGCGTTCGCGTTGATGCTGATTGTGGCCGCGTACGAGTGCCGCAGCGTGTCGGGCTCCGTGCTGACGACGGACACGTTCGACAACTCCAAGATGAACTGGACGGCCGCGGCGGAGCTTCTGCTCGCCGTGATGATCACGCAGATGGACTTGTTCAACCGTCTGCTCAAGACGACGCCGCTCACCTCTCCGCAGTTCGGATTGTCGGTGGCTTCCGCGGTACTGCTGCTCGTGCTGTGGGAGATCGGCAAGTTCGCCGCCCGGCGTCAGTGACCCGCGCGTAGCCGCTTCGATGGCATCGCCCTCGCTCCCCGGGATCCGATCGCTGGCGGGCTACCGGACGGCGTGGCTGCGCAGCGATGTGGTCGCGGGCGTGGTGCTGACGACGCTGCTCGTGCCGCAGGGGATGGCCTATGCGGAGCTCGCGGGTCTGCCGGCGATCACCGGTCTGTACACCACGATCCTGTGCCTGATCGGCTACGCCGTGTTCGGCCCGTCGCGGATCCTGGTGCTCGGCCCGGACTCGTCGCTCGGGCCGATGATCGCGGCCACGATCCTGCCGATCCTCGGCTCCGGCGGCAGTCCCGAGCGTGCGATCGCGCTCGCGTCGATGATGGCTCTGATCGTCGGGGCGATCATGATCCTCGCCGGGATCGCGAAGCTCGGCTTCATCGCCGACCTGCTCTCGAAGCCGACGCAGATCGGCTATATGAACGGCCTGGCGCTGACGATCCTGATTGGCCAGTTGCCGAAGCTGTTCGGGTTCTCGACCGACGCCAACGGCCTGATCCACGAGGCGCACGCGTTTATCCACGGTGTGGCGGCGGGCGAGACGGTGGGGGCCGCAGTCGCGATCGGACTGGTCAGCCTGGCGGTGATCCTCGCGCTCGGTCGGTGGCTGCCTCGGGTCCCAGGGGTGCTCGTGGCGGTGGTCGTCGGGATCGTGGCGGCGTCGGCATTCGATCTCGGCGCCCACGGCGTCTCGCTCGTGGGGACGCTCCCCAAGGGATTTCCGCCGCTCACCGTGCCCAACCCGGTGTCCGATCTTCCGCTGCTGGTAGCCGGCGCGCTCGGCATCGTGCTGGTCGCGCTCGCGGACACGATCTCGACGGCGTCGGCGTTCGCCGCACGCACCGGACAGGAGGTCGACGGGGACGGCGAGATGATCGGGATCGGCGCCGCGAACATCGCAGCCGGCTTCTTCCAGGGATTCCCGGTCAGCACGAGCGGCTCACGGACCGCCGTCGCCGAGCAGGCCGGCGCCAAGACGCAGGTCACCGGCGTTGTCGGTGCGGCGCTGATCGTGCTGATGCTCGTCCTCGTTCCCGGGCTGCTCAAGAACCTCCCGAACCCCACGCTGGCCGCCGTGGTGATCGCCGCGTCGTTGTCGCTCGCCGACATCCCCGGGGTCGTGCGGCTGTGGCGGCAGCGGCGCATTGAATGCCTGCTGTCGCTCGCCGCGTTCCTCGGCGTGGCGCTCCTGGGAGTCCTCGAGGGCATCGCGGTGGCGGTGGGGCTGTCGATCCTGAACGTCTTCCGCCGAGCCTGGCGGCCCTACCAGACGACGCTCGGGCGAGTCCCGGGGCTGGCCGGCCAGCACGACCGTCAGCTCCACCCCGACGCGGAGGAGCTTCCCGGCCTTGTGATCTTCCGGTTCGACGCGCCGCTGTTCTTCGCCAACGCGCGGACGTTCCGCGATCAGGTTCGGACGCTCGCGGGCGCCGATCCGCGACCAAGCTGGATCGTGATCGCCGCCGAGCCGATCACCGACGTCGACACCACAGCCGCGGACATGCTCGGCGACCTCGACGAGGAGCTCAACGCGAGGGGAACGTCGCTCGTGTTCGCCGAGCTCAAGGACCCGGTTCGGGAGAAGCTCGAGCGATACGAGCTGATCGGTCCGCTCGACCCCGACCATTTCTTCCCGACCCTCGACGGCGCGTTGCAAGCGTTCCGTCAGAAATCCGGCGCCGACTGGGTGGCTGCACCCTGACCGCGGGTATGCCGGCACGAGTTCTGGGGATTTCTCACGCGTCGTCGTTGCCCGCAAGGTTCAATTCGGGCGTCGGCTGGGAGTCACGCTCGTGAGCGTGAACGCGGTCGACGATCCGCCGGCCTAGTCTGAGCGCCGATCGTGGGCGACATCTTCGTGCTGGCGTTCACCGCCGCGTTGAACCCGACACTCGTCGCGGCGTCGACGCTGATGATGCTGCTGCCGAACCCCGTGCGTCTCATGTTCGGATACCTCCTGGGCGCGCTGCTGACGAGCGTCACCCTGGGGCTGCTGATCGTCGCTGAGCTCGATGGATCGGGCGCGGTCTCGACGACAAAGAAGACGCTGAGCCCGGCCGCGACGATCGCGCTCGGGTGCATTGCGCTCATCGGCGCGCTCGTCCTCGGCACCGGCCGCCACCTCGGCAGCGCGGACCGCCGGGCCGCGCGCGAACAGAAGAAGAAGGAGAAGGGGCCGCCCCGCTGGCAACAAGCACTCGGCAAGGGATCGGCGCGGGTGACGTTCGTCGTCGGGGCATTGCTGACGCTGCCCGGCGCCTCGTATCTGGCCGGGCTGAGCAGGATCAACAAGGCGAACTACTCGACGCCCAAGACCGTCGTGGTCATCGTCGTCTTCAACCTGATCATGCTGGCGCTCCTGGAGGTCCCGCTGATCTGCTTCGTGGTCGCCCCGGAGTGGACGCCGAAGGCCATCGACCGGGCCAAGGCATGGATCGGCCGGCACGCGCGCCGGTTCGCGGTCACGGTGCTCGCGGTACTGGGGGCGCTGCTCGTGCTCAAGGGCGTGCTCGAGCTGGCGTAGGCGAGACCGGACGGCGGGACGCTCACGCTCGCGGTCTTGCTCGTGATCTGCGTGAGGGTCTTTGAGATGCTGCTCGCGATGCTCGATGCCGCGCCGAAACCGCGTCCAGCGATGAGCACAGCGAGCAGGCCAGGGCCAGCGATCTTGAGCCGAAACGCTAAGGCGTCCCATCGGATACGCGCGCTCGGCCGCTCCTTGGCCGCCGGTGCGGCGATGAGAGCTTTCTAAGCTCACCGCACGTACACGGCGAAGAAGTCCCTGTCGTCGGGGGTGAGGTACCTGCCTCCAATCCGATCTACGGCGCCGCCAAGGCGGGTCTCGATGCACTCGCCCAGGGCCTCTCCGACGCGACTATGTCCAGCGGCGTGCGCGCGCTCGTCGTCCGGCCGGGGTTCGTCAAGACACGGATGACCGCCGACGCCCAGGCGGCGCCGTTTGCGACGACGCCGGAGGTCGTCGCGACGGCGACGGTGGCCGCTCTCGGCGGACACGCCGGGGACGATCTGGGTGCCGGGCCGCCTGCGCCTGATCTTCGCGATCCTGCGGCATCTGCCACGGAGCATCTACCGGAAGCTCCCGGTGGGAGACCGGGAGTGCTGCTCGCCGATGTCGGCATCGCGATCCTCGCCGCGATCGTCGTCTTGACGATCAGTCCCGGCCTGGCGGTGGCGTCGCTCATCGCGATCGCGGTACTGATCGCGTGCGCGATCAGCTTCCGACGCGAGTCGCGGCGCCGGCGGCGCACCAGCGGGCCCCGTCGGCGCACCAGCTGACCTTTGTGTAGGCTGCGAACTCGGTGCTTCGGTGTAGTCGCGACCGGCGTGTTGGACGACTGCCATGACTGCGCCGCCCGTAATCGCGACGAGCGGGCTTTCGAAGGACTATGGGTCCGGTCGTGGGCTGTTCGGGTTGGATCTGGAGGTCCGGCAGGGGGAGGTGTTCGGCTTCCTCGGCCCGAACGGCGCCGGCAAATCGACGACGATGCGGCTGCTGCTCGACCTGATCAGGCCGACCGCAGGCTCGGGGCGCGTGCTCGGGCTGGATACCGTCAGTGACAGCCTCGAGATCCGGCGCCGGGTCGGCTTTCTCCCGGGTGATCTCGCGCTGTATCCGAAGCTGACCGGGCGGGCGATGCTCGACTACCTCGCGCAGCTCCGCGGCGGGGTCGACCCGCGCACCCGAGACGCGCTCGTCGAGCGTTTCGGCGCCGACATCGACCGCCCCGTCCACCAACTGTCGACCGGCAACCGGCAGAAGCTCGGCCTCGTCCAAGCGTTCATGCACGAACCCGAGCTGTTGATTCTCGATGAACCGATCGCGGGACTCGACCCGCTCGTACAGCAGAGTTTCCACGAACTGCTCGGCGAGGTGAGCGCCGAGGGCCGCACCGTGTTCCTGTCGTCGCACACGCTGTCGGAGGTGGAGCGCGTCACGAAGCGCTTGGCGATCCTTCGCCAGGGACGGCTTGTGGTCGTCGATTCGCTGGAGAATCTTCGCAAGGTCGCCGTCCAACGCCTCGAGATCGAGTTCGCCGAGCCGGTCGGCGCCGACGAGTTTCGCTCACTGCCCGAAGTCACGGAGGTGCACGTGGATGGACGAACCGTGACCGTCGGTTTCGAGGGATCCGCGGATGCAGTCGTGAAGGCGGCAGCCGCACACGAGGTGCGCGCGATCCGTCCTCACGATGAGGACCTCGAGGACATCTTCCTCCACTACTACCGGTCGGAGGCCGCCGCGTGAGCTTGCCGGTGGCGAAGATCGCGCTGCGTCTGCGACTGCCCGCGGCGGCGTCCGCCGCCGCTGGGCTGATCGCCGTGATGATCGCCGTCGGCGCGCTGTTCCCGTCGGTCGGACACACGATCGGGACGCTCAACGTTCCCAGGAGCGTCTCGAACCTGCTCGGCGGCGGGGACTACGGAACGATCACGGGCTGGTTTCGCAGCGAGATCGCCGCCATCTACGGCCCGCTCGTGATCGGGGCCCTCGCAATCACCGGCGCATCGGCGACGACCGCCGGCGAGGAGGAGGACCGGATTCTCGGCCTCGTGCTCGCCCATCCGGTCCGGCGCCACCGGCTGGTCGCTTCCAAGGCAGGGGCGATCGCGGTCGTCGTGCTGATCATCGCGGCCGGGACCTGGATCGGGCTGGTCGTCGGCGTGGCCGTCGGCGGCGGCGGGATCACGCTCGTGCACATGACCGCGCTCGCCGTCCAGCTCGCGTTCTTCGGCTTCGCGACCGGAGCGCTCGCGATCGCGCTCGGGGCCGGCACCGGCCGCCGATCGCTCGCGACCGGAGTCGCCGCGGCCGTCGCGATCCTCGGCTGGCTGATCAACAGCTTCGCCCCGCTGGTCAGTGCTCTGGACTGGCTCAAGTACCTGTCCCCGTTCTACTACTACGCGGGCCACGACCCGCTCACAAAAGGCCTCGATACGCCGGGCCTGGTCGTTCTGGGCGTCGTCAGCCTCGTGCTGACCGCAGTGGGGATGCTCGGAATCGACCGGCGCGACCTGCGGGCTTAGACAGCCGGCGCGCGTTTCTGCGGCGTTCCTAGCGCAGATGCAGGAGGCCCCGCCAACCGCTCGATCAAGCGTCCAGCAGGAAGTCGAGCCGATCTGGACGAGAGCCAGCGCTTAATCAACGTCGGAGGGGGGCATGACGATACCCGAGCGACAATGGCCCGAGTCAGACCCTGGGAAGGCGAGGTGTTGGTGTCGCATGACCGTCGATGGTCGTTGCCCCTCGTGGGCGGCGGCTGGAGGCGAGCAGCGGCGCTCGCGTTCGCGTGTGCGCTGCTGGCCGCGCTGGCTACGATCGCTCTCGGCGCATCCAAAAGTGCCGCGACGCCGGGCCGCGTGGACCTCGCGGCCGCGATTCGTCGCGAGCCGTTGAGCATGCTCGAGTCCAAGACCCCCACGGCGCCCCGTCTCGTGTTCGGCGTCTACCCGGGCGGCGCGGCCGGCACGGTCGGACCGAGCGGCCCGGTGGCCCCGGAGAATCCCGCGCTGCGGATGGCCGCGCTCGAGCAGCTGCGCCCGCCCGGGCGGCCGTTCGTCCTGCACCTGTACGCCTCGTACACGGGCGCGGACGGATGGTCCGCGGCCCAGCAGGTCGGCGAGGAGATCGCGCAGTACGGCAAGGCGGGGTTCCAGACCGAGCTCGTTGCCTGTTACCGCCCGGCCGACGGTGGATCGCCCGCCGACGTCGGCGGCTTCGTCGAGTTCGTGCGCGACGCGGTCAAGTCGCTTGGTCCCATGCCCGGATTCGTCTCTCTCCAGGTCACGAACGAGGCCAATCAGGGTGGGTCGCCGAACACGTCCGACGGTTACTACGACGGTGCCGAGGACGCGCTGATCGACGGCGTCATCGGAGCCAAGAGCGAGGCCCGCAAGCACGGCGTCGGTCATGTGAAGGTCGGGTTCAACTGGGCGTACGCGACCGACGGAGGCGAGCGCGTGTTCTGGCGCTACCTCGGCCGCCACGGAGGTCGCCGGTTCGTCGATGATCTCGACTGGGTCGGCCTTGACGCGTATCCGGGGACGTGGGGTCCCGCACTCGGCGTAAGCGGGCTCGCGGCCGAGACGACGGGCTTCGTCGACGGCGCGCTCCGTGCGCTGCGCGTCACCTACATGCCGCTCGCCGGCATCCCGCACACGGTGCCGCTGCGAGTATCGGAGACCGGGTACCCGACCGGGCCGGGACGCAGCGACGCGACCCAGGTGACGGTCATGGAAGCGGCGGTCCACGCGGTGTACCACGCTCGCGGCACCTATAACGTCACGGGATTCCGCTGGTTCGACCTGCGCGACGCGGACTCGTCGAGCTCGAGCTTCGAGAGCCAGTACGGGCTGATGCGCGACGACTACACGCCGAAGCCCGCGTTCGGCGCCTACCGCGCGCTAGTCGCGAGCCTGTCTAATTGACCCGCGGCGACCGCGCCCCGGCGGCGAACGCGCGCTTGGCCGACGGCGAGCTGTCGATCCGCCAGTCCGTTTCCTTGACGAGGTTGAACCAGACCATGCTGCGAACGTACGGCCGCGCGGCCAGGTACGCCCACATGTCCCGGATCCACCGAGCCTTGCTTCCGCCCTGCTCGGCGCTGGCCGTCTCGGCGAGCTGGATCGGGAGCGCCGGCTCGAGTGCATGCAGCCGGTCGATCGCGCTGCCGCACCCCTGGGCGAAGCTCTTCCAGCCGCGGGCGAACAACGGTCGGCCACCGTTCTGACAGGTCGTGGCGAGGACGTCGACGTACGCGGTGCCCGGGAACTGCGCCGTCGACCGCGCGAACGCCGGGCTCCACACCCACTTCACGTTCGTCGCGCCCGCGAGCTCGAAGATTCGGTGAACGTGGCGCCACGCCTGCACGAACTGGCCGGCGTGGTTGCCGTTGGCGTAGTCGTCCCACGGAAACCAGTTGCCGTCCATCTCCTGAGCGAACCGGAGCAGCACCGGGTGCTTCCAGGCCGCGAGCGCCCGCGCCCAACCTTGAATGTATGAGTCGAACCTGCCGTCGATGATGTTGCTCAGGCGGTAGCGCGGCTGTTTCTTGTACAGGCCCTTGCTCGCGTCCCACGGTTCCCACGTGATCTCCGGCGTGCTGCCGCGGCGCTCGATCGCGTCCAGCTGAGATGTGTGCGGGAGGGCGTTGTGCTGCCAGTCGGCGTACCACATGACGATCGCGGCGTGGTTACCGGCCTGACGCTCGAATGTGTCAACTGCGGTCAGGTCCGATGACTGCCAGGGCTTCCACCAGTTACGAGCCAGCGGATCGGTGGTGACACCGAGGTCGAGCCTCCCGGCGGACCCCGACGCCGGCTTACCGGGCAGCGGAGCCGCCGGTGCCGAGGCAGGCTTGTCGATGATGCCCTGCTGGTAGGCGAACAAGGTGAGTGTCGCCACCAGCACGAGCAGTGATATCAGCGCCGCTCTCACCGCTCACGCCGTCGTCATCGCGAGGATTGCCTGGTGTCCGAACTGGGCCACCGACAGGCCGAGGACCGCGACCAGGCCCGCAAGCGCGACCACGATCACCGCGCGTGAGCGCACGGCGGTCCGGAGCGCGTTGTGATCGGCCGAGTTCTGCTTGATGTCCATCGCGAGGGTCGTCGCGAGCACCACGGCTCCCATCAGCGCATTCGCGAGCGCGAGCCCGTAGTAGCTGCGGACGAGGCTCGCGCCGGCAGTCGCGTCGAACAGCCAGATCGCTGCGAGCGGGAGCGCCGCCAGCACGATATACGGCGCGTAGATGCTCATCGCGCGCGGCCCGCCCCCGGCCGCCTTGCCCTTGGGCGTGATCATGTACGGACGCTTGATCCGGAGGACGACGTTGATCAGCGCCCACAGCACCACCGGCCACCGCGCCGTCTGCAACACGATCCCGCGCCACGTGAGCCTCACCCCGCCCGGCTGGAACCACCTGCGCGATTCGCACCACATCAGCGTTGAGGTGAGGATCACCGGCACGAAGTACACGAAAAACCGCCCCAGGGGGACGGACGCGATCGG